>Ga0209609_10001396_pt1 | contig 13995 bp, 13 predicted proteins | sample LakKivw325mmetaG_FD_184136 | JGI IMG/M metagenome (GOLD analysis project Ga0209609, IMG submission 184136) | Anoxic lake water microbial communities from Lake Kivu, Rwanda to study Microbial Dark Matter (Phase II) - Lake Kivu water 325m metaG... | ecosystem: Environmental > Aquatic > Freshwater... | reverse complement strand
ACTGGGGTTCCTATCGCCTGCAGCTTATACCCAGAAATTTTATGCAGGACAATTGGCAGCATGAAAGGTTTGGTGTCCACTATTGACATCCGACCCCATTTCTTTAAATCTTTCTGAAAAGCTATATCATTTTTAATGAACGGTAGATAATCATTCGTATTGTATGTTAGAGCCTTATCTATGAGTGTACTATATAGCAAATTTAAATCTATTATTGACTTTTTAATGGTCTCTGCATCATTAGCTATGCAGTTTGCCCTGCTATCACTTGGTAGTTTGTAAATAAAATAGAGAAATATTACGCCTATTATAAACAGCAGAATTCCTATTATTCGTGTAACATACTGAGTTGAATCATTCGGCGCGTCTTGGTTGTTTGGAGCTACGGTATGAATTATATATGGAACAATAGGGTCGCCAAATAGACCCCATACACTGCCAGCCATCATTATTGCGGCTCCCCAACGGGAAAGCCTTTTATGTTTGCGAATCCATCGCCTGACTCTGAACATGTTGGTATCCTAACACTGTTTGCGTCAGGATACCAACCAAGAGTTGGCTGAAACTTTAAGAACCCGCCCCTACAGGACCGATGATCTCGATCAGCTGGCCCAGCATCCAGGCCGTGGCGCCCCAGATGAAGCGGCCTTCCAGATCGTAGGAGAACATCTCCACCTTCAGATCGCCGAAGGTGTAAACCTCCGATTTTTTAACCGCCTTATGCATGAGGTCGCCCAGCGGCAGCCAGAAGACCTGCTGGACCTCGAATTTATCGATGGTGAAATCATATGGGTAGGGGATAAAGCCCACGAAGGGGACGATGTGATAGAAGGAGGTGAGCGTGGCGGCGTCGTCCAGCTCGCCCAGTATCTCGACGTCCGACTCCTTGAGCCCGATCTCCTCACGGCTCTCGCGCAGCGCGGTCTCCAACATGGAGCGGTCCTCATCATGGCGCCCGCCCCCCGGGAAGGAGATCTGTCCCTTGTGGTGGTGAAGGTGGTCCGTGCGCTTGGTGAAGAGGATGTGGCACCTGCCGTCTTTCTCGAACAGCGGAACCAGCACGGCCGACCGCGTGAGCCCCTCGGTGCTGATGGTCTTCTTCTCACGCGCGGCCAGCGCCCGCCTTATCTCCTCTTTCATGCGTTTTTAAATCATACATCCTGCGCTGAACGGCGACAAATTCACCCCGCCTGATTGACGCCTTTGCGCGCGGGCCGTAGCTGAAATTTGATAAGCGAATCCCGGTTTGATTATACTGATACATTGAGGTTTTTTAATTATGGCTCCAACCAGTGACTACTATACGATACTGGGCGTGCCGCGCAACGCCACGGATGAGCAGCTCAAAAAGGCCTACCGCAGGATGGCCATGGAGTACCATCCGGACCGCAACGGCAGCCCCGGCGCCGACGAGCGCTTCAAGGAGATCAACGAGGCCTACGAGGTGCTCTCGGACGCCAACAAACGCGCCTACTACGACCGCACGGGCCGCTCACCCGGCAACGGCGGGGACAGTATGGGCTTCGACTCCTTCGAGTTCGGCGGCCTGGGGGATATCTTCGAGGCCTTCTTCGGCGGCGCCGCGAGCACCGCGCAGAGGCGCTCGCCGCACAAGGGACAGGATATAGGCTTCAGGGTATCGATGACCTTCGAGGAGTCCTACAGCGGCACGCCCAGGGAGATCGAGATCAGCCGCGTCGAGCTGTGCTCGGTCTGCAAGGGCATCGGCTGCAAGCCCGGCACCAACCCCGAGAAATGCCCTGAATGCAACGGCGCGGGACAGGTGCGGCGCACGGCGCAGAGCATCTTCGGACGCTTCGTGCAGACCTCCCCCTGCCCCAACTGCAACGGGCAGGGCACCGTGATCAAGTCGCCCTGCGCGCAGTGCCGCGGGCAGGGACGCGAGAGGGTCAAGCGCAAGCTGCACGTCAATATACCGGCGGGGGTGGACGAGGAGAGCCAGATGAGGATGTCGCACGAGGGCGAGGCGGGCTACTACGGCGGCCAGCCGGGCGACCTCTACCTGCGCTTCGACATCAAGCCGCACAAGTTCTTCGTGCGCAGGAACAGCGACGTGGTGCTGGCGCTTCCGCTCAACTTCGCGCAGGCCACGCTGGGCTGCACGGTCAACGTGCCCACCATGGACGGGATCTACAGCCTCAAGGTGCCGCCTGGAACACACCACGGCAAGGTCTTCCGCATCAGGGAGCGCGGCTTCCCGCGCGTGAACTCGCGGGGACGCGGCGACCAGATGGTGATAACCAGGCTGATCACGCCGGATAAGCTGGACGGACGTCAGAAGCAGCTGCTGGAGGAGCTGGCGGCCAGCCTGCCCAGGAGCGAGGAATACGCCCGGCCGGGCGAGGACCTGCTGCAGCACCTCGAATAAAGTCGCCTACTTTTTCTTATCGGGCTTAAGGCCCAGCCTGTTCTCCTTGCCCTCCTGCAGACGCGCGATATTGGTGCGGTGCTGGAAGATGATCAGGCCGGCGGCCACCAGGCCGTAAAGTGCGAAGAGCGGGTTGACCAGCGCCATCAGCGCCAGCACCAGCAGGGCCAGGAAAACGCAGAGCGATGCCAGCATGGAGCCCAGCGAGACATAGCGTGTGGCCAGCGCGACCGAAATGCCCGCCGTCAGGCCGATCAGGGCCACCACCCAGTTGATTACCAGCAGCCCGCCGATAAAGCAGGCCACGCCTTTGCCCCCCTTGAAGCCGATATAGACCGACCAGTTGTGCCCCACCATGACCATGATGGCGGCCAGGCACTGGGCGCACTGTATATGTATGTCGTATCCGGCCACTACGAAAGGATCGCTGCCGATGATGAGCATGCCCAGCCAGACGGCCAGGGCGGCCTTGCCCAGGTCGAGTACGGCGGTCAGCAGGCCGAGCTTTGTGCCCAGCGTGCGGAAGACGTTGGTGGCGCCGATATTGCCGCTGCCGTACTTGCGGATGTCTGTGTGGGCCATCCCCTGGCTGATGATCAGCCCGAAGGGTATGGCGCCCAGCAGGTAGGCCAGGACGGCTATGGCAAGGAATTTGAATGCTAAGATCACGATTTTGCTCCTCCGGTTTTAGTCGGCCTGCGCGAGGCCTTTTTGAATAGAAGTTTGAGCGATGTGCCGTAAAATCCGAACGTCTGACGCAGCCTGTTCTCCAGGTAGCGCTCATATGAGAAATGCACCAGCAGCGGGTCGTTCACCACGAAGGTGAAGGAGGGGGGATTGGTCCCGCCCTGGTAGGCGCGGTATACCTCCAGCCTCTTCGTGCCGCGCGGCGGCGGGGCGTGCGATGCCACCGCCTCTTTGATCAACCCGTCGATCACATCGTCCGGCAGCTTTTTCTGTCTCTCGTCCCAGGCCTCCAGCGCGACGGGTATGATGTTCTTGACGCCCAGCCCGGTGAGGGCCGAGATAAATAATATGGGGGCGTGCGCGATGAACTTCATGCGGCGGTCCACCAGGGCCACGTAATCGTCCCTGGTATCCTGGTCCGCCAGGTCCCACTTGTTGACCACCAGCACCACGCCCTTGCAGGCCTCCTTGATGTAGCCCGCCACGTGCGTGTCCTGTGCCGTGATGAACTCGGTAGCGTCCATCACCAGCAGCGCCACGTCGCAGCGGTTGATGGCACGCAGCGTGCGCACCAGCCCGTAATACTCCAGGCCCAGGCCGGCTTTGCCGCGCTTGCGTATGCCCGCCGTATCGATCAGCACGACCTCGCGTCCATCGTGTTTGACCACGGTGTCCGTGGCGTCACGCGTGGTGCCGGCGGTGGGGTCCACGATAACTCTCTCGGCGCCGGCGACGGCGTTGACCAGCAGGGACTTGCCCACGTTGGGCCGTCCCACGATGGCCAGGCGGGGCCGTCCTTCATCTTCTTTTACTTCGGTTTGAGGCGGCAGTTTTTCGACTACGGCCTCCAGCAGGTCGTGTATGCCGCGCCCGTGGTGGGCGCTGATGGGCAGCGGCTCGCCCAGACCGAGCCGGTAGAACTCCGCGGCGGAGCTCCTCAGCTTCTCGGTCTCGGCCTTGTTGGCGGCCAGCACCACCTGCTTGCCCAGGCTGCGCAGCTTATCGGCTATCTCGGAATCGGCGGCGATCAGGCCGTCCCTCACATCCACCACGAAGATGACCAGGTCGGAGTCCGCGATGGCGGCCTCCACCTGCTTCTTGACCTTACGCGCCATCTCGGAGCCGGGCGCGGGCTCCAGCCCGCCGGTGTCGATCAGCGTGACCTCGTGGTCCAGCAGATTGACGTCGGCGAAGATGCGGTCGCGCGTGGTGCCCGGAAGGTCCTCCACGATGGCTATGGGGGCGCCGGCGATGCGGTTGAAGAGCGTGGACTTGCCCACGTTGGGCCGTCCCACGATGCTGACTATGGGGTTCATTTGCGTGCAACCATTCTAATTCATATGGAGATATAACTTAATACGTATTACTACGGAGATGGGCATCGCCGCAGGCCTATTTATACAGCTCGGCCAGCAGCGTCCTCTGAAAGTGCAGGCGGTTCTCCGCCTGGTCGAAGATAACTGAGCGGTATTTATCGATAATGCCCACCTCCACCTCGTCGCCGTGGTGGGCGGGCAGGGGGTGCATGACGATGGCATCCTTCCTGGCGTATGCCAGCAGCTTCTCGTTGATCTGGTAATCGTGGAAGGCGATGCAACGCTGCTCGTACTCCTCCTCCTGTCCCATGCTGGTCCAGACATCCGTGTAGACGACGTCGGCGTCTTTAGCCGCCATGGCGGGCTCCTCCAGCAACATGATGTGGCTGTCGCTCTTCTCGGCGTACTTGTTGGCGATCATCAGGACGCTGTCTTTGATGCTGTACTCCTGGGGCGAGGCTATGAGGAAGTTGATGCCCACCATGGAGCAGGCCAGCAGCAGCGAATTGGCCACGTTGTTGCCGTCCCCGATGAAGGCCAGGTTGAGGCCCTTGAACTTGCCTTTGCGCTCGTAGATGGTGGTGAGGTCGGCCAGCGCCTGGCAGGGGTGCTCGTAGTCGGAGAGCGCGTTGATCACAGGCACGCTGGTGAACTCGGCCAGCGTCTCGAGCGTGTGGTGAAGGAAGGTGCGCGACACCACGCCGTGCACGTAACGGCTGAGGACGTGGGCCACATCGGGCACCGACTCGCGCTTGCCCAGGCCCACCTCTTCGGGGGACATGTAGATGGGATAGCCGCCGAGCTGGTGCACGGCCAGCTCGAAACTCATCCTGGTGCGCAGCGACGGCTTCTCGAAGAGCAGCGCTATATACTTGCCCGCCAGGGCCTGCGGCCAGGGCCCCTGCTTGTTCTTGGCCGCCTTCTGGACGAGCTGCAGCACCTCATCCGGTGTGAGGTCGGAAACCGACAGTATATCCCGCTTGGCCAATCTACGATTGCTCCTTATTAAAGTATCAGTATACCATAACGGAACGTACGGGTCAGCGCGGGCACTCAGATACCGTCGCGCAAGCGGGCGTAGATCAGCGCGTCGATGTGCTCACCATTTTTATAAACGCCTTTGACCAGACGCCCCTCCAGCCTGAACCCGCCCTTCTCCAGGACATGGGCGGAGGCCGAATTCCTGGCCCAGACGATGGCCTGCAGGCGCACCAGCCCCAGCCCGTTGAAGCCTAAATCCACGATCTTCTCCAGCGCCGCCGATGCGATGCCTTTGCCCCAGTAGGGCTCGCCCAGCCAGTAGCCCACCTCGGCTGAATCACGGAAGATGCCCTCCAGCAGTCTCAGACCGATGCCGCCGAAGGCCTCCTTCTCCGTTGCGATGGCGAAGTTGGTTACGGGCTCCCTGGTAGAGAGGGCGATCCATTCCCGCGCATCGGCCGCGGTATAGGGGTGGGGGAAGCGGTCGTCCAGGTTTAGCCAGATCTTGCGGTTGTCGGCGTATTTGACAATGGCCGCCTCGTCCGAAGGCGACCAGTCCCTGATGATGTACTCGCCTGTTCTTATATGCATAATTCCCCGCGCTATATTGTAACGCAACTTGCCCGTGTGCCGCAGGACGCTTTAATTGCTATAATGTGCCGTAAGATTGCGGTAATGCAGGCGGGCAAGGGTGATGTCTAAAGAAAAACCCCTCTTAATTCTCTTCGATGGAAATGCGCTGGTGCACCGCGCATTCCACGCGCTGCCGCCCCTGTCCATCACCAGGACGGGGGAGATGGTCAACGCCGTGCAGGGCTTCGCCAGCACGCTGCTCAAGCTGCTGAAGGAGAACAAGCCCGACTACTGGGCCATCGCTTTCGACCGGGCCGCGCCCACCTTCCGCCACGAGATGTTCGAGGACTACAAGGCGCAGCGGCCCAAGACGCCGCCCGAGCTGGTCACGCAGATACAGCGGGTGCACCAGCTGGCCGGCGCCTTCAACCTGCCCGTGTTCGAGATGGACGGCTTCGAGGCCGACGACCTGATCGGCACCATCAGCACGCAGGCCAGCCGGAAAGGCGTGGATACGCTGATCGTGACGGGCGACAACGACATGCTGCAGGTGGTGCGTCCCGGCATACGTGTAATGTCCCCGCGGCGCGGCTTCGCCGACACCGTGGTCTACGACACCCCCGCCGTGAAGGAGAAATACGGCCTGGAGCCGGAGCAACTCATCAGCTACAAGGCGCTGGTGGGCGACGCCTCGGACAACATACCCGGCGTAAAGGGCATCGGCGACAAAACGGCCGTCAAGCTGCTGCAGCAGTTCAACGACCTGGAGGGCGTCTACAGCCACCTGGACCAGGTCGAGCCGGAGCGGATACGCAACCTGCTGCGCGATAGCCGCGAGGCGGCGCTGCAGAACCAGAAACTCGCCGCCATAGTAACTGACGTGCCCGTGAACTTCGATCCCGACGCCTGCAGGGTCAGCTCTTACGACCGCAACAGCGTGGTGGAGCTGTTCCGCGAACTGGGATTCTCGGCCATGCTGTCCCGCCTGCCTGAGGAGATCGGACAGGCGCCGGCGCTGGTGCCGGCAGCCGCCGCACCGAAGCAGGAGCCGTCCGGCGCAGGCTTTATCATCGTGGATTCCGCACAGAAGCTGGACGAGCTGGCTCTGCGGCTCTCCTACGCCGGGACATTCGCGGCCTCCGTCACGCCCGCCGGGGACAACCCCATGCAGTCGGCGCTGGTGGGCATCTCGGTCTCTCCCGCGCGGGGCGAGTCCTACTACATACCCATCGGACATATGACTCTCGATCGCCTGGGGCAATTGCCACTGAAAACGATCGTCAAGGCACTGGGCACCTATATAACCCAGGAGCGCTACGCCAAAATAGTCTACGACGGGAAGTTCGACATCATACTGCTGGCCCAGAACGGCCTGAAGATGGGCGGGGTCAACTTCGACGTGCTGATAGCCGCCTACCTGCTGGGCGAGAAGTCGCTCAAGCTCAAGTCGCTGGCCTTCAACAGGCTGGGCATCGAGGCGCGCGAGCTGGCCGACCTGACGGGCAGCGGCGCCAGACAGGTCTCGCCGGCGCGCCTGCCCATCGATCAGGTGGGCGAGCTGGGCTGCAGCGACTCCGATATCACGCTCAGGCTCAAGGAGTCGCTGGAACAGGAGCTGCGCAGCGAGGAGCTGTGGAACCTGTTCAACGACGTTGAAATGCCGCTGGTGCCCCTGCTGGCCGAGATGGAGATGAACGGAGTGCTGCTGGACCGGGCGCTGCTGATGGAGATGTCCGCCTCGCTGGGAGCGGACATGCAGAGGCTGGAGAAGGACATCTACGAGGCGGTCGGCCACCAGTTCAATATCAACTCGCCCCAGCAGCTGTCGGGCGTGCTCTTCAACGAGCTCAAGCTGCAGCCGCTGCAGGCCAAACGCAAAACGCAGAGCGGCTACTCCACCGACGCGGCCACGCTGGAGGAGCTGAAGGACGCCCACCCGGTGATCAAATTCATACTGGAATACCGCCAGCTTTCCAAGCTGAAGTCAACCTATACGGACGCGCTGCCGGCGCTGATCAATCCCAATACGGGCAGGGTGCACACCAGCTTCAACCAGACGGGCACCACCACGGGACGGCTGTCGTCCAGCGAGCCCAACCTGCAGAACCTGCCGGTGCGGGGCGAGATCGGGGCCAAGATCAGGCAGTCTATTATTGCGCAGCCGGGCTGGATGCTGCTCTCGGCGGACTACTCGCAGATCGACCTGCGCGCGCTGGCGCACCTCTCCAGGGACAAGGATCTGATCGACACCTTCCTGCGGGACGAGGACATTCACACGCACACGGCCTCGGAGGTTTTCGGCGTGCCGGACAGCGAGGTCGCGCCGCGCATGCGCCGAGCCGCCAAGACGATCAACTTCGGCGTGATCTACGGGATGAGCGGCTACGGGCTGCAGCAGGCCACCGACCTGAGCAGGGAGGAGGCCGAGCTGTTTATCAGGACCTATTTCGAGCGCTACCCCGGCGTGAGGAACTACCTGGACGCCACCAAGCGGCAGGCGGCAGCCCTCGGCTACGTGCAGACCGTGCTGGGGCGGCGGCGCTTCATACCGGAGATAAACTCCACCAACCGCCTGGCGCGTGAGGCGGCCGAGCGCATGGCCATCAACATGCCAGTGCAGGGCACTTCGGCCGACATCATCAAGATCGCCATGGTCAACCTGCGCCGCGAGATGATGAAACGCGGCCTGAAGACCATGATGACACTGCAGGTGCACGACGAGCTGGTGTTCGAGGTGCCGCCGGACGAGATGGAGACGATGAAGCAGCTGGTGCTCGAGATCATGCCCGGCGCCATGAAGCTGGTGGTGCCGCTGAAAATCGATATCAAGGTGGGACGGAACTGGGGTGAGATGTCCTGATGCCCGAGCTGCCGGAAGTCGAGACCATCGTCAACAGCCTGAGGCCGCACGTGGTGGGACGGACCATCATCGGCATCGTGGTCAGGGATACCCGGCCGATTCAGAAGATCGCGGTGGACAGGTTCTGTGAACGTCTGACGGGGCTACGAATCAAGGGACTTGAGCGGCGGGGAAAATATCTTGTGTTCAGCCTTTCCCGTGGACTGTATATGGTCGTCCACCTGCGCATGACCGGCGCTCTGCTGTGGAATCCCGCGCAACCCGAGCCATTCACGCGGCTGGAGTTCATACTGGACGACCGCTCCAAACTGGTATACACCGACGTGAGGAGGTTCGGCACCTTCAATCTGGTCCGCGACCCGGGTAAAGTGGTGGGCGGACTGGGCATCGAGCCGCTGAGCGACGAGTTCACACCCGCGGCGCTGGCATCTTACTTAAAAACGAGGCAGACGCCGGTTAAGACAGCGCTGCTCAATCAGGAGCGTATCGCGGGCATCGGCAACATGTACGCCGACGAGGCGCTGTTCGCCGCCGGCCTGCACCCGCTGAGGCCGTCCGGCTCGCTCAAAGCGAGGGAGGTGGCCGCTCTGCACGCGGCCATCAGGGCGGTGCTCAGGAAGGCCGTTAAGAACCAGGGCGCGAGCATACGCAACTACCGCCGGCCGGACGGGAAGGCGGGACGGGCGCACGAGGAGTTCGCGGTGGCGCACCGCGGCGGCTGCCTTTGCCCGCGCTGCTCCACACCCATCAGCCGAATCGTGGTGGGGCAGAGGGGCACCTATCTCTGCCCGCGCTGCCAGCCGACGCCGGGCAAACCAAATAAACGTTCAGGAGCGTGATATGGGCAAAGACAAATCAGCCGGATCGACCGATCCCACCGCAACCACTGACGTCAATACCCTGGTGGGGCTGCTGGGCAGCAAGGACGGCGTCACGAGGACCAAGGCCAGGGAGGTCCTGGTCGACATAGGCAGGCCTGCAGTAGCGGCGCTGGTGGCCGCGCTGAAGGACCGCAACCAGACCGTTAGATGGGAATCGGCCAAGGCGCTGGGGCAGATCAGCGATCCCAAGTCCATCGATGCGCTGGTAGCGGCGCTGCAGGACAGGCTATTTGATGTGCGCTGGCTGGCGGCCGAGGCGCTGATCGGCATCGGCGACAAGGCGGTCAAGCCGATCCTGCAAGCCATCGTGGACAACCCGGAGTCGGAGGAGGTCAGGGAAGGCGCGCACCATGTCCTTCACGACCTTCCCACCAGCAGCTACAGGGACGCGCTCAAGCCGGTCATCGCCTCAATGGAGGATATCACTTTCACACTGGACGTGCCCATCGAGGCCAAAAAGGCTATTAAAGCAATACGTTGAACCGCGTCCGGCCTATTGCATTGTCATATGATTTGTGGTAAAACAGGCCAGACTTTGAAAAGGAGGTGGCCATTATGCCAGCCTGGGTTACAACAATCGACCAGCTCGGACCTGAGAAGGTACTGCACGTTTACGACCCTGCAACCGAATTAAGGGGCGTTGTGGTCGTCGATACCGTATCCATAGGGGGCGCGGCGGGAGGCACGCGCATGCTGCCCGATATAACCACCGAGGAGATATTCCAGCTGGCACGCGCCATGACGCACAAGTTCGCCATACTGGACTTCCCCATCGGCGGCGCCAAGGCGGGCATCTGGGCTGAGCCCGGCATCCGCGGCCCGCAGCGCAGGGAGCTGATGCTCTCCTTCGGCAGGGCCGTCAAGACGCTGCTGGGAGCGGGCGTCACGCTGGCCGCCGATATGGGCACCGACAACGACGACGTGGCGACCTTCTTCGAGGGAGCGGGCGTGCCCAAGAAGTTCACCGGCCTGTCGGCCCAGATGATCGACGGCGAGCCGCTGGAGGACCACGCCACAGGCTACGGCGTGGCAGTGGCCGCACTCTCGGCCTGCCAGGTGGCCGGCCTCAACATCAAGAATGCCAGGGTGGCCATCGAGGGATTCGGCAAGGTGGGCGGAGGCGTGGCGCGCTACATCAGCGAGTCCGGCGCCAGCGTGGTGGCGATCTCAACCATCGACGGCGGCATCTACAATAAAGATGGGCTGGATGTGAAGGCCCTGCTGGAAGCGCGCAAGACGACAGGAGACAAAGCCGTTACCGAATATAAAAAGGGCAAGCGCATCAGGAGCCAGGAGATCTACAGCCTGCCCGTGGACATACTGATACCGGGCGCGCGGCCGTACGTGATCACCAAAAAGAACGCGGGCAATATCAAAGCCAAGGTCATCGCCAGCATCGCCAATATACCCATGACGGACGAGGCCGAGGCCATCGTCTTCAAGAAGGGCATCCTGGCCGTGCCCGATTTTATCTCCAACGCCGGCGGCGTGATTCTGGGACTGGTGGACGTGCTGGGCGGCAGCTCCGATGACCTGTTCAGGGTGCTGCGCGATCAGATCGGGCCGCTCTCCTCCAGCATACTCAGCGACGCCAAGCAGCAGAATATCAATCCCAGGGCGCTGGCGGTGCAGAAGACCACGGCCAAGGTGATGGCAGCCAGGAGCGAGCCGCCCGCGACCGTGGACCTGGAGAAGCTGATCGTCGACATGAGGAAACGCCTGGGCTTCGCGGAGTGATATTCCGGGAACAGGCACACGTTCCGACTGCCCTGCATATGACGGGCGCCGGGCCATCGTTGTGAGGCATCAGTCGCAAGTGTATAATGGAGCAGTCCGGGCGTGATCATTAACGACGGATAACGATATCACCTCTATATCTGTCGCCGATCATAGCTACAGGCTGATACGGGAGGTTTTTGATGGCTCTGACACAGATATACCTCTACGCAATGATCGTCGGGATAATCGTCGCCCTTATCCTGTGGTGGAGGACAAAAAACAGGCGATATTTTTACAGCGCGGCCGTTTCCGCATTCATCTGGTGCTGGCCGACCTTCCTGATCGAATGGTACGGCATTTGCGTGCTCGGCATCTGGTATAACCCGACTTCATCGGCGGTGCCCGAAGTCCCCTGGGATTTCCTGGTATGGTCATTTGTGCTGGGCATCGGCCTGCTGTACCTTTACCGTACCCTTTACAACAAAAAGCTGGTGCTGCTGTTTTTCATCATAGCAACGTCCGGCACGCAGGCATTTTTCATCGCCATGTCCATCCTGTCAGGCAAGTGGGCCCACAGGTTTAGCTGGAACCCTTACTGGGGCTTTGTACACAACCTGGTTTTACTCTGCCTGCTGGTCGCGATCGATATGCTGCTTAATAAGTATGTGTTCAAACGCATCGGGCTGGGCGAACCCGGGAACTAATTCGAAATAGATATCGAAATAACAAAATATTAAGGAGGAGGAAAACTATGGCAGAATCGGCGCAACAAGCCCTGGCGCTGCTGCGCAACGGCAGCCACTTCCAGTGGTACATCATACCACTGCTCCTGCTCGTCATGTACGTCTACGCCAACGAGGTCGAGAAGAAGAACTGGAGCCTGGTGCTGGCGGGCCTGGCCTTCTGGCTGATGGACTGGTTCAACGAGATCTGGAACGGCCTGGTCTTCCACTTCACCGGATTCGCGCCGGTGTGGGGCACACCGGATAACGGCAGCGCGCTGGTGCTGCTGATAGGCCTCAACATCGAGATCACATTCATGTTCTCCATCATGGGCATCGTCATGTGCAAGATGCTGCCCGCCGACAAGCACCTGAAAATACTGGGCATAAACAACCGCCTGGTGTTCGCCGTGGTGGGCGCGATACTGGCGGTAATTATCGAGTGCCTGCTCAACTGGGTGGGCGCGCTGACCTGGGAGTACAGCTGGTGGAGCCTGGGCGCACCGTGGCTGATCTGGCTGATCGGCTACCTGCCTTTCTTCCTGGTAAGCTACTGGGTGCTGGACATGAAGACCATGAAGAGCAAATTGCTAACCGTGGGCATAATTGCGGCGGTCGACATCATCTCGTTGCTCATTTTCATTCCACTCAAGTGGATTTAATCCCAACAACAAAGCTGACTCAGGGAGGCCGCCGTTGCAACGGCGGCCTCCCTTTTTACATACAAGCCCACACGTCCTACAAAAGTACGGTCCCCGCATAAGACATAAGTACGACGTCGCAGATTATTACACCCTCTGAAAACCGTCCCAACCTCCGATGGCGTATGCCCTTGCGGCAGGTATACTTCATATCCAGAGAGGAGATTATTACATGACACCTGTCAAAAATATTTTCGAACCCCGCAAACACACCGTATCGGAGTATCCCGTGAACTTCGGCGGCAACGGGGTGAAACTTTACGGGACGCTGTTCATGCCGTCCGGCGCATCCAGATACCGCCGCCTTCCCGGCGCAGTCATGTGCCACGGCTACGGGGGAGACAGCCTGGCATTCGAAAACAGCGCCAGGACACTGGCCTCAGAGGGGATAATAACATTGACCTTCGACTTCCGCGGCCACGGGTCCAGCGACGGGATACTGGACGACAATATCGTGAGCGACGTTCTGGACGCGTGGGAGTTCCTGCGCAACCGCCCGGAGGTCGACCGTAAAAGCATGGGCCTGATAGGCCACAGCATGGGCGCCTTCTCGGCAATTTTAGCGGCAGGCAAGCTTAAAAAGGCCAGGGTGCTGGTGGCACTGGCCTGCCCGGGCGAGATCAAAAACAAAGTGGTCAGAAACCCGGACCATTTCGTACACCCGCTATTACGCTTTATAGCCAGGTCGATATTTCAGTATTTCAACCTGGTTAACAAAGTCAGGATACGCGTGGACTGGAGGAGATTTCTGGAATTCTGGATCAAGACCAGGCCTTCGGAGGCGCTGTCCGACCTGGAAGGCTGCGCCAAGCTCTTCGTTTTCTGCCTGAGCGACTCCACATCTCCCTACAACAGGTTTCTTTATGCTTATGCCATGGCCAGTGAGCCCAAGCAGGTCATGATCTCATCGGGACATCATACATCAATGATTGAGCCGGGCGACCTGCGCACACAATGGCAGAAATGGACCGTGGGCGCGCTATACGGCAGATTTCCAAATCATTAACATAGCAGTTCCTCACAATCCAAACCTCCTTAAATAGGACCGGGGGGCCGCAAGGCCCCCTGCGTGTTGCGTCAAAATAAAGTGTTACCGAAAGCATAACCGTTGCGTCATAATTTCGGTTACCGACGTTGATGTTCTGCTAAATGCCAAAGTTGCTGCA
>Ga0209609_10001395_pt1 | contig 13997 bp, 15 predicted proteins | sample LakKivw325mmetaG_FD_184136 | JGI IMG/M metagenome (GOLD analysis project Ga0209609, IMG submission 184136) | Anoxic lake water microbial communities from Lake Kivu, Rwanda to study Microbial Dark Matter (Phase II) - Lake Kivu water 325m metaG... | ecosystem: Environmental > Aquatic > Freshwater... | reverse complement strand
GCGTGACGAAGAGCGACCAGGATCCGCAGGCGCAGCGGAAGGGTGAAGGGTATCTGCGGCCAGAGACGGCCCAGGGCATGTTCGTCAATTTCCAGCGGCTCCTGAAGTTCAATCGTGATAAACTCCCCTTCGGGATTTTGCAGATTGGCAAGGCGTACCGGAACGAGATCTCGCCACGACAGAGCCTCATCCGGCTGCGTGAATTTACCATGGCCGAGGTGGAGATCTTCGTCGCCCCTGCGGAGAAAGAGCGTCATCCGCGATTTGCAGAGGTCGCGGATCGGTCGCTCAAGCTCGTCCCTCAGGGAGGCGAAGTGGCGGAGATGACGGTGGACGATGCGGTGAGGCGCGGGATCATCGCGAACCAGTATCTGGGCTATCATCTCGCGCGCGTGGATCAGTTCCTGGAGGAGATCGGGATCCCGCGTACGCACGTACACTTCAGGCAGCACCTGCGGGACGAGATGGCGCATTATGCGACCGATTGCTGGGATGCGGAGTTCCTGAGCGAGAAGTACAGCTGGATGGAGATCGTGGGCGTCGCGGACCGCGGGAATTACGATCTCTCGGCGCACGCCGCGAGCTTGCATCTCGATCTCCAGGTGCAGACCGAATCAGGGAAGGTCGTACCCCATGTCATCGAGCCCTCATTCGGCCTCGATCGGATCATCTATGCGTTGCTTGAGAGCGCGTTATACGAAGAGGAGGTAGAGCGTGAGACGCGGCGTGTTCTCCGGTTCACGCCGGCTATCGCGCCGGTACAGGTGGCCGTCTTCCCGCTGCTGAATCGCGAGGACTTGCAGCGAAAGGCGCACGAGGTCTTCGAGCAGCTCAGAGCTACCTCGTTCTTCGTGGAGTACGATACCTCCGGCAGTATCGGCAAGCGCTACCGCCGCCAGGATGAGATCGGCACGCCCTACTGCATTACCATCGATTATCAGACGCTGGAGGATGAAACGGTGACGGTTCGGGAACGAGACACCATGAAGCAGGTTCGCGTCCCGTTATCGGGGTTACAAGAGGCATTGAAGTAACCGATTAGAGCTCAAAGTTCGACCGAAAAGAAGAGCCTCAAGACCATCCCAACGCCGAAGCTGAACGCTGCCACACCCAGGCTGATAAGCGCCATCTCCAGGAACCGTCTTCGAAAAGGGAGCTCTTTTGCTACTGAGATATAAAAGGTGAACATGAGAATCATCACGAGTGCGCAGGCAATGGAAATGCCCAGGCTGAGGAACGCGTTTCGCAGGATGATGAACGGCAGCACGAGCACGATTACCGCAGCTATGTACATCCCGCCGGTGTAGAGGGCGGCCTTCTCCGGGCTTTTCGAGGTCTCTTCGGCCTTGGTGGAGAGGTATTCAGAAGCGGCCATTGACAGGGCTGCGGCAATCCCCGTGATCAATCCGGTCATCGCGATTAAGGAGGTATTCCGTAGCGCCAGGGTGAACCCCGCCAGCGCTCCCGTAAGCTCCACCAACGCGTCATTGAGTCCGAGCACCATGGAGCCCGCGTACTTGAGCCGTTCCTCGTCTATCAGGTTCAGCAGTTCCTTCTCGTGCCTTACCTCGTCCTTTATCACATCCTGTGCTCCGGGGACTTTCTCCGCGATCTCACGGTAGAAGTTCTGGGCCTCGCCCTCGCCACGCTCCATCAGCCTCAGGCCGAAGGTGATTCCCAGGAGCCGTGAGATGAGGTAGTAGGTACCTATCCGGACTCGTGAGGGGCGTACCTCTTCTCCGGTGTGGCGCTTCCAGAAGTCGTGGTGCCACGCAGTAGCACCTCATCTGAGCCCGGGTCGCGTGGGTATTTATATACGTACACTTTTATACTTCAGCGTACAGTACTGAACATTGAGGTGGAAAGATGGAGACGAAAGAGAAGGTGATACTGGACGAGGACGTGATACCGAAAGCGTGGTACAACATTCAGGCGGATATGCCGGAGCTCCCGGATCCGCCGCTCAATCCGCAGACGAAGAAGCCCGCTAAGGCTGAGGACTTCACGCCCATCTTCCCGATGGAGATCATCCGTCAGGAGATGAGCGGGGACCGCTGGATCGCGATTCCCGATGAGGTGCGCGAGGTCTATCGGCTCTGGAGACCAACGCCGCTCTACCGGGCGAAGCGCCTGGAGGAGCGGTTGAAGACGCCGGCGAAGATCTACTATAAGTGGGAGGGGGTGAGCCCACCGGGCAGCCATAAGCCGAATACCGCGGTACCACAGGCGTACTACAACATGAAGGCCGGCATCGAGCGGATAGCGACCGAAACGGGCGCGGGTCAGTGGGGCTCGGCGCTCGCATTCGGCGCGATGCTCTTTGGCATGAAAGCGACCGTCTACATGGTGGGGGCCAGTTACGATCAGAAACCGTACCGCAGGATCATGATGGAGACCTGGAATGCCGAGGTGTACCGGAGCCCGAGCGCGAATACGGCCTACGGGCGGAAGGTGCAAGCGGAGGATCCGAAGACGACCGGCAGTTTAGGGATCGCCATCTCGGAAGCGGTGGAGGATGCGGCCACACATGATAATGTCAACTACTCCATCGGCTCAGTCTTAAACCATGTGGTGCTCCATCAGACGGTGATCGGTCTGGAAGCGAAACTGGCCTTTGAGCAGCTCGACGAGTATCCCGATTTCATTTGCGGCAACGTCGGCGGGGGCAGTAACTTCAGTGGCGCGACCTTCCCCTTCGTCGCCGATAAACTCAGTGGCAAGAAGCCTGATCTCCAGATCGTCGCCTGTGAGCCCATGTCCTGTCCAACGTTGACGAAGGGCCTGTATCTCTATGACTACGGTGATACCGCAGGTATGGCGCCCATCTTGAAGATGTATACCCTGGGGCATACCTTCATTCCGCCACCCATTCACGCCGGCGGGCTGCGCTACCACGGTGACTCGCCCTTGCTCTGTAAGCTGGTGAAAGACGGGTATATCGGGGCTGTGGCCTACCATCAGACCGAAGTATTCAAAGCGGCGAAGCTCTTCGCAGAGACGGAGGGGCATATCATCGCGCCGGAGTCCGCGCACGAGGTGAGGGCGGTGATCGATGAAGCGCTGCGGTGTAAAGCAGAGGGTCGGGAAGAGGTGATCTTCTTCAACAATAGCGGCCACGGGCATTTCGACCTCGGTGCGTACGATGCGTTCCTCCAGGGTAAACTGATCGATTACGAGTATCCCGCGGAGCTGGTGAAACAAGCCCTGGCAAAGCTGCCGAAGATCAATTGAGCGAGCCAATAGATGGAGAAGCGAACCTTAACGAGCAGTGTTAGAAGGGTGAACATACCGTTCACCCCTCTTACCGTTTTTTCCAAGCTGAGGCACGGCTTCGAGAAGTCATTCCTGCTCGAATCGGTCGAGGGGCGTGAGAAGATCGCGCGCTACTCCTTCATCGGCTTCGACCCACTCCTGGAGTTCAAAGCGAAAGGACACGAGGTGGAGCTCGACGGTGAGCGATATACCGTCGAGGATCCTTACCGTGAGATGCAGGAGGTGCTGCGCTCATTCGAGTGCGGCCGCGTGGGCACGCTCCCCTTCTCCGGCGGCCTCGTCGGGTTCTTCTCCTACGATATCGTGCGCTACTTCGAAACGCTCCCCGCAGCTGCTCCTGATACGCTCCACTGCCCGGATGCGCACTTCATCATGCCCACCTACCTGCTCTGTTTCGACCATCTCCGGCAGGAGGTGCTGCTCATTACTTATGGGAAGGAGCGCGAGAAGCTCGAAGATATCCTGGCTCGTGAGGACGAACCCACGATCGACCACTTCGCGGTTTCCGCACTTCACTCAGAGACGTCTGAGGCTGAATTTGAGGCGAGCGTGGTGAAGGCGAAGGAGTACATCAAGGAGGGCGATATCTTCCAGGTCGTCCTCTCACGCCGGCTCGAATCGCGCTACCGCGGTGACCCCTTAGCCTTTTACCAGCGGCTCAGGGCGACCAATCCCTCGCCCTATATGTTCTTCCTGGACTTCGACCATATCGTTGCCGGATCGTCCCCGGAGATGCTCGTACGGTTGCGGGACGGTGTGGTGACGCTGCGGCCACTTGCGGGAACGCGCAGGCGGGGCGGGACGCGCGAAGAGGACGAGTTGCTCAAGGTGGAGATGCTCCTGGATGAGAAAGAGCGAGCCGAGCACATCATGCTCGTCGACCTCGGCCGGAACGATGTGGGCCGGGTCGCCCAGCCAGGGAGTGTGGAGGTGACCGAGCTGATGGAGATCGAGAAGTATTCGCACGTGCAGCACCTCGTTTCGAACATCACGGCGGACCTGGCACCGGATAAGGACGCCTTTGATCTCTTTCGCGCTGCATTTCCCGCAGGCACGGTCACGGGCGCCCCGAAGATCCGGGCGATGGAGATCATTGAGGAGCAGGAACGGAGCAGGCGGGGCATCTACGCGGGTGGAGTCGGCTATTTCGACTTCTCCGGCAATCTCGACTTCGCTATCACGATCAGAACGATGTTCACGGCAGGCGAGCGAGCATATTTCCAGGCTGGTGCGGGTATCGTCGCCGATTCCGTGCCTGAGCTGGAATACCAGGAGACGGAGAACAAATTGCGGGCTCTCGTGAGCACCGCGGGACTTACGTGACGTGCCATGAACGTGCTCGTGATCGATAACTACGACTCCTTTGTCTACAATCTGGTGCAATACGTTGGAGCCTGCGGTGCGGCTGTGGTGGTGAGGCGTAATGATGTGCGCCTGGCAGAGCTGCAGCAGCCCGAGCCTGACGCGATCATCATCTCGCCGGGCCCCGGAAGGCCCGAGGATGCGGGCATCTCAGGCGAGGTTGTCCGCGTCTTCGGGCTGCAGAGGCCGATTCTCGGGGTCTGCCTGGGGCATCAGGTGATCGGGCAGGTCTTTGGCGCGGGGATCGGCTACGCAGAGCGGATCATGCACGGCAAAGTCTCGCAGGTGCAGCACGATTCGCAGGGGATCTTCGCAGGGCTGAAGAATCCCCTGCACGCCACGCGCTATCACTCGCTCGTCGTTAAACGCGATCAGCTCCCGGCCTGCCTCCAGATCTCTGCGCGTGCGGAGGACGGCGAGGTGATGGGTATTCGGCATCGGACGTTACCTATCGAAGGTGTCCAGTTCCATCCTGAATCGATCCTCACGGAAGGTGGTAAGCAGCTGATCGCGAACTTCTTGAGGCTGGTGAAATGCTAAAGGAAGCGCTCGCGGCGGTGGTGGACCGTAAGGATCTGGAGCCCGGTGAGGCGCGGCTCGTGATGGACGAGATCATGAGCGGGCGTGCGACACCGGCCCAAATCGCCGCGTTACTCACCGCGTTGCGGATGAAAGGTGAGACGGTCGATGAGCTCGTGGCCTTTGTAGAGGTGATGCTTGAGCACGCTGCAGTGATTTCGCCCAGGGTCAACGGGATCCTCATTGATACCTGCGGCACCGGGGGCGATCGTATCAAGACCTTCAACATCAGCACGGTCTCGGCATTCGTGGCGGCCGGCGCTGGAGCCCTTGTGGCGAAGCACGGAAACCGTGCAGTATCCTCACGCGCGGGCTCCGCGGACGTTCTGGAAGCGCTGGGTGTTCCGCTCATGCTCACGCCCGAGCAGGTCTGTGCGGCGATCGAGGAGGTTGGCATCGGGTTTATGTTCGCCCCGGTATTCCATCCCGCGATGAAGTTCGCCTTGCAGCCGCGGCGGGAACTGGGGTTCCGCACGATCTTCAACCTCCTGGGCCCTCTGGCGAACCCCGCACGGGTCAAGGCACAGGTAATCGGCGTGTATGATGCTCAACTCGTTGAGAAAGTCGCGGAGGTCCTGCAGGGGCTCGGCGTAAAGCGCGCCTTGGTCGTGCACGGGCTGGACGGTCTGGACGAGCTCTCTACGGTTGGTGAGACGCAGGTCGCGGAATTGCAGGGCGGTAAGATACGGACCTACCGGCTCGTGCCTGATGAGATGGGAATTACGCGTGCACGGATCAGCGAGCTTGCAGGCGGCGATGCGGAGACGAACGCGCGCATTGCCGTCCAGCTGCTCCGAGGCCGTAAAGGCCCGCAGCGCGATGCGGTACTCTTAAATGCCGCCGCGGCATTGCTGGTCAGCGGGCTGGTCAAGGATCTTTCGAGCGGTCTTGAGCTCGCGTCGTGGTCGATCGATTCGGGTAGCGCAAATCGGAAGCTGGAGGAGTTACTCCAAGTTACGGGAGGTGCAGTGGCTCTTGAGCGATTTACTTGAACCGTTAGTGCAGGAGACGACACGCGCAGTGGAGAAGCGGCGGAGCACGACCTTACCCGAGCGGGCGAGGGAGATACTCAGCCTGCGCGGGGCGATCGAGCTCACTTCTCCGGCGATCATCGCAGAGCTGAAGCCGCGCTCTCCACGTGAGGGTGACCTCATAGGAACGCGCGAGCTTCTCGACCTTACTACAGCGTATGAGGCTGGTGGTGCAGCGGCTATTTCCGTGCTCACCGCGCCCTCATTCGGCGGCGCGGTGGAGACGCTCGCGCAGGTGAAGCGCCGCGTGGACATTCCGGTGCTCGCCAAGGATTTTGTGCTCGATGAATTCCAGGTGCGAGAGGCGTTCAGCTATGGTGCGGATGCCGTGCTGCTCATTGCGGCTCTATCGCCCGTTGAGCAGCTCCTCGACGTGGTTGACGATCTGGGGCTGGATGCGGTGGTGGAATGTCACTCGGCGGAGGAGATCGAGCGTGCAGCGAACGCCGGGGCGGACCTCATTGGCATTAATAACCGTGACCTGAGGACGTTCCGTGTGGATCTCGAGACGACTGCACGACTCGCAGCAGGTGTTCCCCGCTATGCAGACCTGATCAGTGAGTCGGGCGTACGGGGACCTGAAGATGCGCGGTATTTATTTCTGTGCGGTGCGGATGCGGTCCTCATCGGTACGGCATTGATGAAAGCAGCGAACCCGCAGGAGTTTATCCAGCAATGTCGTCAGTGCGTGTGAAGATCTGCGGCGTGACCACTGAGGCAGATGCCCACCTCGTGGTGGCGAGCGGAGCGGATATGCTCGGCCTGATTGTGGACGTGCCGGTACAAACGCCGCGGAAGGTTACCCTCGATGTGGCGGCCGTGCTAGCAAAAGCGGTCGGCGATGCGATTCCTGTCGTCACGGTGCTCGCGCCGAGTTCGGTGAAGGACGTGGCGCGGGTAGTGCAGCGAGTCCAGCCATTTGCCGTTCAGCTGCATGGGCTTGAACCGCCCGCTCTGTTAAAAGCCGTTCGCACCGCACTGCCCGAGGTGAAGCTGATAAAGACGGTTCATGTTGACGCGGGTGGAACGATTCACGGTGAACTGCCTGATACTGAGCTGGTCGATTTTATCCTGCTCGATACCTTTTCCGCACAACTGGGTGGCACAGGTGCGAAGCACAACTGGAGCGCAAGCAAGGCGATTGTAGACCAAAGCCCCGTACCGGTCATTCTGTCCGGTGGCCTGAGCCACGTGAATGTAGCCGAGGCGATACGCAGGGTGAAGCCGTATGGCGTGGACGTTGCAAGCGGAGTAGAGTCCGCGCCGGGTCGGAAGAGTGTGGAGAAGGTTGTTCAATTCGTGAGGAACGCGCGATGTACCTAGGTGAGTATCCAAAAGCAGGTAAGTTTGGTGAATACGGGGGGCAGTTTGTCCCCGAGGTGCTCATGCACGCCTTGCATGAGCTGGAGCAGGCATATCTGCAGTACCGGGATGACATACCCTTCAAGGGTGAGGTGGACCATTATTTAAGAACGTTCGCTGGCAGACCCACGCCGCTCTATTACTGCACGCGATTGTCTGCGCTCGTGGGGACGCGACTCTACCTGAAACGCGAAGATCTCGTGCACGGTGGCGCGCACAAGTTGAACAATACGCTGGGCCAGGCACTGCTCGCGAAGCGGATGGGAAAGCGCAGACTGATTGCGGAAACCGGCGCGGGCCAGCATGGCCTGGCAACGGCGATCGCGGGCGCGGTCTTCGGGTTGAAAGCGGAGATCTACATGGGTGAGGAGGATATCGCACGGCAGCGGTTGAACGTCTTTCGCATGCAGCTGCTGGGCGCGGAAGTGCACCCGGTAGGGAGTGGCTCGCGGACCCTGAAGGATGCGATCAACGAAGCGATGCGGGACTGGGTGACCAACGTGGAGGATACGTACTATCTGTTAGGCTCGGTGGTGGGGCCGCATCCCTATCCGATGATCGTGCGTGATTTTCAGCGGGTGATCGGGCAGGAGACGAAGCAGCAGATGCTGGCCGCAGAGGGGCGACTGCCCGATGCACTCATCGCCTGTGTCGGAGGCGGGAGTAACAGTATCGGGCTGTTCTACGACTTCCTCGACGATGAGGAGGTAGCGATCTATGGTGTGGAAGCAGGGGGAGCGGGTATCGCTTCCGGACGGCATTCCGCCACGCTTTGTGCGGGCAGCAAGGGCGTCTTGCACGGTGCGTTCAGTTACTTGCTCCAGGACGAGGACGGTCAGATCATGCCGACGCACAGCATCGCCCCGGGTCTGGATTACTCAGGCGTCGGGCCCGAGCATGCCTTTCTGAAGGACCGCGGCCGTGTCACCTACGACATCGTGACCGATGACGAGGCGCTGCACGCCTTCGAACTGCTCTGCCACTACGAAGGGATATTGCCGGCACTCGAATCCGCTCACGCGGTTGCCTACGTGGCGAAATTGGTGGAAGCGGACGAAGTAGGCGAAGAGGACCACGTGGTGGTCTGCCTCTCGGGGAGGGGCGATAAGGACGTCGAACTCATAGAGAGGGCACTTCATGAGCAGCATCAGTGATACCTTCATGGAACTCGACCGGCGTGGAGAGCGAGCACTTATTGCCTATCTGATGGCCGGCGATCCCGATCCCGCGCTGACGCCGCGGATCGCGCAAGCAGTAGCACGCCATGCGGATATTCTCGAACTGGGGATACCATTCTCCGATCCCATTGCGGACGGTACGACGATCCAGGCGGCAGGAACGAGAGCACTTCGTGCTGGCATGAGGCCCTCGCACATCTTTGGGATCATCGCGGCTATCAGGGCAGAAACGGCGATTCCGATCGTGGTAATGAGTTACTACAATCCCCTTTTGCGGTTTGGGGTCGATCGCTTCTTGGAGAAGCTTGCGGAGGTGGGAGGAGACGGCATCATCGTGCCCGATCTCCCCGTCGAAGAGGCCGCGGATCTACTCAGTGCGGCGAAGAAGCATAAGGTTGACCCGATCCTGTTGATCGCGCCGACGACGCGGGATGATCGAATAGAGCAGATCTGCGCGGCCTCCTCTGGCTTCGTTTATCTCGTCTCCTTGCTCGGGGTTACCGGTGCACGTGTGGCGGTTTCGGACGAGGTGAAACCACTGGTACAGCGAGTCGCGCAGAGGCGGCGTGACATCCCCATCGCGGTTGGCTTTGGTATCTCGAAGCCGGAGCACGTGCGGGAAATCGTCGCGAGCGGTGCGAAGGGGGTGATCGTGGGTAGTGCGATTGTGGATCTCATCGCGAAGCATAAGGACGAGCCTGAACGGATGATAGTGGCGCTGGAAGAGTTCTGCGCGGCATTGAAAGAAGCGACAAGAGCGAGATGATCTCCGCCCATGTCTACGGGTTTATCCATGAACCGCTTGATTGTGCTCACGTTTTGATCGCGACCAGAGATACTTCGATGCCCGCGTCTCTTGGCAGCCGTGCGACCGCGGCGACGCAGCGAGCCGGTGGCCGCTCCCTGAAATACTCCGCGTATACCTGATTGAATCGCACGAAGTTCTCCATATCCGCGAGGAAGACCGTAACGCTCACCACATCCGAATAGTCCATTCCGGCCGCTTTAAGGACGGCGCCCAGATTATCGAGCACCTGCCGCGTCTGATCCTCAATTGAGCCGCGGAGTAACTCGCCCGTCTCAGGTCGGAGCGGAATTTGACCTGAAGCGAAGAGCATGGTATCGACCAGAATGCCCTGACTATACGCCCCGATCGCCCTGGGCGCGTCGGCTGAGCCGATAACCTTTCGCACCGGCCCGCCATTCGACAGCCCCTGATCCATTTCGATGCTACCCCCCTATTCTCTATCTATAAGGGTTGAACTAGCGCAACTGCGGATCTTCCGTTTACAATAGGTGAGGCAGCCCTTCTTTTAGCGCGTTCAATGCCCCTTCCGCTTTTTCCGTCGCCTGATAGATGCGCATCGCCCGCCCTTTCAATTCCGGTCGAAGGGCGCCGTCTTCGGTCACCGGAACGCGCTGCTCATCAAGGAAGAGGAACCGGATGGAGAACTGTCCTTTTCCCGTCGCGCGGTATCGTTTCGCGTTCCCTTCATGCATGACCGCCTCGCCCGGGAATTCGAGCGCAGCATTGACGAAGCCGTGCTCTTCCAGGAGAAGCAGGTGGTACGAGACGAGCCGCCTGTGCTCACCCAGCGCGTCCACCAGCTCCCGCACGCTCATCGGTCCCTGCATGAGCAGTTCCACCATCCGAAGGCGGAGCGGGTGGCGGAGAAGGGGTGTGGCCTTGACAAGCTCGGTCCTACCGCTCATGCTATCCCGTCTTTTTGCGTTAACTTATAAACTTTTCGTTTCCGTCAGTGATCTCCCGTAATTGAAAATAAGCGTATACGCTTAGCTCGTCCACGCAGAAATCAAGCTCATAAACGATGGTGATCTTCCTGTACGCCGGTGAGCTAGCCAGCCAACCAGCTAGCTAGCTCGTCTCAAACTCGCGTTGAATGTCCTGGCCCAGCTTCCCGATGGCGTCGGCGCGGCATTGACGGCAGTGCACCATCTGCCTGACGTACGGCTTGCAGGCCTCCTGGATCTGCCGCTTCTCCTCTGGCGTGGGTGGGGTGAGGTGCGCGAACTTCGCCTGCGGGATGAGCGGGATGACATTCTGTAAATACACGCCCAGCTCACTGACCCGCTTCGCGATCTCGGGGATGTGGGTGTCATTGACCGTCGGGATGAGGACCGTGTTCACCTTGATCAGGATCTTCCGCTTCACCGCTTCGCGAATACCCGCTAACTGGTTCTTGAGGAGGATCTCAGCCGCCTCCCTCCCCCGGTAGATCTTATCATGGTAATTGATGAACGAATAGATCTCCTTCCCGATTTCAGGATCAACGGCGTTCAGGGTCACCGTTACGGTGCCGATATCCAGTGCCTCGAGATCGTCCATGCGCTCGAGCAGGAGCAGCCCATTCGAGCTCAAGCAGCGGAGCAGATGCGGGAACTCGGCATTCACGAGTCGGAAGGTCTCAAAGGTCTCCTCGTTGAAAAGCGGCTCGCCAGGCCCCGCAATCCCGACGACCTTGATATACGGTACCTTCCGCACAACCTCGCGAACGCGCTCCAGAGCTTCCTGCGGGGTCAGCACTTTGCTCGTTACGCCCGGTCGCGATTCATTCACGCAGTCGAACTTCCGCACACAGTAATTGCACTGGATATTGCACTTCGGTGCAACGGCAAGGTGCATCCTGCCGAAGAAATGGCAGGCGTTCTTGCTAAAGCAGGGGTGCTCCTGGATCTTCCGGAGTTGGGTGGGATCCCAGGGAACCGCCTTACCGTCCACGTTGGCTACATACGGCCCTTTCAACGCTGCTGCACTCATGACACTCCGCTCACCATTACTCTTCTTGCTTGCCACCCCCGCTCTTCCGGCATCAGTCCGCTCCGGGGCGCTCTCAGGCTCTGACCTTATCTTACACCTCATCCTATATGTGCTTTGGCCGGTACCTTAGCCGTCCCGCCGTTCTCTCCCCGCGTTCTCCACGTTAGTTCTTATTGCTCTTGATGAGCTCACCGAGCTGATGCCCGATCGCCCGCATCTTCTGCAACTCCGCGTCGTCCGGTATATACTGGACGGAGACCCCCTCGAGGGGGATATCCCAGCCAAGGCCGCGCATCACCGCTTCGATCTCCTTCACGGACTGGCCAGCCCAGCCATAGGAGCCGAAGGCGAACCCGATCCGGCGTTTCGGTTTGAGCCCCTTGAGATACGTGATGAACGCGCCGACGGTGGGCAGCATACCCATGTTCAGGGTGGGCGAGCCGACCAGTACCGCCTTTGCGGTGAGCAGATCGGTCATGATGTCGGAAATGTGGATGGTCCTCAGGTTCCGGAGCGTTACGGAAACGCCGCGGTCCTCGAGTCCCTCGAGCAGGCTATACGCGAGCTTCTCCGTCGAGCCCCACATGGTATCATACACGATGACCGCTCGTGCGTCCGTCTCGTTCGCGGCCCAGCGCTGGTAGGCTGCGAGGAGCTGCGGCAAGTAGGTGCGCCAGATCATCCCATGGCTTGGGGCGATCATCGCAATGTCGAGCCCGGCAAGTGCCTCCAGCGCTTTCTGCACCTGCTCGCCGTAAGGGAGGACAATGTTCGCGTAATATTTCGCCGCTTCCTCGTGAAGGATATCCCAGCCAACTTCGTTGTCGAACCGCTCGGCAGTGGCGATATGCTGCCCGAAGGCGTCATTGGGCAGTAAGAGCTTCTCCTCCGGGATATACGTGACCATATTGTCCGGCCAGTGGACCATCGGGGTGAGGAAGAACTGCAGGGTGCGTTTACCGATCGGCACGGTATCCCCGGACTTCACGACGAGCGTATCCCAGTCCTGCTTGTAGTGCCGCCGCAGCCCTTTCGCACCATTCGGCGAGGTGATTACCTTCGCCTTCGGTGCCACCGCCATCATCTTGGGTAAGCTCCCGGAGTGATCCATCTCCACGTGGTTCGAGACGATGAAATCGATCTCAGCGGGATCTATCACCGCACGGATGCGCGTGAGCATCTCATCGCCGAGATAGTGCTTCACGGTATCGACGAGCACGACCTTCTCATCGAGGATGAGATATGCGTTGTACGTGGTCCCGCGCTGCGTCAGGTAGCCGTGGAAATTGCGCAGGTGCCAGTCGATGCCACCGACCCAGTAGATGTTGGGCTTGATCTCCACCGGTTTCATGCTACGCTACTCCCATTCCTTGATCTCGAAGGCCTCTTTGTCCGCGCCGCAGACAGGGCAGACCCACGCCTCAGGGAGCGCCTCGAAGCTCGTGCTCTCTTCCTCAGGGTCGTAGCCGCAGACCTTGCATCGCCGTCGGGTCATTTCCCCGCACTCTTCTGCTTCAGCTTCTCGGCGATCTTCTTCCCGTACTCCACGCTCGCCTTCTCGCCCTCGCCTGAAGTAATCTGGGTCATCTTACTCTTCAAGGCCGGCTCGACCATGTCCATCTCGAAGACGTTCTTCATGGGCACGCGCATCAGGTCGATGGATTCGCCGCTCCAGCCGTAGGCCCCGAACGCCGCGCCGACTTTACCCTTCAGGTCCGCCTTCCGCATCTCGACGAGGAACCACTTCATCGAGCTGATCAGATCGTTATAGTACGTTGGACAGCCAAGGATGACCGCGTCGTAATCTTTCAGCTCCTCCACCGTCGCCTCGAGCGCCTTCCTCACCACCGCGGTGATGCCCGACTCACGCAACCCCTTCTCGATCGCCTTTGCCATCCGTTCCGTATAGCCATACGTGGTTTCATACACAATGATCGCTTTTGCCATCTTTATCACCTCGTTTCGCTTCCTTTAATTACCTGCTATCCCGCTTCACGCGTGCTGATCATGCTTCGTTCCCCTCCGTTAGCCTAAGAGCTCCTCCACTTCCTCTTTGCCCTTTGCTAACTCCTTCACCTGCTCCTCGTCCAGCCGGAGCAGCAAGGTCTGGAACTCACCCATGTGCGTCTTCTCTTCTTTCGCGATATCCAGAAAGAGTGTCTTAATCTCTTCACGGCTCGCCATCGCGGCGAGCTGCTCATATAAATTCACGGCATCGAGTTCTGCGATGATCCCGACGCGGAGAATCTCCCAATCTCGCTTCTCCTTGCTCACCTTTGCCAACTCAATCGGTATCTCGGATAGCATGGATATGCCATTCGTCCTCAGATTATTTAAATACCTAAGTTTCAGAGGATAAATAACCATAGACTTTTTAGCAACAAACTTTGCCACTATTTCCAGTAAACGGAGGCATTTGGTTGGGTATTCACA
>Ga0209609_10001394_pt1 | contig 14000 bp, 11 predicted proteins | sample LakKivw325mmetaG_FD_184136 | JGI IMG/M metagenome (GOLD analysis project Ga0209609, IMG submission 184136) | Anoxic lake water microbial communities from Lake Kivu, Rwanda to study Microbial Dark Matter (Phase II) - Lake Kivu water 325m metaG... | ecosystem: Environmental > Aquatic > Freshwater... | reverse complement strand
GTCCCGGACGTGAAGTCCGTCTCCGGTATTCATACGTCATCAAATATGCAGGGATGGTGAAAGACCCTCAGAGCGGAAAAATTATTGAACTTCATTGTACCTATGATCCGGAAACGCTTCATGGACCCCCTCCGGATGGCCGTAAGGTGGAGGGCGTAATCCACTGGGTTTCAGCAGAGCATTCGGTTCCCGCTGAGGTCCGGCTGTACGATCGTCTCTTTCAGGTTCCTGACCCAATGGGTGAAGGCGACGATTGGATGAAATCCCTCAATCCGAAATCGCTAGAAATCCTCTCTTTTTGCCGGGTGGAATCAAGCCTGAGAGACGCGCCTCCGGGAAGCAGGTACCAGTTCGAAAGGCAGGGTTACTTCTGCCTGGATTCCAGAGATTCTTCGCCTCAGAGGCTTGTGCTGAATCGTGTCGTGCCCCTTCGGGACTCCTGGGCCAAAGTGGCTGATCAGAAGAAAAAATAGCGAAGCTTAAGTCCCTCGTTCATTGTTCATCGTCCATCGTTCCATGAGGAGGGGTGATGAAAAAACAATCCAGGATAAAAAGAGTGAAGGAGATCATCAAAACCCTGTCCAAAGAGATTCCCGATTCCAGGATTGCACTAAATTTTTCAACCCCTCTTGAACTTCTCATCGCGACCATTCTCTCTGCCCAATGCACGGATGTGAAGGTCAACCAGGTGACAGGAGATCTCTTTAAAAAGTACCGTTCCGCTAAGGATTATGCATCGGCTGATTTAAAAGAATTGGAGGAAGAGATCCGGCCAACAGGATTCTACAGGAACAAAGCAAAGTCTATTCAAAAATGCTGTCAGGAACTGGTAAGCCGATTTGGAGGGGATGTCCCCAAAAACCTTGATGAGCTGGTTACCCTCCCGGGCGTGGGGAGAAAGACGGCCAATGTCATCCTGGGAAATGCTTACGGAATACCGGGGATTGCAGTGGATACCCATGTCCGTCGGGTAAGCCGGAGGATCGGATTGACGGAAAACGATGACCCCGTTAAGATCGAGTTCGACCTGATGGAGATTGTGCCTGAAGAAGAATGGACTCACTTCTCCAATCTCCTCATCTGGCATGGCCGGAGAACCTGCATGGCAAAGAAGCCTCTCTGTGAGCAATGCTCGATCCACAAGGGGTGTGAGTATAGATCAGAATCATAAATCCCAAGCACGAAACTCGAAGCACGAAACAAATCCAAATGGCCAAAATCCAAAATTCAAAACAGATAATTAAAATTTTGGGTCATTGGGAATTTGAGAATTCGAATTTGTTTCGAATTTCGATATTCGGATTTCGGATTTAATAATCTTATGGTTCTTCCAGAGTCCACTGGTGATAAGCTATTTCTGATGGAGGAGGTCATCAACTTCCCCACCTCTCTCCTCTGTCACAAAAACTATCACTGGGAAAACCTTCCGATGGTCCGATACTCCGACTTGAGGGAAGCAGTCTTTTCGCTCGCAGAAAGAGGACGAAAGGTGGTCATTGTCACGGGGTTCTATGTCCCAGCAGGAAATCCGCCGGCCACCGAGACCGATGGGCCGCCCGGTGCCCTCATCCTGGCGGAAGGGCTGAAACTCCTCGGGATGGAAGTCTCCCTCCTCTCGGATGAATTCACCTTTTCCACATTGAAAGCGGGGCTGGAGGTCCTCCGTCTCTCGGAAAAGGATGTCCCCCTGATCATCTTTCCTCTTGAGCATTCGGATCTGGACCACTCCAGCCGAACGATCAACGAAGAGACGCAAAGTCCTCTCTCCCTTCGTTTCGTCCAAGAGTTGATGAGTGGTCCCCTGGGCCGAGATCTTACCCATCTCATTTTTATTGAAAGGGTGGGACCCAATCATACGCTTGAATCCTTTTTGGCTCAGGAGCGGCCGGGCAAACCCCCTCTAAAGGATTTTGAAACCATCCTCCCCCTTTTTCTGAGAAACCGGTGTATCAGCTCCCGTCTGGAGGACATCACCCGCTTCACTGCGAAAACCCATTTTCTTCTTGAATTCGGGAAGAAATGGAATCCGTCTTTCGAATCGATTGGCGTCGGAGACCGAGGCAATGAAATTGGCTCCGGAAAGATTCCCTGGGAGGTCTTCAGAGACCATTCCATGACAGGTCGAGAGCCCGTCTTCTGCTGCCGTCTGAAGACAGACCATTTCATCCCCTGTGGAATCTCAAACTGGGGAGGATACGCCTTGATCGCCGGAGTGGCCCTGGCCATGGGAAGACCAGATATCCTGAAGAAGGTTACTCCGGAGCAGGAAGAAAGGGTCTTGGACTATCTCATCCATCATGGCCCGGCAATCGATGGAATGACCCGCAGGCAGGAACATTCGGTTGATGGAATTGAATTTAAGGACTATATGAGGGTGATTGAACGGGTGATGGAAATCGCCCTGGAATAACGATAAAAAGTTTTATTACTCCGCAAATCCGCATTCTTCATTTCGCAATTAAATGATTGCTCCTTTCGCCTCTTTTCTCTGATACCAGTAGATCATTGCAAACCCGATCAGGCCCAATAGATCTGTAATCAATCCCGGTTTCACTAATGCGACTGCCGAGGCAAAGAGGACGATACGTTCATACCATTTCAAATCCGTTAAGAGGAATCCCTGCATCGAGGCGGCCAGGGCATACATACCGATGGAAGCGGAGATGAAGATCCATGAGGCCTCAATAAAGTTGGTATTAATGAGGAGCATTTGGGGTGCGGTGATGAACATAAAAGGCAAAAGGAATGTTCGCATATCCAATTTGAAGGCATTGACTCCGGTCTTCAGAGGATCGGAACCCGCTATGCCTGCGGCCGCATAGGCCGCCACGCATACCGGTGGGGTCCCATCCGCAAGAATTCCAAAATAGAAGACAAAGAGGTGAATCGCAATGATCGGGACATCCGGATTCATCTCCTTCAGCGCAGGGGCCATGATCGAGGCCATGATGACGTAATTGGCTGTTGTGGGAACCCCCATCCCGAGGATGAGACAGGTAGCCATGGTCAGAAGGAGTCCGAAATAGAGGTTGCCTCCGGAAAGCCCCATGATGATGTTGGTCATGTTCAATCCGGCTCCTGTAAGAGTAATCACTCCCACCACAATCCCCGCACAGGCACAGGTCGCACCAATACCCGCCATCATTCTTGCCGCTTTATACATGGCATCGGCCATCTTTATAAAGAAAGAAACCAATGGCTCAACCGAAATCCCCTGTTTAACCTTGGCATTCTCTGTGGCATTCTCTGTATTCGAACGCCTCCATCCAAAGCTAATCGACAGGCCCTGCAAGAAAAAGATGATGATCGTAGTGGCGATTCCCATTGCTGCCGAGGTAAGAGGGGTGGCCCGCCTGATGATCAAATAGTAGAAGAGCACACCGATGGGGATCAGGAAATGAAGTCCGCGGACGAAGATTGGTAAAAACTTCGGGAGCTCCTTTCTCGGGATCCCCTTTAAACCAAATTTAACGGAAAGAAGATGAACCGCACCGAGAAGGGCCAGTTGGTCAATGACCGCTGGAAGGGCGGCGGCCATCACAACCTGAAGATATGGAATTCCCAAAAACTCCGCCATAATAAAGGCGGCCGCACCCATTACAGGGGGCATTAACTGCCCATTTCCGCTCGCTGCCGTTTCGATTGCCCCTGCAATCTCAGGCTTAAACCCGAGGCGTTTCATCAGAGGTATTGTTACCGACCCGGTGGTCACCACATTGGCTACACCGCTGCCGGAGATCGTTCCCATAAAAGCACTTGATACCACAGCCACCTTGGCTGGACCTCCTCGAGTGTTTCCGACAAGCGAAAAAGCTAATTTCATGAAATAATCCATCGCCCCTGTCTTCTCGATAACGGCTCCGAAAAGGACAAAGGCAAAAACGAAGGTGGAAGAGACCCATAGAGGGACTCCGAAAATTCCCTCCATGGTCAGGTAAAGGTGATCCACGACCCTTCGGAAACCATACCCCCGATGAGCCAGGAGATCTGGGAGATAGGGCCCGATGAAGGCATAGAGAATGAATATCGCTGAGATGAGAGGAAGTGGAAATCCTACCGCTCTCCGGGCGGCTTCGAGAATAAAAATAATGGTCAAAACCCCCATCACCATATCCATGGTCGTGGGGTTTCCAATCCTCTGGACCAAATCCGTATAGAAGACGGCAATATAGATGGCTGCCCACCCACCTAATGCCGCAAAGATCAAATCATAAATGGGAATGGTCCTTGTTTTTGACCTCTTGGTCATTGGGTAAAAGAGGAAACAGAGCATGATGGCGAAACACAAATGGACAGACCGCTGAAGAGTGGCTGTCAGTGTTCCGAACATTGCCGTATAGAGCTGAAAACAGGACATGACAAAGGCAATGCCCGCTGAGATGTAAAAAATGGGGCCGGATAGGCGTCGGGCACCATAATCCGCTCCTTCGGCGATCTCCTTCGATTTTTCAACCGAAACCTGATCCGGAGTAATGTTATCTTTTGACCTCATTGAGTAAAAAACCTCCTAAGGGATATCGCCTCACTCTGAGGGTCACCAATTCCCCTTCCTTTAACGAAGAGAAATCAAACCTTTCATCTTTAAATGTCAGTTGGGGAAGGGTGAAAGGAGAGACAAAAAAGGAAAAATTTTCCATCTCTTCAATCTTGGACGTTGCCCTCATCTTATCCTTTTCAAGGATCACCTCGTTCTTCATAAATGGAAGGCCAGGGCCAAAGGAAGGGAATTGAGTCTCAACCAATTGGATCATCCCTCGGGAGGTGATAATGAAAAATCCCTGGACGGTGATCTTCTCAACGGAGTGGACATATTGGAAGATAAATGGCTCTCCCGAAGAAACCCTTTTTAAAAAAAGTATCCGATCGTTTTTCTCCGTCTTCAATTCAAGCACAGGAACAGGATAGAGAAAAAAAGCAACGATTAAAATCATAAAGAGGAGGCACCCAAGTTTTAGATTTGCCATCGGATACCTCCTCTCATCATCAATTTACTTCTTAATCCCTTTCTCTTTGAAAAACTTCTCAGCTCCCGGGTGGATGGGAATCGGCATCCCGATGAGGGCCTTTTCAATCTTTACTTCTTTCCCTTTGGCATGCGCCGTCTCAATGCTTTTGATGTTTTCAAACATCGCCTTGGTAATCTTATAAACAGCATCCTCTTCCATTTCGGCCTTTGCCACCAGGATGGCCAGGACGGCTACGGTGGGAACATCCTTATCCACCCCTTTATATATCCCTGCAGGCACCTTATCCTTTGAAAAGAAAGGATACTTCTTGAGAAGTGCATCGGCCTGAGAACCATCGATTGGTACAATCGTCGTCTCAATCATCAGGGCTGTATCAACGATCGCAGAGGCACCCACGCCTACGGTATAGAATGCCGCATCAATTCGTCCGTCCTTGAGAAAATCGGATGACTCTGTAGCGGTCAATCTCTCCACCTTGCCCAGATCTCCGAACTTCAATCCATAGGCCTCCAGGATCTGAATCGCATTCTGTTCCGTCCCGCTCCCCAAAGGACCCACGGCAACCCTTTTTCCTTTCAGATCTTTCACCGATTTAATATTGGATGCCTTTCTCGCTTGAATCTGACAATGTTCGGGATAGAGAGAGGTGACTCCGCGAATATTCGATACGGCCTTATCAAACATGGGCTTAACCCCTTTAAAAGCATAAAAGGCAATATCATTCTGTAAGATAGCCAGATCCGCATCACCCGAGGCAATCAATTTTGCATTGGCGACCGAAGCTCCGGAGGACTCAACAGTTACTTTTAGGTCCGGAACCTTTTCATAAACGATTCTTGAAATGGCCCCTGCCAGTGGAAAATAGACCCCTGTGACCCATCCCGAAGCAATGGTCACAAACTTTTTCGCGCTGTGGGCCACTTCAGGTTGATAGGTAGATAAAAAAACGGTCAGACAAAAAACCAAAACCCCAATCAATAACACCTTTCTCTTCATAACCAAACCTCCTTTTTTAATATATTTTTATAATGTTTAAAATAGAAAGTCCCTTTCTCTCCCTGGCATCAAATCCCCCCCTTCTTCCAAAGATGTCTATTTTTATAAAATTTTAATTCATTTGTCAAAGACTTTTTAGGATGCCATCTTCCCTTTGCCCCATTTTCATCCAATCAAAAATATGCTATGAAAGACCAAGGCTTGTGAGGAGGATTGAAAGGTGACCGATTTCCTTGATGATTATCAGAAAAAGACTCCCCTTTCCGGAAAACTCTTCAGGAGAGCGAGAGAGGTGATGCCCGGAGGGATTTCCCATAATATCCACTTCTTTCCGCCCCATCCTTTTATTGTAAAAGATGCAAGAGGGTCGAAAATCATCGATGTGGATGGGAATCAATACATTGATCTCTGGATGGGTAATTATACTCATATCCTCGGACATTGGCCCGAGGTGGTGACCCAATCCATCGAAGAACAATTGAAAAAGGGAATCCACTGGGGGGCCCTATTTGAAAAACAGATCGAATGGGCGGAACTGATCCGGGAATTGGTCCCCTGTGCAGAAATGGTCCGGTTCTGTTGCTCCGGAACTGAGGCAACCATGTATGCGGTTCGTCTCGCAAGGGGATTTACAGGGAAGAGAATCATTCTGAAGATTGCAGGCGGCTGGCATGGGGGAAATTCAGATCTTACGGCTGGGATCAAGATGCCCTACGAAAAAGAAGAGAGTCTGGGTCTATTGCCCGAACTTCAAAAATATACAAAGATGATCCCTTTTAATGACCTCCCCGGAACGCTGGAAATCATCCACCAAAACAGGATGGATCTGGCAGGAATCATCCTTGAGCCGGTAATTGGCGAAGGCGGATTTTTGCCTGCAACCCCTGAATACCTTAAGATGCTACGGTCTGAGACCCAGAAATGTGGAGCCCTTTTGATCTTTGACGAAGTGATTTCAGGTTTCAGGGTTGCTTTAGGAGGAGCTCAGGAGAGGTTCCATATTCTCCCTGACCTTGCCACCCTTGGAAAGATTACAGGAGGGGGATTGCCTGTGGGTTTGGTGGCGGGGAAAAGGGAGATCCTCGAACGAACTTCTCCTGAAATAAAAACTGAAAAATGGAATAGAATTCTCATCGGTGGAGGGACCTTCTCTGCCCATCCCTTGACCGTGGCCGCAGGACTTGCCATGCTCCGATTTTTAAAAGAACATTCTAAAGAGGTCTATCCCTCTCTCGAGGCCAAAGGTGAAAGATTGAGAAAAGGACTCCAGGAGACCTTTGACAGGGAGGGATTGGAGGTTATGGTCACAGGGATTGCCTCTCTTTACCAGGTCCATTTCCCTTTTAAAAGAGGGGTGGTACTTAATTCTCCCCATGCCATCCACCGATTCACAGATATAGAGAAGAGAGAGGTCGAATTCAGGATCAGAATGCTGACCCGAGGGGTCCACGTCATGCACGGAGGGGGCAGCCTTTCAACCGCTCACTCCGATGAGGACATTGAGAGAATTATCGAAGCGGCCCGGGAAGTTACAAAGGAGATGGCTTAAAAATAATTGCGGATTTCGGAATTCGGATTGCGGATTGTAGGGTTTCGTCAAACGCTAATGAGGCCCGTATCACTTTAGGACAATGAAAATGATACGATGAACAGTATATCATTTTTTGTTCATTGTTTATTGTCCATCGTTCATTGTATGTCACGGGCTTCGCAACCGTAACCCTTAACCAACAACCATTTTCAAAGGAGGCGCTTTATGGAGCATTGGGGAGTGAAAATAGGGGTCATGGTATTATCTTTCACATTCATTCTGGGAGGTGTGGGAATGGCAAAAGAGGGAGAAAAAATCGGGGTGATTGCGGTCGATGTCCAGGGAGACTTTACAAAGTTAAAGAATGGATCCCTGGCCGTGGAGGGGACCGATGAGGCTTATATCAAAGCCGTGGAAGAGAATACGAAGAAACTGAAGGAGGCAGGTTTTCCGATCTATGCCACTCAGGATTGGCACCCCAAAAATCACGCCTCCTTCTTCACCACGCATCCAGGGAAAAAGGCATTTGATGTGATCAAGCTCCACGGAAAGGACCAGGTCCTCTGGCCTCCCCATTGCGTTCAGAAGACACCCGGCGCGGAAATCCTCCTGAATAAAAAATTATTTAAGGCTGTCGTGAAAAAAGGAATGGACTCTAAATACGATAGTTACTCCGGTTTCCAGGACGATGGTGGAAAAAAGACCAGGATGGATAAAATTCTTAAGGAGGATAAGGTCAAAAAATTGGTGGTTTATGGCATTGCCACGGATTATTGCGTGAGGGCCACAGCACTGGATGCCGTAGCCTCGGGTTACAAAGTCATCCTGATTAAAAATCTTTCAAGGGGGGTCGCTCCGGATACCTCTCAGAAAGCCATCGATGAGATGAGGGCCAAAGGGATCGTGGTTCTGGATGATCTGGACATAGAGAAGATCAAAACCAATTAAAAAATAGATTGATAGATCAATAATATCGTTTCTCCTCGCACTGATCTTCGGCGAGGGCAATTTCCCACTCGCCGAGGATCTTCGATACTGCCTGCTCTCCGCTCTCAATACAATTGGGAACCCCTACCCCTTTATAGCAACCGCCTGCAAGGGCAAGGCCAGGGATCTCGGCACTCCGATCCTCGATCAATTTCACCCGTTCAAGGTGTCCGAGCGTGTACTGCGGCATGCCTAAATGCCACCGGAAAACGCGAGTCAATAGGGGTTTGGCAAAAGCGTTGAGGCCCAGGATATCTCGGAACTCCGAAAGCACTATTTGGACAAGTTCCTCGTCCGGACGTTTCAAAATCTCCTGGTTGTGAGGACCACCGACGAAACCACGAAGGAGCGCTCTCCCTGCCGGTGCACGGCCAGGCCATTTGGTGGAGGAATAAGTTGCCGCCATGAGTGCGCGACCCTCCACAATGGGGCAGAGGACCCCGAATGCATTCAGATCGAAACCCACTTCGTTTTGGCTGAACGCGACCGAGACCGTCGCCGAAGAAGAGCACGGTATACGGGCAAGGGCATCTGCAATGGCAGGTTCATGGGGCCGGATGAGCGACTCGGCCGCCCATGATTCCGTTGCCATGATGACAGCGTCTCCATCAATGATTGAGCCATCCGAGGTTAAGGCACGCCATCCATTTCCGGATATCCTTTGAAGTGAGCGGACGGAAACCCCCGTCCGCATATGTTCACGGCCTGCGGCATCGGCCATCCGGTCCGTAAGCTGTTGCATTCCGTTCACAAAGGAGGTGAAAAATGTGCGGGGTTTCTCACCCGGCTGGGTCGGGTATTTGCGCCTCATCTCTTCGACTTTACGACGGGCCGCAATGAATGCCTTCGTCAGGGATCCATAATTCTGTTCCATCTCAAGGAGTCTCGGAAAGGTTGCCGCCAGTGACATCTGTCTCGGATCGGAGGCATGAACACCTCCGACCAGGGGCTCGGCAAGTCGATCGAGGCACTCCCTTCCCATGCGGCGGACGACAAAACTTTCAAGGGTTTCATTGTTGGGTTCGCCGGGCACCACCTTCTTCGGCGGAATGAAAAGATCCATCGCCATCCGGACCTTCCCAGGCCAGGAAAAGAGACCGGTGGTCACGAAGGGGATGAACTTCGTAGGTGCGAACATCATGACACCATCCGGCAATGAATGAAGTTTGCCACGGGACAGGATCAAGGTGCGCCTCCTGGAGTCATCGGTGGGTAATTCTTCATCAAAGATCCTCAAAAGCTTGGCGATGCGGTGGCAGGCCGGTTTTTCAGTCAGAAAGCAGTCAGGCCCTCCGTCCACAATGAACCTGCTCCGCTCCGAAGGATCCGGGATGATCTCTGTCTGGATCTTCCCGCCCAGGCGCCTGTCCTTCTCAATCAGAACGAACTCCACATCATGGCCTTCGGAGGCAGCCCGTCTGACTTTGTAAGCGGCGCTCAGGCCGGCAACACCACCCCCAATGATGATGATCCGCCTCATCCTTATTCACCCTCACCCCCGCCCTCTCCCATCAGAGATTATGTCATAATGGGGTAAACGGTAAAAATGTCATGCCGAACTTGTTTCGGCATCTAATAGAATCAAGGAGTTACGAGACCCTGAATCAAGTTCAGGGTGACAAAATAGTGATTACAACACGGTCTCTCAGGGGAGACGGAAGAGGTTTTATAAATGTTCTTCCATTACGGCCGCAAGGGCCTCAATAAACTGCTCAGAATCATTGAGGGAAGGAGTCCTTTCCAATACGATCCCCATGGATTCAGCCTTTTCCCGACAGAGGATATCGACATCATAGAGAATCTCGATATGGTCTGAAACAAATCCAATCGGGGCGACCAGTACTTTCTTCACATTAATTTTTTGGAGTTCGATCAATACCGATTCAATATCCGGACCGATCCACCTCTCACGCCCGCCTCCTTTGCTTTGAAAGGCCATATGCCAGGGAAGTGGCGTGATCCTTTTCAGTACCCCCTCGACACTCTCCTTCATATCCACCACATAGGGATCCCTGCTGACGGCGGACTCCGGAAGGCTATGGGCCGTGAAGATAAGGTGAACCCTTTTTCTCTCTTCCTGAGGAAAATGGTTCAATCCTTCTAAAACCTTCTCTGCAATCGCCCGTAAAAAGAGGGGATGAGAATGCCATCCCTCAATAAAATTGATTTTCAATCGGTTTCCGAAAATTTGGTTTGCCCTGTTTAATTCTTCTTCATAGGCGTTTGTGCTGAGTCGGGAACGGAAAGGTGCCATGGGAATGGCAAAAACTTCCCGGTGGCCGTTCTGAAGAATCTCTTTCAGTGCTTCTTCGATAAAAGGCTTACCATAACGTATCCCCACATAAGATTGGAGTAAATACCCTTTCGAATTCAGCCTTTTCTCTAAAGCCTTAGCCTGCCGGAAGGTGATTTCCGGAAGGGGCGAAGAGCCCCCGATTAAACAATACCGTTCCTTCACCCTTTCCAATTGTTCCGGAGAAGGTTTTTCCCCCTTCATCAGGCGGGTTAAAAAAGGCTCTATTTCATCAAGGGAGCGAGGTCCCCCAAAAGCCAATAGGAGAATTGCTTTCATCATTTTTGCTTAGCAACGATGAACGTTAAACGATGAACGATGAACAGTGTGTTATCTGTTTCGTCCATCGTTCATGGTGGCCAATCGGCGTCGTGGCCTTAACCCTAACCCTCAATCCTGTCTGATCTTTGAGCTATATTCATGGACCCTGTCGATCAGCGCAACCACATTTTCGACAGGGGTATTGGGAAGGATTCCATGCCCAAGGTTGAAGATATGTCCGGGCCTGCCCCCTGCCTGATTGAGAATCCTTTTGACCTCCTCTTCAATCAAACGGATAGGGCCCAGAAGAAGAACCGGGTCAAGATTTCCCTGAATGGCCACATCATAACCCACCCGAGCCCAGGCTTCATCCAGATCCACCCTCCAATCCACGCCGATCACCTCTCCACCCGCCTTCTTTATCTTTTCCAGCAGGGTTGAAGAGGAAGTGCTGAAATGAATGAGCGGAACAGTCTTGTCCACACCGTCAATCACCTTTTTAGAATAAGGGAATACATACTCCTGGTAATCGTTCGGGCTCAGACATCCCGCCCAGGAGTCAAAGAGCTGAAGGGCCTGGACACCTGCCCGGACCTGAGCGTTGAGGTAACGGATCAATACTTCCGAAATCTTCTCCATCAGAGCGGTCCACGCAGGCCGGTTTTGATACATCAGGCTTTTTGTAAGAACATAATTGGGGGAATGACCCCCCTCAATCACATAACTGGCAAGGGTGAAGGGGGCCCCTGAAAAACCGATCAACGGGAATTTCCCTTCCAATTCCCCTCGGACCATGCGAATGGCCTTCATCAGGAAAGAAAGGTCTCTCTCGGGATCAATGATTCGAAGTTGATCTATTTCCTTGACCTCCCGGACAGGACTGACAAGAGGACCCTCCCCCTTTTTAAATTCCAGACCCACTCCCATCGGCTCCAATGGAAGGAGGATATCGGAGAAGATGATGGCCGCATCCATCTTAAACTTCTCAATAGGAAGGAGGGTGACTTCAGCAGCCAGTTCGGGGTTTTTACACATCTCCAAAAAGGAGAACTTCTTTCGGAGCGCCCGATACTCTTTCATATAACGGCCTGCCTGCCGCATCAGCCAGATGGGTGTATAAGGAGTGGGCTGCCTCCGGCAAGCCAAAAGAAAGGGATATTGATCCTCAAATTTTTTCATATCCGATTTTCTTTAATCAATCACCAATACCCAAGTACCAATTATCAAATAATATCCAATCTCCAATTTGCAAGGTCTAAAAATTCGTTGAGTTATTGGAACCTCACCTATTCCAATCCCTCAGCAGTTGAATCAATAGCCTTACCCCAACACCTGTTCCTCCCTTTGGGATATAGGGTTTCTCTTTGTCCACAAAGGCAGGCCCTGCAATATCGAGATGGACCCATGGGGTTTTCCCCACAAACTTGCTCAGAAAAATAGCTCCGATGATGGCCCCTGCTGAGCGGGTTCCCACATTCCTGAAATCGGCCACATCGCTTTTCAGATAGTCGAAATACTCATCCCAGAGGGGTAATCTCCAGACCTTCTCTCCGGTTTTGCCCGAAGCCTCTTCAACCCTCTTCAAAAGAGTTTCATCGTTTCCGAAAAGGCCGATCACATGATCTCCCAGTGCGATGACAATCGCTCCGGTGAGAGTGGCCAGATCGATGATCACCCTGGGCTGATAACGAAGGCTGTAAGTAAGGGCATCGGAAAGGATGAGGCGGCCCTCCGCATCAGTACTGATCACCTCTACGGTTTGCCCCGACAGGGTTTTTAGAATATCCCCGGGTTTATAGGCCTTCCCGCTCGGAAGATTTTCTGTCGCTGGAATGATCCCCACCAGATGGAGAGGGATCTGAAGTTCAGAGGCGGTTTTCAGTATGGCCAAGACAGCCGCAGCGCCGGACATATCGTCCTTCATCTTCTCCATCGCCTCGGAGGGTTTAAGAGAGATTCCACCACTGTCAAAAGTGATCCCCTTCCCGACCAGGGCGATCGTCTCCAATCCTTTCCCCTTGTTATATTCGAGGGTGATGAATTTACAGGGTTCCTGGCTTCCTCTGGCTACAGAAACAAATGCTCCCATGCCCAGAGCCTCTGCCTGCGACATCTCCAATATTTGGATCTCCATCCCATGGTCGATTGCTATCTGCTCTGCCTTTTCAGCCAATACCGTTGGAGTGACCTTATTGCTCGGGCTGTTGACCAGATCCCTTGCCAGGCAGACCGCTTCAGAAATCATTCGACCCGTCCGCAATCCATTTTGAATGGCCAGAAGCTCTCCGTCCGTCTCTCCCACGAGAGTCACTTCTTCTATCTCCCTGATCTTATCCCTTTCCCTGGTCTTAAATTCGTTAAACTGATAGGTCCCGAGCATCAGTCCGGTCACAAAGGATTCGGTGAGGGTTTCGTCTGAGAAACCCCCGAGCCTCAGGATTGGAAAGGCAAATTTTTTAATGCCGGAATCCCGGATGAACTGTCCGGCCTTTGAGGAAGCCCCACGCCATTTATCCAGATCGAATTCTTCCTCCTTCCCAAGGCCTGTGAGCAGTACCCGTCTGGCAGGCAGGAGCCCCTGGGTATGAATGAGTCGACATTGAAATAACTCTCCTTTAAAATCCCCACTCTTCATTAGCTGGGAGATAAATCCCTTCCACTCCAGATCCACATTCCGAAGAACTCCTCCCAGCGATTCAGGGGATTCAAAAGAGAAAAGAAGAAGAAGCTCGCAGGGAAACTTTTCCGCCCTGCCCTTCTCAGTTTTAATTTCCATAAGATCCTCCTCTTGGACCTCTACTCTCTATGGAATCTCGGAAAATCCTAAATCTCTATTTAGCCACTTAGGACCCCGTTTCACTCATACTAATAAAAACGCATTAAATCGTTTTACGTGTAGCGCAAGGCTTTAGCCTTGCTTAAAGCAACCCTAAAGGGTTGCCCTACAAAAGATATAATGTGTTCA
>Ga0209609_10001392_pt1 | contig 14014 bp, 13 predicted proteins | sample LakKivw325mmetaG_FD_184136 | JGI IMG/M metagenome (GOLD analysis project Ga0209609, IMG submission 184136) | Anoxic lake water microbial communities from Lake Kivu, Rwanda to study Microbial Dark Matter (Phase II) - Lake Kivu water 325m metaG... | ecosystem: Environmental > Aquatic > Freshwater... | reverse complement strand
GGTCGCTATCTGTAAAGGCGACCGAATCGGTGAAGGACTTGAGCCAGGAATCTATTTCTTGTCACCCGTCAGCTTTAAGACCGGCAAACCAGTCAAAGAGATCATCATCAAGGTGGCTTTCTAAACTTCAACGGCGTGGAATCATCCGCGCCGCTTTTCTTTTTACTAATTCTTGCTAAGATGAAGTTATGACCAAAGCCGAAGCTAAAAAGCGCATTGAGCAATTAAGCCGCGAAATTCAGCATCATGATGAATTATATTATGTTTATGACAAGCCGGTTATTTCTGATGCGGCTTATGATGCCCTAAAAAGGGAATTAATTGTCTTAGAGCAAAAATTTCCTGATTTAGTTTTATCTGACTCGCCAACCAAAAGAGTCGGCGGAAAGCCCTTGGAAAAATTTGAGAAAGTCAAACATATTATACCTATGTTATCGTTGCAAGATGCGATGAACGAAGAAGAAGTTTGGGAATGGGGCAAACGGATCCAAAAATTATTGCCCCAAGAAAAGATTAATTATTTTGCCGAACTGAAAATGGACGGTTTAGCGCTTTCCTTGATTTATCGCCAGGGATTACTGTGGCGTGCCTCAACTCGCGGCGACGGAACGACTGGCGAAGACATCACTCAAAATATTAAAACCATTCACTCCATTCCTTTAAGATTAAAAATAGAAAAATTGTCTTCTTTGAGTCGAGTCATAGTCCAAAGAGAAGTTGAAATTCGTGGTGAAGTTTTTATGGACAAAAAAAGCTTTACCCAACTCAACAAGAAACAAATAAAAAATAATGAGCCAGCTTTTGCCAACCCGCGTAACGCCGCAGCTGGTTCGGTGCGACAGTTGGATCCAAAAATTACAGCCAGCCGCCAGTTAGATTTTTATGGCTATCAACTTATTACCGATTTAAAACAGATCACCCACCAAGAATCTCACCAATTTTTAAAACTTTTGGGCTTTAAAGAAAATGAATATAATCATCTTTGTCAAAGTTTAGACGAAGCGGTTCAATTTTATCGCCAAATTAAAAAAATTCGTCAGCAACTGCCTCATGAGATTGACGGCGTGGTGATAACCGTAAATCAAAATCGTCAATTTGATGAATTGGGCATTACTGGTCGAACTCCCCGCGGCGCTATTGCTTTTAAATTTCCCGGTCAAGAAGGTGTAACCAAAGTAAAAGACATTATTGTTCAGGTTGGTCGGACCGGACGATTAACCCCAGTGGCAGTTTTAGAACCAGTCAAGGTGGCCGGGGTGACGATTTCTCGGGCCACCCTTCATAATGCTGATGAAATCAGGCGTTTAGGTATTAAAATCGGCGATACAGTCATTGTAGCCCGGGCTGGCGATGTTATTCCTGATATTATTTCGGTTTTAGTGAATTTGCGGACCGGTCACGAGAGAGCTTTTAAAATGCCGACTAAATGTCCTATTTGCGGCTCAAAAACCTATCGCAAAGAGGAGGAAGTAGATTATTATTGTTTTAATCCAAAATGTTTTGAAATCCTAAGACATCAAATCCGTCACTTTGCTTCCAAAAATTCTTTTGACATTTATCATCTCGGACCAAAAATTATTAATCAATTATTAAACGCCGGATTAATTCGTGATGAAGCGGACATTTTTACCTTAACCAAGCCAGACTTAATGTCGCTCCAAAGATTTGCCGACAAATCGGCTACTAATTTATTGGCAGCCATTAATCAGAGTAAGGCGGTGGCTTTGCCAAAATTATTGTGCGCTTTAGGCATTCGTCACGTTGGCGAAGAAACAGCGCAATTACTCGCTGAGCAAGTAATTACTAAATTCAAAAATCAAAAGTCAAAAATCAAAATTGAGGAAATTTTGAAACATTTTCAAAATCTTTCATTAGAAGAACTACAAAAGACCGAAGATATCGGACCAGTAGTGGGTCAAAGCATTTATCAATGGTTTCATCAAACAGAAAATATTCAATTATTAAAAAAATTAGAAAAAGCGGGAATACAAATTCGAATTCCTAAGTTACAAGTTACAAATTACAAATTACAAGGCAAGACCTTTGTTTTAACCGGGACACTTGATTCAATGAGCCGAGAGTTGGCTAAAGAAAAAATTAGAACCTTGGGCGGTGATATTTCAGAGAGCGTCAGCTCAAAAACCGATTTTGTGGTGGTAGGCCGAGAACCGGGGAGTAAATATAATGAAGCCCAAAAATTGGGCGTGGCTATTATTAAGGAATCAGAGTTTTTAAAGATGATTAAATAATTTTGAGACAGAAGCGGGGATGAGGCAGAAACCCCGTTTTTATTTATACACAATTTATACACCGGGCTATGGACAAAATTAATAAAAATGCTATAATATAAATATAATATTAGCTCTTTAGTATGAAAGAGAGACTAATCACAACCTCGACCTGGCCACAATTAGAAAAAGGTCTGGTGAGCGAAGAGAGAAAAGTCTTAGATCGAGTGTACGGCCTTAAGAATCAGTTAGCCGAGGTGCAAGGGGTGTTGGATTGTCTCTTGGGCGAACCTGTGACAATGCGCGACAAGCGTCGATTAGCCACCTTGCAGATTGAAAAAACCAGGCTAGCAGCCGAAATTAGTCAGCAAGTGGCTAGGGTTCGCGAATTAGAACAGGGGAGCTGGTAGGGGGAAACAAATTATTTATGGAAACGGAATGCGACATTGATGCTCACGGCCGCCAATTGAGCCAGGGCTAATCAAAAAAGCCCATTTGAATTAATGGGAAGGGTTTGTTTTAGGCCCTTTTTTGTTTTTTTGATAAATTTTACTTGCCAAAAATATTTGATTTTATTATAATAAAGGATATTAATCTCTAATTCATACTTCATAATTTGTTATTCATTTTTATGATTACTAAAAAGGAATTAGAACACTTAGCGCATTTGGCCAGGTTAAAATTAACCGAATCAGAGTTGGCCAAATATGTATCCCAAATTGATGAAATTTTGGGTTATGTTGGTCAATTACAAAAAGTTAATTTAGATAAAAATGTTTTAGGCGATAAATTATTAAATTTTGCTCCTTTACGACCAGATGAAGGGGTATTAAGAAGCGCGGCTGAACAAGAAGATTTATTAAGCCAGGCGCCGCTTCGTGAGGGTAATTTTATCAAAACTAGAGGCGTTTTTGAACCGGGTAGTGAAAATTTGACCACATCTGACCGTTAGGCCAAAAACCAAATATCATCAAATAACAATAAAAAAAGCATAAACCATTTAACTCAGCATTTAATTAAACATTAAATTTAATCTTAATTAATATTTAATTTGTCAAACTTCTACTACCCGGGAGCGTTTAATTATGACCTTAAATCAATTAACAATTTTGTCGGCTCACCAAGGCCTTAAAAACAAAGAGTTTTCGGCCAGCGAGTTGGCTAAGGCTTATTTGAATTCTATAAAAAAACAAAATAAAACTATCAATGCTTTTATTACCGTGACCGAAGATGAGGCCTTAGACCAAACTAAAAAGATTGATAAAAAAATTAGTCAAAAACAATTTGGCCAAAATTTATTAGAGGGTATCCCTTTGGGCATTAAAGACAATATTTTAGTTAAAGATGTTCGCTGTACGGCTGGCTCAAAAATTTTATCAAATTATCGGGCTACTTATGACGCGACCGTGATTAAAAAATTAAAAGAAGCCGGAACAATTTTTTTAGGCAAAACTAATCTTGATGAATTTGCCATGGGCGCTTCGAGTGAAACTTCGGCCTTTGGCCCGGTCAAAAATCCGCACGATTTATCGCGAGTGCCTGGCGGTTCTTCTGGTGGTTCAGCCGCGGCCGTGGCCGCAGATATGTGTTTGGCGGCACTCGGCTCTGATACTGGCGGCTCAGTGCGTCAGCCAGCTGCTTTTTGCGGCGTGGTTGGTTTAAAACCAACCTATGGTCGTGTTTCGCGTTACGGACTAATTGCTATGGCCTCGTCGTTAGATCAAATTGGTGTTTTAGCTAAAAATGTTGATGACGCGGCTGTTTTGTTGGCCAGCGTTGAAGGTCATGATGACAAAGACTCGACAAGCCGTGATTTTGAATTTCCGACTGAATTGCCCAAAACAACAGATTGGCGAAATCTTAAAATTGGTTTGCCGAAAGAATTTTTTGCTCACGGCCTAGATCCCCAAATTAAAAACAAAATTGATGTGGTCATAAAGAAAATTGCTACGGGTGGTGCGAAAATCATTGAAGTTAATTTTTCTAACCTAGATTATGCCTTAGCTTCTTATTATATTTTAATGCCGGCTGAAGCCTCAGCCAATTTAGCGCGTTATGATGGCGTCAAATACGGCTTATCTGCCCCGGGCAAAAATTTGTTAGAAATTTATCTTAATTCCCGCACCCAGGGTTTTGGTGACGAGGTCAGGCGCCGTATTATTTTAGGCACTTTTGTTTTATCAGCCGGTTATTATGAGGCTTATTATTTAAAGGCCCAAAAAGTCAGACAATTAATTCACCAGGATTTTCAAAAAATATTCAAACAGGTTGATTGCCTTCTGACCCCAACCACCCCAACCCCGGCCTTTAAATTGGGCGAGAAGGTCAATGATCCTCTGGCGATGTATCTCTCTGACATTTATACCGTGCCAATTAATTTGGCCGGACTGCCGGCCGTTTCGCTGCCAATTGGTCAGGCAGAGGCTTTACCAGTCGGCTGCCAAATCATCGGCAATCATTGGCAGGAAAATAAAATATTATCCGTGGCCAAAATGATTGAAGAGATGGTGGGGCGGGGTTGACAAATCACCCTGTTTTGTTACCATAAAATTAACCAAAAGGAGGTGTTTCCACTATGCTCATCAAAGGGAGCACGAGAATAGTTTGGCCGCTTCCTTCGCTGGGACTGGCCGTAAAGTTTTCTAGAATATCTATATTGGGTTTATTTGAGGTGTTTAGATTCCTAATACGTGAAACATTGATTCCCGGGAGAACATGGGCTGGTGTTAAATATTTTGCGTGGTGGTTGTGGCGTATGCCCCATCAGATAAACACGCCCCTTCATCTGTTATTTTGGGGTATTTTAACTAACTGGCGAGAGTTTGTTTTTTATCTCACCACCCGACATCCGTTTTTGCAGCCCACCTATTTTTCGCTTTTGGGGTTGATTAATGTTCAGAAATACGGTCAGGCTGCCCAGGGTCATTTGAAATTAGGTTTGAGTTTATCGATCACCGGTGCCTTGTCCCACGATGGTCATCATTTTTTCTGCGCCGAGAATTTTGTGATTAGTAAGACCGGAGCCGCGCGATTATTAGATTATGGCGATCCAAAAACACAACACCTGATTAGAACTTATGGCCAAGAGCTTTTAGCTATGATGCCGAAGATAATGCCATAAAGAGGTCGGCTCTGACCTCTTTTTTCTTTTCCCCAGCTTACTTGACAGAATTAGCCAATATGTTTTAATGATTAAATGTTAGTTAGCTCTTTAATTTGTTAAATATTTTTTATGGACGAAATTCAAATGCAACCTCAAGAAGCCAAGAAAAAATCTGGTTGTTGGCTTTGCGGGTCGCCCAAAAAATCTTTTTGGTTGGGAGTGTGTGTCGGCATTGCTGTTTTCAGCGCGCTGTTTTTGTTGGTTACGGCCGCCAATTTGGTTAAGTGGCCAGCCAAAGCCAAGACCCTGCCTACCAACGCGAATCAAGAGCAACCAGCTGCTACTTCTATTGAAAAAGAAGTGGTTGGTCAGGCCGGCACCTTTTTAGAGGTGAGCGAACCGGTTTGTACCCAAAACAGTAAACCCTTGGTTTATATGTTTTCTACTAGTTGGTGTCCTCATTGTCAATGGGCTAGACCGATTTTTGCTGACGCGGTTAAAACCTATGTGGCCAAAGGTCAAATTATTGCTCATGAGTGGGAGTTAGATACTGGCGACGACACCTTGACTTCAACTAAAGAAACCGCGGTTCCCCAGGCCGACGGGGCACTTTATAACAAGTATAATCCTGACGGTTCTATTCCTACTTTTATTTTTGGCTGTAAGTATTATCGCATTGGCACTGGCAACGAGAGAACCAACGATGCGGCCGCTGAAGAAAAAGAATTCAAACAACTAATTGATAAGATATTGTTAGAGAAGTAAGGTTGGTAATAAGCCAATTTTATGCTAATTGATTTAGTAAAATTTTTTCATAGTTATCGACCCCAGCCTATCATTAGTCAGCTGGGGCCGATTTCTATTCATTGGTATGGACTATTGATAGTCGTAGCAATTTTAATTGGTTTTTATTTGACCAGCTGGTTAATTAAAAAATATAATTTGCCCATTAGCCAGGACGAATTTTTGACCCTGACTATTTACTTAATTTTAGTCGCTATCCTCGGCGCAAGGTTATACCATATCCTGTCGGAAATTAATTATTATTGGCTAAGGCCGCTAGAAATTTTTTACTTGTGGCAAGGGGGGCTGGGAATTTTTGGCGCAATGATAGCCAGCGTTATTTTTTTATACTTTTATGCCAAAAAAAAGAAATGGTCTTGGTGGTTAATGCTGGATATTTTAACTCCAGCCGTGGTTTTGGGCGAAGCAATTGGCCGCTGGGGCAATTGGTTTAATCAAGAAAATTTTGGCCGGCCGACTAATTTAAGTTGGGGCATCCCGATTGATATTTGGCATCGGCCAACAGAATATCTCTCACAAATTTTTTTCCACCCCAGCTTTTTTTATCAATTTGCTTGGAATTTAATTTTATTTATTGTTTTATTAATTTTATTTAAGCGACTTAATCCCGGCCGAGGATTTATTTTTGCCATTTATTTAATCGGTTATTCTCTAGGCCGATTTCTGATTGAATTTTTAAGAATTAATCCTCAACCAATGTTTTTGGGTTTGCGGTTGGCCCAAGTGGTTTGTCTAATATTATTCGTGATTGGTATATTAATTTTAGCTTGCCGCAGACAAAAAAATTATTAACAGGCAATTAACAGGTTATCCCCGTTCAAAATTTTGTTTTTTAGCCAAACTATTCTATACTTACTACATAAAGTTAATTATTAAGTCTAAAATTAGTATGTTAGATAAAGGCAAATTATGGCAATCAGTTTTAGCTGAATTAGAAATTGTTTTGCCGCGGGCCAGTTTTTTAACTTGGTTACAAAACACCAAAATAATGTTGATTGATGAAGAGATTGGTGAAATTATTGTTGGTGTTTCCAATAATTTCACCAAAGAATGGTTAGAGAAAAAATATCACAAGACCATTTTGAATATTGTTCAAAACCTGACTGACCAGAAGATTAAGCGCATTAAATATCAGGTTGAAACCGCTGGCATTCCGGTTAAAGCACCAGCGATTGACATAAAAAAAATTATTATTCCTACCAAAGAAGAGCCGGAAGAAAGAAATGGCGTTGGACTCAACCCGCGTTACGCTTTTGAAAACTTCGTGGTGGGCAAAAGCAACGAATTGGCTTATGCGGCTGCTCAAGCCGCGGCCGAGGCGCCGGGAAAAAAATATAATCCCTTGTTTATTTATGGCGGCGTGGGTTTGGGTAAGACCCATTTACTGCAGGCTATTGGTCAGGCTATTTTAAAAAGAAATCCCCGAACAAAAATTTTATATACCAATGCCGAAAAATTTACCAATGAATTTGTTAATGCTTTAAGAAACAAGACCATTGATAAATTTAAAACAACCTACCGCGAGTTGGATTTGTTGCTGGTTGATGACGTGCAGTTTATGGCCGGTAAAGAAGGCACCCAAGAAGAATTTTTTCATACCTTTAATGATTTATATCAATATGACAAACAGATTGTTTTGACTTCTGACCGTTTGCCTAAAGCCATTCCTGCCCTAGAAGAACGCTTGGTTTCACGCTTTAATAGCGGTTTAATCGCTGATATTTCTTCACCAGATCTGGAAACCAGAATTGCCATTTTAAAGAGTAAATGCCAGGAGAAAAAGTATTCTTTAGAACCAGAGCTTCTGCAATATTTAGCCACGCATATTCAAAAAAACGTCCGCGAATTAGAAGGTGCCTTGGCAAAGGTGATGGCCTATCATGAATTGAATAAAACTATGCCGACCTTAGAATCAGTTAAGCAGATTGTCAGCGGTTTAAACGCTCAAAGCAAAAAATCATTGATTACTATTAAAGATATTATTAATGCCACGGCTGATTTTTATGGCATCAAGGTTTCAGAGTTGGTCGGCGCTTCCCGGCGTCGGGAGTTGGTGAACCCTCGTCAGGTGGCCATGTTTTTAATGCGTGAAGAACTGAACGCCTCCTTTCCACTAATTGGTAAAGAGATGGGCGGCCGCGATCACACCACTGCCATTCATTCTTATAATAAGGTTAAGGAGGAGGTAGAAAATGAAAAAAGAATTAAACAAGAAGTTGATTACATTAAGCAACGTTTATACGCCCAGTAACAAAACTTTACCCGCCTCGACTAGACGTCGAGTCTGGGCGGGCCGTCCCGCTTTAAGCGGGCCGAAGAAAATAAATTTTTGTTATGGGGCATCCGGTCGCGATTAAATTAGTTTTAATTTAATAATTAAGATGCCGAAGGCAACTTAAGTAAAGTTATTGTTACTGGGTACGCCCAATAATTTTTATGCCAGGTAGTAGAAGTTTGATAGTGCCTTAACTTTTGTTACTATCTGGTCAACCAAAGTTTTAATTAGTTAATGATGTCTTTCTTGTTTTGTGCCACCAATCGCACCAATAAGAGGCATCAAACTTTCACTACCTGGTATGCCTCTTTTTAAACCTAAATCACAAGTTAGTTCTTCATCACCAGTTAGCGGTGATAGCGCGGCTGAAAAACTGCAAGAGCGGTTAAAAAATATTAAAGACAAAGAACAAGAAGAAGAGACAGCGCGACGTGCTTTTACTCTTGGACTGCCTTACATTAATTTAACTGCCTTTCCGATTGCTCCTGAAGCTTTAGTTATGATTTCTCAAGAAGACGCCCGACAACATCAACTGATTTGTTTTTATAAAACTGACCGCGAAGCCAAGTTGGCCACCACTAATCCAGAGAGCCATGCCGTGGCTGATTTTCGGGCCAGTTTTGAGCAGGCCCATGATTTAAAAACAGAGCTTTATTTTATTTCCGCGGTCAGTTTTAATTTTGCTTACAAACTTTATGCCGCCTTGCCCAAAGTGAGTAAAATTATCCAGGGTATAGAAATTAAAGAAGAGGATTTAAAAAAATATCAAGCCCGCCTAACTAACTTTCAAGATTTAAATCGGGAAATTCAAAAAGTTTCCACCTCTGATTTATTGACCTTAGTTATTGCCAGCGCAGTTAAATCCCAGAGTTCGGATATTCACGTGGAAGCCGAAGAAACCGATATTAAAATTAGATTTCGCATTGACGGTGTTTTAATTGACGTGGCCACGGTGGCTAAAAAATTTTGGCCAGCTGTGATTTCTCGTTTAAAATTAATTTCTGGTTTGAAAATTAATATTACTGATCGGCCGCAAGATGGACGATTTACCATTTATTTAACCGGCGACAAATTGGACGTGCGCGTTTCTTGTTTACCTACGGCTTTTGGCGAGAGCGTGGTAATGAGATTGTTAAGATCAACCAGCGTGGGATTAAAATTTGAGGATTTGGGATTAAAATCATCGGCTTATGAGCAGCTGACCAAACAAATTGAGCGTCCCAATGGTTTGATAATTACTACTGGTCCGACTGGTTCTGGTAAAACCACCACCCTTTACGCGATTTTAAATCGCTTAAATAAACCAGAAACTAAAATTATCACCCTGGAAGACCCGATTGAATATCAACTCGGTGGCATTAATCAAAGTCAGGTTGATTATGCCAAGGATTATACTTTTGCCAAAGGTCTGCGTTCTATTTTGCGTCAAGATCCAGACGTGGTCATGGTGGGCGAGATCCGTGATTTAGAAACCGCGGAAATTTCTATTCAAGCGGCCCTAACTGGGCATTTGGTGATTTCTACTTTACACACCAATGATGCCGCGGGAGCCATTCCCAGATTTTTGTCCATAGGCACCAAACCCTATTTATTGGCGCCAGCTGTTAATGCTATCATTGGTCAGCGCTTGGTGCGAAAAATTTGTTTGAAATGTAAAAAGGAAATTGTGCTTGAGCCCGAAGTTTTTGAACGAGTGAAAAAAACCTTGAGTGATTTACCGGCCGACAAAAAGAAGGAAATTAATATTAGCGATCATTGGTCTCCCAAATTTTATACCGGCGCTGGATGTCCGGCCTGTCAGGGGTTGGGCTATCAAGGACGAATTGGTATTTTTGAGGTTTTATTAATGTCACCAGCCATTGAAAAAATTATTTTGTCTGGTCAGGTTTCCGAATATCAAATGCGCGATTTGGCCAAGCAACAAGGAATGATTACTATGGCGCAAGATGGATTATTAAAAGCCTTAGATGGAATTACTACGGTTGAGGAAGTGTTCAGAGTGGCGGAATAGGAACTTTCGAAGTATGAATAATGAATTAAGAATTACGGGTTTAAAAATTGGATTTACGAAAAAACAGTGTCTCGAAAGGGACGCTGTTTTTCTGATATTACCGCGGCCGCGGTAAAATGCGAAAAAGAAACCGCCTATTAGGAGGTCATTTTAAAATATTTAATTAAACCCTTTCAATACAATAATAGATGGGATTTGATTTTTTAGTCGGGTTCAGGGTTTGCAGTTGTTGATAAACAAACTTGACAAAAAGTCAAAAATGTGCTATGATATATAATAGATCTCTAAGGTGATGGACGGCGACTTGCCAGTAAAGGGTCTTGGCCGATCGAAGGACTATTAACCAGACCCCTCCGTCCTAGCAGCGGAGAATGGGCCTTGCCCCTAACGGTTGTAAGAAACAAAACTATAATGTCTGGAACCAACCCCTGGTCATGCCGTCTGCCGCCAGAGATCGAGCAGCGCGCTGTCAACGACGGCGCGCTCTTCTTTTTATAATTTTTTTATCAATCTGATAAACTGTTTACCGCGGTCAAATTCATTAGCGAATAAACCAAAACTGGCGCAAGCCGGAGAAAGAAGGACAACTTCGCCAGCTCGGGCGATTTCTTTGGCTGTTTTGACAGCTGCGGAAAGATTATTGAATTCAAGAATATTCTGTCCGGGATATTTTATTTTTTGAAGCGTTTGTTTTAATTTTGGCGTGGCTGTACCAGTAAGCAATAAGACTTGTCGACAGGTCTTTTTTATTTTGGGAACCAACCCACGAAAATTTAGATTTTTATCCGCGCCACCAGCGATTAAAATAATGTTTTTATCTTTAGCCAGCGCATCAAGAGCAACGCTAGTCGCGCCTGGATTAGTGGCCGTGGTGTCGTTATAATATTTAACGCCACCAGTGACCCGAATCAATTCTAGGCGATGGGGAATGGCTGTAAAATTATTAATGGCTTTAATAATTATTGTTGGTTTAATTTGGCAGAGATAAACTGCAGCTGTGGCGGCCAAGATATTTTCTAAGTTATGTTGACCCTTTAATTTAATTTTATTGAGCGAACCAAAATAACAAGAACTGGTAGGTTTGACTAAGGCCAGCTGATTATTTTTGAGACAAAAAAGCATTTGGCACGCAGCTGGACAAACAGTTGTTTTAGTAGAGAAAAAAATTAATTTGGCTTTAATTTGAGAAGCTAATTGGCGCACGGATTTATTATCATAATTTAAAATCGTGTATTGCTTGGCTGATTGATGTTTAAAAATATTGGTCTTGGCCAGGACATATTTTTTTATGGTCTTATGACGGTTGAGATGGTCAGGAAAAAGGTTGGTAATAATAGAGATATCAGGTTTAATTTTTAAGTCTTCTAATTGAAAGGAAGATAGCTCTAGGATAGCAAGATGATGAGATTTGGCGTGAGGGAGGAACAACAAAGGTGTTTGGCCGACATTGCCGCCCAAGTAACAGGGCTTTCTGGCCTGCTGCAGAATATGATAAATTAAATTGACTGTAGTTGATTTACCCTTGGTGCCGGTCAGAGCAATATTTTTTCCTGGCCAACGCTGAAAAAATATTTCAATGTCGCTGGCGATGGGAACGTGATATTTTTTGGCAATTTTTAAATAAGGTGAATCGGGCGGCACGGCTGGATTTTTGATAATCAAATCGGCGTTTTTAAAATCTTTGGCGCGGTGTAGGCCTAAAACGTACCTGCAACCGCTGAAGCTCAGAGGATTTCTGAGACTCTGAACCCTGCAACCGCTGAAACTCAGAACCCTGCGGGCTCTGAGACGCTGAAGTCCTGTTCTGAGATTCTGAGGTTGCACGATTCTGAGATTCTGCGATTGCAGGATTCTGCGATTCTGTGGTCGCATTCCGAGGTTCTGTGGTCGCAGGTTTTTTATCTTCTTCAAAGTCGGCATTAACTCTTTTTTTGTACGCAGATCAGTAATGGTTATGGTTGCACCTTGTTTGAGCAGCCACTTGACTACACTTAAACCACCGCCGGCAATACCTAAACCCATTACTAGCACCTTTTTACCTTTTAAATTTTGAAACATAAGGATTGTTTTTAATATAAAACCGCCATTTTTTATTTGACCAAATTGGACCAGCATAATCAATGCCAATTCTTCGGTCAGCCACAATTTGACGAGGTGAGACACTCTGCCCGTCTTCTAACCAAATTTCTCGGCTAGTCACTAAATCTAAGCCGTAATGTTGGCCGTCAATTTTTAAATATTGACATAATTTTCCCGGACCATTGGTTAAATTAATTTTAAATTTTAAATTTGAAATTTGAAATTTTGGCAAAATTGGTTCAACCGCGCGGATTAGTACACATTCAGGGACGCCGCTCCGACCAGTAGAAATATTTAATTGCCAATATATGCCATAGACCAAGTAAATATAAATATGACCGCCAATCATATATTCAGCTAAATTGCGCGAAGTGATTTGACCACCCTTAGCGTGAGAAGCCAAATCTTGTGGCCCGACATAGGCTTCAGTTTCCACGACTTGGCCAATTATTTTTTTCTTTCCGCTGCGGTGAACTAAATATTTGCCCAAGAGTTGGCGGGCCACGGTTAATGTGGGCCGAAGAAAGAATTGTCGAGTTAGTTTTTGACCCATAAAATCATTTTAGAAAAGTTTTCTCGAAAAATCAAGTTGAATCAAAAAGTCATCTTTTTTTGAAGACGGCTTTTTGAAAAATCGATTTGGTCAATTTTTATAGACTTTTGGTTTCCCGAATTAATCGTCTGGTAATTTTTCGTTTAGCTTGTCGAGACTCTTTAGCTTTTTCTAATTGTTTTTTAATTTTTTCTTCTATGATGTCTATGGCTTCTAAAAAATTGGCAGCACGGGTTGCAGCCACGATGTTTTTATTAAATACCTCTAAACTAACTTCTAATCTGATAGATTCATTTTTGGCATGAAAGGGGCTGTAACTTAAATCAACATTTATTTCTTTAATGTCCGGAGCCAGGTGATAGAATTTTTTAATTTTATTTTCAAAAACATTTTTAAAATCGCCGCTCAAATTAATATTTTTCGTAAAATATTTTATAGGCATAATGAAATAAATCAAAAATTAGAAGTTAAAATTATTTTGTCCCACTTTTTCTCGATCGAGAAAAAGTGGGAAATGGCTAAATTTAAGTGCTAATTTTAAATTTTTGAATTTAATTATTTGGTGCTTTTCACCATTCGTATCATTCGTGCCCCGTTTAGCGGGGTCCGCGTCTTTGTCTGCGTCAGTCTGCGTCAAGTCTGCGTAAGTCCGCGCTTGTTGTCCGCGTCTTTTTCCGCGTAAGTCTGCGTCTTGTCCGCGTCAGTCCGCGCTTGTTGTCCGCGTCTTTTTCCGCGTAAGTCTGCGCTTGTGTTTTATGGTGCCAGGCACCGAAGATAAATTGAATTACTATTGAATAACAATTGAATTACTATCGAATCACTATTGAATTACCATTGAATTACTACTATTCTATTTTTTTATCTTTTATTTTTTAGATTTTATTTTTTAGATTTTCAAGGTATTCTTTTTGGCTAATTTCTCCTTTGGCTAAAAGTTTTTCCAGGCCAGCATAATATAATT
>Ga0209609_10001390_pt1 | contig 14016 bp, 14 predicted proteins | sample LakKivw325mmetaG_FD_184136 | JGI IMG/M metagenome (GOLD analysis project Ga0209609, IMG submission 184136) | Anoxic lake water microbial communities from Lake Kivu, Rwanda to study Microbial Dark Matter (Phase II) - Lake Kivu water 325m metaG... | ecosystem: Environmental > Aquatic > Freshwater... | reverse complement strand
TGTTATGCCAGTATATATCTTCCGCTCCTGCTTCAATCGCTAACAACTCTAAATCTTCTTTTTTCCGTTTATCTTCTTTTTTATCGCTTGGCACTTCAATTACCCCTTTTTTTTCAAATAACCATTTTACTGAGCCGGCATTGGCCAGTTTTCCGTTATTTTGGTTTAAAATTTGTTTGATTTCTCCCAAGGTCCGGTTTTTATTATCGGTGATTCCTTCAATAATTAGCGCAATACCACCGGGGCCATAAGCCTCAAACAAGACCTCTTCTAATTTTTCAGCGGCTATCTCGCCCGTTCCCCGTTTAATAGCCCGGTCAATGTTGTCTTTTGGCATATTTAAAGAGCGAGCTGTCTCAATAGCCCCCCTTAATTTGGGGTTAGTTTCGGGATTTGCTCCCCCCTGTTTTACCGCAACCGAAATTAACCGGGCCATTTTAGAAAACATCTGTCCCCTTTTTTGGTCGGTAATATTTTTTTCTCTCCGTATGGTTTTGGCATGGCTGTGTCCGCTCATAAGACTATTTTAATTTTACCTCGTAGAAGAAATTTGACAAATATTTTGTAAAATAAATATTTAAATACCGGGGCAGTCAAATTTGGGCTTTTAACCTCTTTTTTAAAAATAAAATTATTGCTCCTGAGAAAAAGGCAAGAGGGAGAGCGATTAATAAAATAAATAAAGGGTTTGAGGGTTTTGAGATTTGCTCGCCGATGGCTGCTAATTTTCTTTTCTCCTCGGGCTGGCTAAGAGAATCTTTCAGAGATTCGGTCCCCATTTTTTCTTCGGCTTGAAGAAATGGACTAAAATTTTCTGCTCCGGGAGTCAAATTGTTGCTCCAGGACCAGCTGGAGTTAATAAAATTATAAGATTGTCCCAGAGGGGCCTTTTCATAAGCTATTTCACTGACTATTTTTCCGTCAGGCCGAATAAGTTTCAGGCCGTCACCGTCGTTATTTAAAGTAATTTTGGTAGTCGGCCGGGAAAGAACTAAAAATCCGCCGGAAGAAATTTTTGTTTTTTCTGGGAAAGTATAGGTAGTTATTTTACCCGTAGTATCTGTAATTTTCCAACCGGGAAGCAAAACTTCAAAATTGTTTTGATTAAAGATCTCAACCCATTCTTCGGTTTCGTCGGCGCCCTCGGGAGAAGGGAGAATCTCGCTGAAAATAATTCCGTCAGGGTAGCTTAAAGGAGATGTTAAAGGCCCGCTTTCTGTCTGCGACTCCTCCTGAAGAGTTGGTTCTGGCTCAAGCTGGGGTTGGGGCTGGGATTCTGAGGCGACCCAGGCCAAACCCTGCTCTTTAATATCTTTAAGCCTCTCTTTGCCTATGCCCTTTATTTTAGTGAGCTCGTCTAAAGAAAAGAAAGGCCTCAGGGAAATCAATTCTGCCGCCCTGGTCTCTCCTATATGAATAATTTTAATCAAATCTTCAATGGGGGCAGTGTTAATATCTATTTTTTCCGCGGCGAAAACAAGATTAGCTAAAAATATCCCAGCTGTTCCCAGGCAAAAAAGGATAAAAAGGAGCGCTCTTGACAAATTTATCATAGTTTATTATAATAAAAAGTATAATAAACCCCGAAGCTGGGGGCCCTCAGAATTTCTTGCAGATGGATAATCTGGCTCAGGCTCGATTATTCCTCGGGGAGATTCTACCTTCGTGTTCCTAAAACTCAAGCTGGCCCCCTGCTCCGGGGCTTATTTAGTTTGAAATTAAGTGTTTTCTCCGGCTACTCTTTCCACTTCTCCAATTGTGGTAATTCCTTCCAAGACCTTTATTATTCCGTCTTGGCGCATAGTTAACATTCCTTTTTTTATTGCTTTTTCTCTCAGGGCCGAAATTGAAGGCGAAGTTAGGATAAATTTTTCCATTTCATTATCAACTAAAAAAGCCTCAAAAATCCCAATTCTGCCCTTAAATCCTGTGAAATTACAATCTTTACATCCTTTAGCTTGAGGGATTTTTAAGGCGGCCAGATCTTTGACCACCCGAGCCGCAGTGAAGGGGAGAAAAGAAGATTTATCTTCTTTGACTTTCAATGTTTCAGAGAGATTAATTATTTTTTTGGGGACATTTTTGAGGGCTTTTTTTATTTTTTCAAAATCGGGCGAAGATATTTTTTCAATCTTCGCACATTTTTGGCAAACTTTTCTGACCAATCTTTGGGCGACAGCCATATTTATCGCCGGAGCAATATTTACCGGTTTTTCTCCCAAGGCTTCAAGCCTAACCAGAGTTCCGGCAGCATCGTTGGTGTGCAGGGTCGTTAAAACTAAGTGGCCAGTCAAAGCTGCCTGAAGACTAATTTTCGCTGTTTCCAGATCTCTTATTTCTCCCACCAAAACTACATCAGGGTCCTGGCGCATAATTGATTTTAGTCCAGAGGCAAAATCATAGCCTTTTTGGGGGTCAACCTGGCTCTGGGAAATTTCTTTTAAATGATACTCAATAGGGTCTTCAATAGTTATAATTTTAATTTCTGGTTTTTGGATTCTTTTTAAAAAGGCATATAAAGTCGTAGTTTTCCCGGAGCCGGTAGGCCCGGTAACAATAATCATTCCATTCGGTCTTTTTATTTCTCTTTTAAAAATTTCTAATAAATCTTTCCTTATCCCTAATCCCTCAATCTCAATCAAGCTTTTTGGGTTCAAAATTCTCAGGACAATTGACTCCCCGTATTCAGCAGGCAGGGTTGATACCCTGATTTCAATAGCTTCGGCCGGCTGAGACATTAAGACAGAAAATCTTCCGTCTTGGGGTTTATCCGTAATATTTAATTTAATTTCGGAGAGAAGTTTAATCCGGGAAAGAAGAGTTTGGAACGTTTTTAAATCAAAAACTATTACATCTTGCAATAATCCATCAATTCTGACTCGGATTTTAGCCTGATTTTCTTCTGGCTCAATGTGGATATCGGAAGCTTCAAGAATTATCCCTCCTGCCAAGATAACTTCCAAAAATTCAGAAACGCTTTTTGTTAAGAACTCTTCTATTTTTTCCTTAAAGTTAGAGATATTTTTTATTTTTTTTTGAATATCGGCGAATACTTGAGGAGAAATTTCCATTTTGGCGGTGATTTTTTTTGAAACTCCATCCATGGTAAAATTAAAAAGAATTTTGTTTATTTAAACTTATCTCATATTTAAGAATTAGTCAACCACCCGAGCGGCAGCGAAGGGTGGCTAAAGAAGAGGAAAAAATCCTCTCGCCTTCTCATATGAAACTTCGATATTTAACTGCTAACCCTTTTCAGACCAGAAAGCTGGGAGAAATATTAGCAAAAGAGATGCTTAAAACTAAACCGGGAAAAACCGCCTTTATCATTGGTTTGGAAGGAGATCTCGGTGGCGGTAAAACAACTTTTTTACAAGGATTTGCCAGAGGGTGCGGAATAAAAGAAAAGATTTTAAGCCCCACCTTCGTCATCCTGAAAAAATTTCCAATTTCCAATTTCCAATTTTCAATTTTTTATCATATTGATTGCTACCGAGTTGAGAAGCCGAAAGAACTGCTTGATTTGGGCTTTAAAGAAATTATTTCTAATCCTCAAAATATCGTTGCCATTGAATGGGCTGATCGTCTTCGGAAAATATTACCCAAAAATACTTTGATATTAAAATTTGAATTTATAAATAAAAGCGTTAGGAAAATTATGCTAAAATAGAGAAATGGAGAAAGAGAGAAAACTTCTTATTATTGACAGCAATTCTTTAATCCACCGGGCTTATCATGCCTTACCTCCTTTAACCACAAAAAAAGGAGAGCTGACTAATGCCGTTTACGGTTTTTTATTGGTTTTTTTGAAGGCCCTGAAGGAATTTCAGCCAGATTTTATTGCAGCTTGCTTTGATGTAGCAGTCCCGACTTTCCGGCATAAAAAATTTAAGGAATATAAAGCAAAAAGGCCTCCGGCGCCAGAAGAGCTATATCAACAAATTCCAAAGCTAAAAGAGGTTTTAGATGCTTTCAACGTTCCTATTTTTGAAAAAGAGGGTTTTGAGGCAGATGACATTATCGGGACCATTTCCCGTCTCGCCCCCAGAAAGCAAGTAATGCCACGAATTGAAACTGTTATTTTGTCAGGGGACCTTGATACTCTGCAGTTAGTTGATAAAAATACTAAAGTTTATACTTTCAAAAAGGGACTGAAAGAGACAATTATTTATGATGAAAAAGCGGTGAAAGAGAGGTATGGTTTTAGTCCGTCACAAATTGTTGATTTTAAAGCCTTAAAAGGCGACCCTTCTGATAATATTCCTGGAGTTTCAGGTATTGGAGAAAAAACAGCTATTAATTTGATAAAACTTTTCGGTTCTCTGGAGAATCTTTATCAAGAAATAAAAGAGGAAACTAAAAAAGTAAAAGAATTAAAACCGGCGATAAAAGATAAATTGGTTCAATATAAGGACCAGGCATTTTTTAGCAGGATGCTTTCTGAGATTAGAAAAGATGCTCCGCTTGATTTTAATTTTGAAAAATGTCAATGGGGAGGGTATAACAAAGAGAAACTTATCCAGATTTTTAAAAATTTGGAATTTTATAGTTTAATCAGTCGCCTGCCGGAATTAAAGAAATAATTAAAGGGAATTCAGAAACAAACGAGGCTGTGGTAAAATAAAAAATATGGTATTTTTTATACTTCTTATCATAATTTTTCTTTTGGCTGCCGGGTTTTTTATTATTTTTTTGAGATATAAAAAAATAAAGAATCTTCTCAAAAAAACCGAGGAGAAAATAAAAGAAACCGAGGCGGTTTTAGAGATTAAAATTAAAGCCAGAACAAGAGAATTGGAGGAATTAGCCCAGAGTTCAGATGAAAGAGTAAAAGAAAAAACAAAAGAACTGCAAGAAAGGGTGGAAGAGTTGGAGAAGTTCCGTCGTTTAACGGTCGGCAGAGAGTTAAAGATGGTTGAATTAAAAGAGGAGATTAAAAAAATAAAAACGGGCAGAGGGGTTTTAAAAACATGAATCAAAAAAACATCTCATTAAAGGAAGAAGCTGACAGGTTAATGCGCCTTAAAGGGAATTCAAGGGGCGAGATATTGCGTACTCATGCCATCTATATTTTATACAGAAAAGGGGAGGAAGGACTAAGGGAAGTTGAGAAAAAGATGGAAGAGTTGGGTTATCCTTTAAGGCTTAAAGGAATTCATCCCCTTTCTTGGTACCCGGAAGCCCTAAGCGTTTTAGTTATACTCTGCGCCAGGGAGATTTTTAAATGGAAAGATTCTGATATTTTTGACATGGGAAATTCTGCTCCGAAATATTCTTTTATTGTAAAACTATTAATGAGATATTTTGTTTCCCTTAGAAGATGTTTTGAAGAGGCGCCGAATTATTGGCGGGAACATTTTGATTTTGGTGAAATGGAAGCGTCGGAGATTTCAGAAAAAGAAAAATACCTGGTAGTCCGGGTGAAAGGCTATAAATTCCACCCTCTAATATGCAATTTTCACCTCGGCTATTTTCTAAGAATCGCTCAATTTATCATTAAGAATGAAAAAATAGCCATTGAGGAAACCAAATGCATCCACAAAGGCGCCCCTTATCATGAGTACGTGATAAGCTGGAAGTAAGGATTTATATTTATACATGGCTGAAGAAAAATTATCCTTAGAATATCAGAGAATTAAAGAAGACCTGGAAATCCTGGAAAGGTATATTGAGGATTTTTTTGAATTCCTACCCTTGCCAGTTTGTATGGTTAATCCGGCGGGTATTATTATCGGCATTAACCGAGCTTTCCAGGACCTGACTTGTTATAACGAAATGGAAATAGTAGGGAAGGAAATGGGCTTTCTGTTTTTAGAGAAAAAAGGAATTAAGAATTTAGAGGAAGAAGTTCAAAGCCGTCAGACGCGAATCACCAAAGAAATGGTTCTTTTGACAAAAGATGGAGAGAAAATTTCAGTTAATGTTTCCGGCCAATTCAGAAAAGATGAAGGCGGGAATCTAATCGGATATTTCTTTGCTCTTTTTGATATCAGTGCCCTAAAAAAATTTCAACAGGAATTGGAAAAAAAAGTAAAAGAAAAGACCAAAGACCTGGAAGGAAAAACAAAAGAGCTGGAAGATTCAGGCAGGTCATTGCTGAACATTTTGGAAGATATGAAGGAAGCCTTGAGGCAAACAGAGGAAGAGAAGAATAAGACCCAGGCAATAATTACCAATTTTACCGATGGATTATTTCTTTTTGACAGAAAAAGCAATTTAATTTTACTCAATCCCCAGGCAGAAGTTTTTTTTGGAATCAAAGCCGGAGATTTAATAAATAAATCAATTTCAGAATTAAATGCCGTTCCTGCTCTTTCCTCTTTGGTGAAATTTTTAGGGCCGGAAATTACGGGAATTTTTAGAAAAGAATTTCAAGTCAAGGAAAATTTAGTTTTAGAGGTTTCTACCATTGCTATAACAGGAGAGGTCGAAGAAGATAAATCTTCTTCTTCCCCCTTCGTTGCAACTCGGGAGAGAGGAGAGGAGAAATTGGGAACGCTGGTTATTTTGCATGATGTTACCAGAGAGAAGATGGTAGAAAGAATGAAAACTGAGTTTGTTTCTTTAGCCGCCCACCAGTTAAGAACTCCATTATCGGCGATAAAGTGGACTTTAAAAATGCTTCTTGACGGAGACCTCGGCGGGATAACCGAGGAACAAAAAAGCTTTATTGAAAAAACTTACAGCTCAAACGAAAGGATGATTGCTTTAATTAACGACCTTTTGAGCGTAGCCAGAATTGAAGAGGGAAGGTATCTTTATAAACCGGTTTTGAGCGATATTGAATTAATGATTGAGTTTGTGATAAACTCTTATAAAGAGGAGAGCAAAAAAAGAGGGATTAAAGTTGAGTTTGAAAAACCAGAGAAGAAATTGCCATTAGTTTTGGTTGATGCTGAAAAAATGAGACTGGCCATTCAAAACCTTTTTGATAATGCTATAAGATATAGCCGTCCCGGCGGCAAGGTGACAGTTTCTTTAAAAGGTGCTAAAAAAGAAGTAGAGGTTTCAATAAAAGATATTGGAGTGGGAATTCCAGAAAACCAGAAAGAAAGGGTATTTACCAAGTTTTTTCGAGCAGCCAATGTGATGAGAATAGATACTGAAGGCTCGGGTCTTGGCCTTTTCATTACCAAAAACATCATTGAAGCTCATGGCGGAAAAATCTGGTTTGAATCTGAAGAAAATAAAGGTTCAACATTTCATTTTTCTCTACCCACCCAAACCGCAGGCGAAGGGTAAAGAAGAGGATAAAGTCCTCTTTGACCACCCGAGCGGCAGCGAAGGGTAGAAAAGAACGAATGTTCTTTGATCGTTAAGGGAGAATTTGGAGAATCTTTAAAAAAGTTGTAAAATAATAATATGGCAAAGAAAATTCTGCTAGTCGAAGATGAGGAGATTATGATTAACCTTCTCCAGAGGAAATTAACCGTTGAAGGCTATGAGGTTTCAGTTGCTAGAGAAGGAGAAGAAGGGTTAGAAAAAATGAGGGAGATAAAACCTGACCTTATTCTTCTTGATATTATTATGCCGAAGATGGGCGGGTTTGAGGTAATGGAAGAGATGCAAAAAGATATAGAGCTGAAAAAAATCCCAGTGATTATCATATCTAATTCCGGCCAGCCGGTGGAAATTGACAAAGCTCAGGCCTTGGGAGTGAAAGATTGGTTGATTAAAACCGAATTTGACCCTCAAGAGGTAATTGATAAAGTCAAAAAACAAATAGGATAAGTCTAATTCGAATACTACGAATTCGTTATGCTTGCATATCATTCGTAGATTCGCATTATTATATGGCAAAAACAATTTTAGTCGTTGAAGATGATAAATTTTTAAGAGAATTGATTGCCCGGAAACTCAGGGAAGAAAATTTTAATATTACAGAAGCAATTGATGGCGAAGAGGGGATTAAAAAAATAAAAGAAGAAAAGCCGGACTTGGTTTTGCTTGATTTAATTTTACCGGGAATCGATGGGTTTGAGGTTTTATCAAAAATGAAAGAAGATACTTCTCTGCCCAAGATTCCCGTAATTATTCTTTCTAATCTTGGGCAGAAAGATGATGTAGGAAAGGGATTTAAGCTGGGAGCGGTTGATTATTTGATTAAAGCCCATTTCACTCCCGGAGAAATTATCGACAAAGTAAAGGCTGTCTTAAAATAAGATGCCCGAACTCCCCGAAGTAGAAACAACAATTAGAGAGCTTAATAAAAAAGTCCTTCACAGGACTTTTATTGATGTTTGGACTGATTTTCCCAAGACTATAAGAAAACCCAAAGATTTTGAGCAATTTAAAAAGGAAATTAAGGGTAAAAAAATTCAAAAAATCTGGCGAAGAGGGAAAAATATTATTTTTAATTTATCAAAGAACTGTCTCCTCCTAATTCATCAAAAATTAACTGGCCACTTACTTTTTGGTAAATGGGAATTCAAAAAAGGAAAATGGATTCCTCCTGTTGGGCCCTTAACAGAGAAAATTAATACTTATATTCATTTATTATTTACTTTAGATAATGGTCAAATGCTAGCCCTGTCAGATTTAAGAAAATTTGCCAAGGTTGAACTTTGGGATAATGAAGGTCTCAAAAGAGAGATGGGTTCCTTTGGCCCAGAGCCCTTAGAAAAAGGTTTTACTTTTGAGAAATTTCAAGAATGTTTTAAAGGGGAAAGAGGGAAGATAAAGCAAGTTTTAATGGACCAAAGTGTCATTGCCGGTATTGGCAATATTTATTCTGATGAAATTCTATGGCGGGCGAAAGTTCATCCCTTCAAGGATGTTTCAAAATTAACCGATGAGGAATTGAAAGAAATTTATCAGGCAATGAGAGAAATTTTAACAAAGGCAATTAAACTCGGCGGAGAAAGCATTTCTGATTTCCGAAAAATTTCCGGCAAAAAAGGGCATTTTGACAAAGAAAGAAAAGTTTATCAAAGGGAAGGAGAAAAGTGCTCCCGATGCGGTGAAATTATTAAAAGAGTGAAATTAGCCGGTCGTTCCGCTCATTTCTGCCCAAAATGCCAAAATTATAAATATATTATTCGTAGATTCGTAAAAATTCGTAATTCGTAGAGATATGTTTATTTTCCTTTACGGACCTGATACTTATAGGTCGCGGCAAAAATTGAACGAAATAATTGAGCGCTATAAAAAAACTTCCAAAAGTGGCTTGAATTTGAACTATTTTGATTTCAAAAAAGACAGTTACCAGGGATTTAAAGATGAATTTCAGACGATTTCAATGTTTCAGGAAAATAAATTAGCAGTTTTAGAAAATGCTTTTTCCAACGCTGATTTTAAAAGAAAATTTTTAAAAGATTCCAAGAAATTCGCAGATTTAAACAATATAATTTTATTTTATGAAGGAAATGAAGTTCCTAAAAACGACTCCTTATTTAAATTTTTAGAAAAGAATGCTAAATTTCAGCAATTTGAGTTTTTGACAGGTCAAAAATTAAAAAGTTTGGTCAAAAAAGAATTTGAAAAATATCACTGTCATATTTCAGATATAGCCCTGGAAAAGCTAATTGAATTTACCGGGAATGACCTCTGGCAGATTGCCAACGAAATTCAAAAATTGGCAACTTTTAAGGCAGAACAAAAAATTGAAAAAGAAGATGTTGAGCTCTTGGTTAGTCCCAAAATTGAAGCCGATATTTTTAAAACCATTGATGCCATATCTTCAGGGGATAAAAAAAGAGCTCTTATTTTAGTTCATAAACATTTAGAAAAAGGAGATTCCCCTCTTTATCTTTTTTCAATGATAAATTTTCAGTTTCGGAATCTTTTGGAGGTTAAAGATTTAGTTGAAAGAAACACGCCTTACTACCTCATTCCTAAAATAAGTAATCTTCACCCCTTTATTATAAAAAAGAGCTATCAGCAAATCGGAAGATTCACCTTGGGGCAATTAAAAAAAATCTACCAAAAAATATTTGAGGTAGACTTTAAAATAAAAACCGGCAAATTGGAGCCCGAAGCGGCCCTGGATATCTTGATTGCCGAAATCTGAATAAGTAAATTTCTTAATTTACTTATTCTTTTTAGAAATTAATTTTGTAATACGCGATTTCTTTTTGTCCGCTGTATTCTTTTTAATCAATCCAGTTTTTGCTGCTTTGTCCAATAATTTATAAACCTGAGGCAAAAGTTTTTTAGCCTCGTCTTCACGCTTCGCTTGCACTCGCGTAACTAAAGTTTTCACCTCTTTTAGGAGGCTTTTTAATTTTTTCATTTTTAAAATGTTCCTGGTCCTTTTCTTCAAGCTCTGCCTTAAGGCTTTTTTGGCTGATTTGGTAATGGGCATAGTGGTAATATCAAGTTTATCGCTCGCCCTCATCCAGCCTTACGGCTGGCGACCGCTTTGGGCGGTCTTCGGGTTCGCTCTCCAGAAACCCTCGGTTTCTGGCGGTCGGCCTACGGCCTCCCTGTTTTCCTATTCGGGAGAACCGGAGGGTTCTCCCGACCCCTCTCCGATATGGGATGTTATTTTTTCATCTTAGCAGTTTTTATTTTTTTAATCAAATCGCGGATTTCGGCCGCTCTTTCAAAATCCAAATTTTTTGCCGCTTCCTTCATTTCTTTTTCCAGAAGTTTTTTGTCCCGTACCGCCCAGAATTCAGAGGTAATTTCTTTCTCCCTGGAAGTAAATTGCCACTCTCTTATTGGCTTAATAATGGGCCTGGGTAAAATCCCGTGAGTCCTGTTATATTCCGCTTGGATTTTCCTTCTTCTTTTAACTTCTTTTATGGCAGCCGCCATTGATTTTGTAATTTTATCAGCGTATAAAATGACATGGCCGTCTTGGTGCCTGGCCGCTCGGCCCATAGTTTGGATTAAGGTAGTCCCCGACCTCAAAAATCCCTCTTTATCAGCATCTAAAATTGCAACCAGAGCAACTTCTGGCAAGTCCAGGCCTTCTCTTAAAAGATTAATCCCGACCAAGGCATCATATTTCCCCTCTCTTAAATCCTTTAGAATTTTTGGTCTTTCCAAAGTCTTAATTTCAGCATGGAGCCATTGGGTTTTAATTCCCTCTTCGGCCAGGTAATCAGATAGGGCCTCAGCCAGCCTTTTGGTCAGGGTCAAAACCAGAGTCCTCTCTTTTTTAAGAGTTCTTTTTTTAATCTCTTTTATTAAATCTTTAACCTGATTTTCGGTCGGCCTTATCTCAACTGACGGCTCCAATAAGCCAGTTGGCCGAATTAATTGTTCAATAATATATTTTGGTTTACCCTGAGCCTGTCGAAGGGCTTTTTTGCTTTCTGCCTCAGCTGGAGTGGCGGAAACATAAATTACCTGATTTATTTTTTCTTCAAATTCTTTAAAGGTTAAAGGTCTGTTATCTACGGCCGAAGGAAGTCTAAATCCGTATTCAATAAGAGTTTCTTTTCTTGCCCGGTCCTGATTGGACATTGCCTGAAGCTGGGGCAGGGTTATATGCGATTCGTCAATAAAAATCAGAAAATCGTTTGGGAAATAATCAATTAAAGTATAGGGCGCCTGGCCCGGTTTTCTGAACTCTAAATGGCGGGAGTAATTTTCAATCCCGTGGCAATAACCGGTTTCTTTTAACATTTCTAAATCATAATTTGTTTTCTGTTTTAATCTCAAAGCTTCCAATGGTTTTTTTTGTTTTTTTAATTCTCTCAATCTTTCTTCGAGCTCTCCTTTGATATTTTCAATAGCAATTCCTAATTTTTCCTGAGGAGTAACCCAAAAGTGAGCCGGGAACAATTTTAAATTTTCAATTTTCAATTTCCAATTTCCAATTGCGAAATTTTTGCCGGCGACTTTTCGTTTTTCTATTTGTTTTATTTTATCGCCCGAGAACTCAATCCTAATTATTTCTTCGCCGGTAATGGCAAAAATTTCAATGATACTGCCCCTAACCCGAAAAGTTCCGGGTTTAAAATCAAAGTCATTTCTTTGGTATTGTAAAGAAGTTAAATAAGAGAGCAGCTCCTCTCTTTTTATTTTTTTCCCGGCTTTAATTTCTAAAGTTACTTTTTGGTAATTTTCCGGAGAGCCAATATTGTAAATGCAGGAAACCGAAGCGACAATAATAATATCGTTTCTGGTTAACAAGTCCTGGGTTGCCGCATGCCTTAATCTGTCTATTTCCTCGTTAATTTTGGCGTCTTTTTCAATATAAGTGTCAGTCTGGGGGATATAAGCTTCGGGTTGATAATAGTCATAATAAGAAACAAAATAATGAACTCCGTTTTCGGGAAAAAACTCCTTGAACTCTTGAAATAATTGAGCGCATAAAGTTTTGTTAGGGCTTATCACCAGGACCGGTCTTTTGATTTTTTCAATCACCCAAGCCATAGTCATTGTTTTTCCCGAGCCGGTAACCCCCAAAAGCACCTGGTTTTTTATTCCGGCTTTCAGATTTTTAGTCAATTTTCCAATCGCCTCGGGCTGGTCTCCGGTCGGTTTAAATGGAGATTTTAACTTGAACATCGAGGTAAATCGAAGATTTAACGAAGATCGAAATGAATCGAAGATTCATTGAGTATACACTAAATTTTATCTTAAATTTCTCTTTTTCTCAACTCTTTCTTGCGGCTAAAGGAGATATTTTGCCCTTTTAATTCAAGAAAAATTCAATTAAAATTAAACTAAGGTGAAAGACTTAATTAAAAAATTTATTCCTCCTTTCTTAATCAGCTGGTATCATTTTGGATTGGCTTTTTTGGGAGCTCTTTTTTATCAGCTTCCCTCAAAGAAAATCAAGGTAATCGGGGTGACGGGGACAAACGGCAAATCAACGGTGGTTGAGATGATTTCAAAAATTCTGGAAGAAGCAGGATATCAAGTTGCTTCTCTGTCCTCAATTAAATTTAAGATTGGGGAACGAGAATGGCAAAATACTCTGAAAATGACAATGCCCGGCCGTTTCAAACTTCAGAGATTTTTACGGCAGGCAGTGAATTCTAAGTGCGATTTTGCAGTTTTGGAAATAACTTCCGAGGGAATAAAGCAGTACCGGCATAAATTTATTGATTTTACGGCTGCGGTTCTTACAAATTTAAGTCCGGAGCACATTGAAGCTCACGGCAGCTTTGAAAAATATAGAAAAGCTAAAGGAAAATTATTCCAGGCCACAAAAAATATCCACGTTATTAACATTGATGATGAGAATAGAGAATATTTTTTGCAGTTTCCGGCCGAGAAAAAAATCACTTACGGGTTAAATCACGGGGATATTAACAATAAAAACCTTAAATTAAACCTGAAATTAATCGGCGACTTTAATATTTACAATGCTTTGGCGGCAATTTCTGTCGGAGTATCTCAGGAAATTGATTTGGAAATTTGTAAAAGAGCGTTAGAAGAAATTAGAGGAATTCCGGGCAGAATGGAAGAAGTAATTTCTATGCCCTTTAAGGTATTCGTTGATTATGCTTTTACCCCCAACGCTCTGGAAAAAGTTTACCAAATATTAAAACCAGAGAATAGCCGAATGATTTGTGTTTTAGGTGCTTGCGGCGGAGGCCGGGACAAATGGAAAAGACCGGTTTTGGGAAAATTGGCGGCAAAATATTGTCAGGAAGTAATCGTGACTAATGAAGACCCTTACGATGAAGACCCAATAGAAATTATAAATCAAGTTGCTGCTGGCGCCAGAGAAATGGCAATAAAAATATTAGACAGAAGAGAGGCGATTAGAAAATCACTGGAATTAGCCAAACCAAATGATATAGTGGTTATTACGGGCAAGGGCTGCGAGCCCTGGATTTGTGTAAAAAGGGGGGAAAAAATATCGTGGGATGATAGAGAAGTTGTAAGAGAAGAATTTAAAAAGCTAAATTTATGAAAAAATATGAAATTTTAGAACATAAAGCTGATTTAAAGATTAGAGTTTTTGGAAGGACAAAGGAAGAATTATTCTCTCATTGTCTGCAGGCAATGACAGAAAGTATGAAGTCCGAAGTACGAAAACCTGAAGAAAAAATTGAGAGAGAGATTAAAGTAAAATCGCTTGACTTCCCTGCTCTTTTGGTTGATTTTTTA
>Ga0209609_10001388_pt1 | contig 14023 bp, 12 predicted proteins | sample LakKivw325mmetaG_FD_184136 | JGI IMG/M metagenome (GOLD analysis project Ga0209609, IMG submission 184136) | Anoxic lake water microbial communities from Lake Kivu, Rwanda to study Microbial Dark Matter (Phase II) - Lake Kivu water 325m metaG... | ecosystem: Environmental > Aquatic > Freshwater... | reverse complement strand
GCTCGAGGGCGGCCGCGAGGAGGATGTCCAAGCGGAGAAGCCGCTCCTCGCTCTCCGGGTAGAGGTTGTAGAACGCCACGGCGCCGTCGTTGGCCAGCGCTTCGCTCATGTAGTGGTCCACCTCGAATCCTCGCGCGATCATCAGCCAGTGGGTGAGTTCGTGGGCGACGAGGAACCAATCGAACAGCTCCGCGAACAGCTCCTCGGCGAGGGCTTCGTCTCCATCCATCAGGGCCAAGAAGAAGGTCACCGTGGACTCCTCCGGTGGCCAGTACGGGATCACGATGCGGTTGGTCTGCGGGCTGTAGTGCGCGAGGTATGGGGTGTTTCGGACGACGACCTCCGGGGGAGGATCGGCCGCGCCGGCGACCTCGAGCACCGCGGCCGCGTACGCGGCGACGGCGTGCTCCACGTCCGCCTGGATGGCGGCGGCGTCAGGGGAGGCCGGGGCATCCTGCGCCAGCCCCAGGCACGCGAGCCCGCACACGGAGATCCATGTGAGGAGACACCTTCTCAGATGCAGGCCTTCCCTCGCGTTCACGACGTCGTCCTCCCGAGACATCGTAGGATGGCCGGGCCGCGCCCACAATGCTTCTCCCTCCGGAGCCCTTGACGAAGCGGCGGCGACCGTCTATAGTTCGCTACTTAACCATTAGCGGCTTGATGATTGAGGAGCGACCTCTATGAACCTCCACCCGCGAAGACCCGAGGAGATGACGCTTGGGCAGCTCTTGACGGAAGTGTGCCGCCTTGCCGGCCATCGCCTGGCCGCGAACGTGAGACGCATCGGCCTGCACCGCGCGCAGGCGCTCGCCTTGTTTTGCCTGTGGCACCACGATGGAATCGCGCAGAACGAGCTGGCGAGGAGGATTCACGTGACGCCGGCGGCGGTGACAACCATGCTCCAGCGCATGGAGCGGGACGGATGGGTGGAGCGTCGGATCGACCCGACCGACCAGCGAGTCTCGCGCGTCCACATGACCGACAAGGCGAAGGCGCTTCGGCGGCAGGCGGCGACGGTGTTTCAGGAGCTCGACGCAGAGGTGGCCGGAGCGCTCACCGCGGGCGAGCAGAGTGCGCTGAAGGAGCTCTTGACCAAGGTGCACGGGCAGCTCCTCGCGCACATGGCGCCGCTTCACCGGCATCAATTCGGTTGGCTGCCCGACGACGCGGACTCAGAGGAGGTCTCGTGAGATCCCTTGTCCGCTTGTACCGATTCGTGCGGCCGTACAGGGGGAAGGCGTTCGGCGCCCTCGCGCTGCTCTTGGGAATGGTCGCTGCCGACCTCCTCGTCCCTCGTTTGACCCAGCGCGTCATCGATCAGGGCATCGCGCAGCGCGATCTTCACATGGTCTGGACGACGACGTTGATCATGCTTGGCGCGGCGCTGGCGAGCGCTTGTTTTGCGATCGTCAACAACGCGCTCTCCGTGCAGGTCGGCCAGGGCTTCGCCGCCGACGTTCGCAGCGCCCTCCTCCGCAGGGTGCAGCGGTTCTCGTTTGGGAACCTCGACCGGCTCCAGACCGGACAGCTCGTCGTCCGCTCGACGAGCGACGTCAACTTCGTCCAGATGATTATTCAGATGAGCCTGCGGATCCTGACCCGAGCTCCGATCTGGATGATCGGTTCGATCTTCTTCCTGTTCGCCACCAGCGCGAAGCTCGGGCTGATCGTGCTCGCCTTCTTCCCGGTGATTCTCCTCTTCGTCCTTCTGTTCACCGGCCCGGCCCGCAAGGGCTTCCTCGGCATCCAGGCGCGACTGGACCGATTGAACACGGTCTTGCAGGAGAACCTCGCCGGCGTCCGCGTCGTCAAGGCCTTCGTGCGGGAGACGCACGAAGTGGAGCGCTTTGGCACGGCGAACGAAGCGCTCACGGCCCAATCGATTCGAGTCCATCAGCTCTTGGCGCTGCTTCTCCCCCTGATGACGGTGATCCTGAACGCGGCCGTGATCACCGCCCTCTGGTACGGCGGGCGGATGTCGATGATCGGCGGCCTGACCGTTGGGCAGCTCGTCGCTTCCGTCAACTACCTGTCGATGGCGCTGTTCCCGATGCTGATGCTGGCGGGGATGGTGGCGCCGCTGGCCGCCGCCGACGCGTCCGCGAGCCGCATCCTCGAGGTGCTCGAGGAGGAGCCGGAGGTTCGGGAACGCGAGGGCGCACGGGCTCTGTCAGAACCCCAGGGCCGGATCGCCTTTGAGGGCGTGTCGTTCGCGTACGACGGGGATGGAGCGGATCCCGTGCTGCGTGACGTCAGCTTCGTGGCCGAGCCGGGGGAGACGGTGGCGATCCTCGGCGCAACCGGATCGGGCAAGTCGACGCTGATCCACCTGATCCCCCGTTTCTACGACGTGACGGCGGGGCGGGTGACGCTTGACGGGATCGACGTGCGAGACCTGACGCTGGCTTCGCTTCGGTCCCAGATCGGGATCGCCCTTCAAGAGGCGGTCCTGTTCGGGGGAACGGTGCGGGACAACATCCGCTACGGCCGCTCGGACGCGTCGGAGGACGAGATCACGGCCGCCGCGGAGGCGGCCCAGGCGGCGGAATTCATCCGCTCCCTCCCGCAGGGGTACGACACGGTGATCGGCCAGCGCGGCGTCACGCTTTCGGGCGGGCAGCGGCAGCGCCTGGCCATCGCGCGCGCGCTCGTCGTCCGGCCGAAGGTCCTCATCCTCGACGACTCGACGAGCTCCGTCGACATCGAGACCGAGGTCAAGCTGCAGGACGCCCTGGATCGCCTGATCGCGGAGTCGGCTCACGCGACGACGCGGTTCATCGTCGCCCAACGGATCTCGACGGTTCTCCTTGCCGATCGGATTCTCGTGCTCGAAGGCGGGCGGATTGCGGCAATGGGAACGCACCGAGAGCTGTACGCGTCAAGTGCGATCTACCAGGACATCTACCGCTCTCAGCTGGGAGACGGGGCGCGTCGGCCGCCGTCCGGGGGCGAAGGAGGGCGGGCATGACCAGCGTCCACGGATCCTCGAACCGCCCGGCGCCGGCGCGGGTGTCGGGCCTCCCGGGACCGGGCGGCCGCGGCCACGGCGGAATGCGGATCGAGCGGGCCAAGGACCCGCGCCGCACGCTGCGCCGTCTGGTCGGGTACCTCGCTCCGTACCGCGTGGCCATCCTCTGGATCCTCCTCCTCGCCGTGCTCGGAACGGGGGTGGGCCTCGCAGGACCCTACCTCTTGGGTCGGGCCGTGGACGTCATCGCCCTTCGGTCGGGGCCGGAGGCCCTTCTGCGCGTCATCCTCGCGATGATCGGCGTGTATGCCCTGTCGTGGCTCGCCAACGCCGGCCAGGGACTGATCGTCGCGTCGGTGACGCAGAGGATGATGCGCCGCCTTCGCAAGGGCTTATTCGATCATCTGCAGACCCTGTCGCTCCGATTCTTCGACGCCCAGGCCTCCGGGGACGTCATGAGCCGGCTGACGAACGACATGGATGCGGTGTCGCGGGTGCTGTCGCAGCACGCGACCCACCTGTTCACCGGGCTCCTCACCCTCGTCGGGGTGGTGGCGATCCTGTTTGCGCTGAACCCGCTCCTCGCCCTGGGATCGCTCGTCGCGTTCCCGCTGATGATCGGTCTCGTGGGCCTCGTGGGGAAGAAGACGCGGACGGCATTCCGCAGCTACCAGACGGACCTCGGGCGGCTGAACGGCATCCTCGAGGAGTCCTACAGCGGCCAGCGGGTCGTCATGGCGTACGGGCAGGAGGCCGCGGTTCTGCGGCGGTTCGACGAGGCGAACGACGTGGTCCGCAGGGTCGGGACCCACGCGATGACGTACGCCCTGCTCGTCATGCCGATGATGGGGATCCTGGCGAACGTCAACATCGCGGTGGTCGCGGGACTCGGCGGATGGATGACGCTCCAGGGCCTTGCGACAGTCGGAACCATCGCGTCCTTCATCGGGTACTCGGGGCGGTTCGCGGAGCCGCTCAGGATGCTCGGCGACCTCTACAACCAGGTGCAAGCGGCCATCGCCGGCGCGGAGCGGATCTTCGCCGTGTTGGACACGCCCCCCGATCAGGTCGATGCCGAGGACGCCGTCGACCTCGAGGAGATCGAGGGGGACGTCGCGTTCGATGGGGTCACGTTCTCCTACGTTCCCGGAGTCCCCGTGCTGAACGACGTCACGCTCCACGCAAGGCCCGGAGAGCGGATCGCCCTTGTCGGGCCCACGGGAGCCGGGAAAACGACGATCGTCAACCTCCTGTCGCGGTTCTACGATCTCGACGTGGGCGCGATTCGGATCGACGGCGTGGATCTGCGTCGAGTGTCCCGCGCGAGCCTTCGCCGGCACCTCGGCACCGTCCTCCAGCAGTCGTTCCTGTTTGCCGAGTCGGTCATGGAGAACATCCGCTACGGACGGCTCGACGCCACGGACGACGAGGTCGTCGCCGCGGCACGACTGGCCCGCGCCGACGAGTTCATCCGCCGACTCCCGAAGGGGTACGCGACGGGGCTGTCGGAGCGCGGGGCCAACTTGTCCGAAGGGCAGCGGCAGCTGCTCGCGATCGCGCGCGCGATCCTCGCCGATCCGCGCATCCTCATCCTCGACGAGGCGACGTCGAGCGTCGATACGCGTACGGAAGTGCACATCCAGGAGGCACTGCTCGCGCTGATGAAGGGGCGCACGAGCTTCGTCATCGCACACCGGCTGTCGACGATCCGCGGCGCCGACCAAGTGATCATGATCGACCAGGGGCGGGTCGTGGAGCGCGGGTCGCACGAGGAGCTCATGCAGACCCAGGGCGCCTACTACCGCCTTTACATGAGCCAGTTCCGTGGTCAGGCTTCGGACTCCGCATGACGAACGACCGTGGCTTCACAGGTTGCACAAGATGGTTGCGTAGTATCAGTCAAAGCAGTCAGGAAGCGAGAGGAGTGACATGAAGAGGATCGCGTGCTTGCTTTCCGTGGTGGCGGCCTTCGCGCTTGCCGGCACGGCGTTTGCCCAGACCGACTTGAGTGTGTTCCCCATTGGGACGACGAAGATGGTGTACGACGTACGGACGGAGGACATGAGCCGGGCCCAGCAGCTCGAACTAACGGTCGTCGCCCACGCCGACGGGACGTTCACGGTCCGAATGGTCACCGAGGCGACCGGCACCGAAGACGAACTCGAGGCGTTCGGTTTCATCTTCGGCGCGACCCACGTCAGCTCGGGAAGCGGCCAGGATGTAAGCTACTCGTCGCTTCAGGCGCTCATGGACCAGCGCAGCCGCCTCCAGGAGGGCCAGGAGTACTTGCTTCCCGGCGGCGGGGCGTTCACCGGCATCGTCGGCGCGACGATCGCCGGGGTGTGGTGTCTGCAAGGGACGCTCGTCGATCCGGACGAGACGGACATCCGCACGACGGTCGCCTTCGCATTGTCGCACCCGGTGTACATCTCCCCCCTGATCCGCGTGGAAGAGCTGCGCGGGGGCCAGTGGGTTGAGACGTTCTCGCTCGAGCTCGTCGAGTACACGGTCACCGGGAGCTAGTCATGCCACTGCTGGATCTGAAGGGAATCACCAAGGACTACCCGTTGGGAAGCACGGTCGTCCACGCGCTACGCGGGCTCGACCTCGAGATCGGTGAAGGGGAGATTGTCGCCATCATGGGACCCTCTGGATCGGGGAAGTCCACGTTGATGCACATCCTCGGCGCCCTCGACACTCCGACGAACGGCACCGCATCTCTTGAGGGTCAAGACCTGCAAGGGCTGTGCGAGAACGAGCTTGTGACCCTGCGTGGGAAGAAGGTTGGCTTCGTCTTCCAAACGTTCAACCTGATCCAAACGCTGACAGCACTGCAGAACGTTGAGCTTCCGATGATGTTCCTTGGGGTGCGGAGGGGCGTTCGCGCCGAGCGGGCGCGGGCGCTGCTTGACAAAGTCGGCCTCGCGGAGCGAGTGGGACACCGCCCGGGCGAGCTCTCAGGCGGCGAGCGCCAACGGGTGGCGATTGCCCGCGCGCTGGCCAACGACCCCGAGATTCTCCTCGCGGACGAGCCGACGGGAAACCTCGACTCGGAGACCGGAGCAACGATCCTCAGTCTCCTGAAGCGGCTGTGCGAGGACGAGGGGAAGACGATGATCCTCATCACCCACGACCCCGACGCCGCGGCGATCGCCGACCGCATCGTGCGGTTGCGCGACGGCCGCGTCGTCGAAGAGGTGACGCATGCTCACTGAGTTCATCCGACTCGCTGGACAGAACGTGCTCCACCGCAAGCTGCGCAGCTTCCTCGCCGTCCTGGGTGTCTGTATCGGAATCATGGCGGTGGTGGTCCTGATCTCCTTCGGGCTTAGCCTGAAGGCGCTGATGACCGGGGAAGTGTCCAAGGTTTTCGGCGTCGACACGTTCATGATCATGGACCAGGACACGATGACAAGGCAGGGCCACAGGGGCATGAAGGAGTTCGATCTGAACCTGGAGACGCTGCAGGGAGTCGCGGGGGTGAAGAGCGTCGCCGCCGTGCGACAGCGTACGGCGTTTGTCCAAGGCGGCGTGGCCACCGACGGCAAGATCCAGCAGGGCTTCATGCCGGTGATGGGACTGTCGCCCACGCTGACCACAGACTTCGCTGCGCTCACTGGCGATCTCGTGTTCGAGCCGGGGGGGCGACAGATCGCTGAGGGTGACGTCGACGTTGCCGTGGTCCGTCGAGAACTCGCCGACCGCCTCCAGATCGAGGTGGGCGACAGCGTGTTCATTGCCGGGGAAAAACCAAACGAGATCACGGCGACCGTCATCGGGATCATTGCCGGCTCCGAGGAGGAAGAGGAAACGGGCTTCGGGGCCGGGATGAGCGTGTCCAGCTCTGACACCATCTACATCCCGTACGCGACGATGGACCGACTCTGGCCCGAGGGCAACGACTTCCTCGTGACTGTGGTCCGGACTCTGCCGGGCTACGAAGTGGATGACGTGGCCGATCGGGCCGAGGCGGCCCTGAAGGCCGAAGGTTCGAGAGTCTCAGCGATCACGTCGGGCGACATCACGAGCGTAATCGACCAGATGCTGAACTACATCAACATCTTCCTCGCCAGCCTGGCCGGAATCTCGCTCATCGTCGGCGGTGTCGGTGTGATGAACACGATGTTCACATCCGTTCTCGAACGGACGAAGGACATCGGGGTCATGAAGGCCGTTGGAGCGAAGAACCGCCACGTATTGGCCATCTTTCTGATCGAGTCCGGGCTGATCGGCCTTTTCGGCGGCGTAGTCGGAACCGCACTTGGGCTGGGCCTCACCGCGATTGCTTGCTGGGTGATCAACGCCTTTGCCGGCATGCCCGGCGGTGTTTCGTTCCCGTTCGTCGCCAGCCCCACGGTGATCATCGCTACCCTCCTCGGGGCGTTCGCCCTCGGGGCCGTGTCGGGGCTGTGGCCGGCGCGGCGCGGCGCCCGGATGCCGGTGGTCGACGCGTTGCGCTATGAGTAGCCGACTGCGGAAGGACGACCTCCGAGCTGTTGCGACGCAGGTGCTGCGCCGGGAGCCGGATCCGCCGGTGCGGGTCCGGCTCCTGCGCGACGTGCTCAGCGCGTCGCCCGACGATCCCCGGCTCCAGAGTGCTCGCGAAGCCCTCGACAACTCCCCGCACGTCCGGCATCTCATCGCGAGTCAGCGCGAAGACGGAAGCTGGGGGCGTCTCCACTCCCGCGACACCCGGGCCGGCGGGTCGGTGCCGACAACCGAATGGGGAGTCGAGCGGGCGGTCGCCCTCGGCGTCGACAGGGACCATCCGATGCTTCGGGGCGCCGCCGACTATCTGGCCGCTGTGGTTGCAGGGCGCATGGTGCCGATCGACCCTCCGGAGCGAAACGACCGCTGGCCGACCGGCGTGACGCTCTTCGCGGCGGCGACGCTCGCCCTCGTCGACTCCGAGCATCCGGCTCTTGACCCCGTCTGGGCCCTGTGGCACGAGATTGCGCGGCGCACCTTCTGCAACGGAACGTACGATCCCGACGCTGAGGCTGCCGCGCACCTTGAACTCACGGCGGCCTCCGTGCGCGGGACGTACCTTACCGTCGCCAATCGTTACGCCGTCGCGCTCCTCGCCTCGCGCTCCGACCGGATCGATCCCCACGTGCGCGCGCCGCTCTTCCGTTGGCTCTGGAACCATCCGCAGGGACTCGGCTACCTTGACGCTCCGCCCGCCGCTCCCCCGCCCCCTGGGGCGGCGAAGGGGTTCGTCGAGCGGTGGGTGTGGACGCACGAGATCCTCGCGAGGTTCGCCACCCGGCCCGCCGTGGGGCCCATCCTCGATGGGTTGGAGGCGAGTCGCCGCGACGACGGGCTGTGGGATCTGGGTCCTCGCGCCTCGTTCACGCCCGGCCTCCCGCTGTCCACCACCTGGAGGGGCAAGGATGCACGGGCCGTGGACTGGACGGCGCGCGTCCTTTCCCTCGCGTCCCGTTGGATTGGCGATCCATCCCCGGCCTGAGCCCTCCCGCCCGAACGTGCCCGACTTGCTGCGCGCTCTCGAACCGGGGCGACCCGGTTCCCGTCTGCTCGTTCTCGACCTCTTGACAAGGGCATGGAAGGCCGTAGAATGACTGACCGGTCAGTCAGTGCGGCCAGAGGAGCCTCCATGGACGATACCAAGAAGGAGCAGATCCGCAGGGCGGCGCTCGCCGTCTTCTCTCGTCGTGGCTTCCACGAAACGACCGTCGCGGAGATCGCCGAGGAGGCGGGGATCGCCAAGGGGACGATCTACCTCTACTACCCCAGCAAGGAAGAGATCCTCATCGGTATCCTCCGGCGCTACACCGACGGGATGCTGGACTTCGTCGACGGCCTGATCGATTCGGCGCTGTCCGTGCCCGACATCCTGGCGGCGTTCGTTCGCAAGCAGACGGAGCTCATGCGCGATGAGCCTGACCTGATCGGCATCCTGAGCCGAAGATCGCTGCAAGCGTTGCGGGATGGAGACGAACGGATGCTCGAGTTCAACCGCTACCTGACCGACCGCATCGCCAAGCTTCTCGAACGGGGCCGGAAGATCGGCGAGGTGCGCCGGTTCGACGTCCGAATCGCCGCCTGCGCCATGCTGGCCTTGCAGGAGACGCTGCCGCTCTACCTCACGGTGTACGCGGACAGCCTGCCGAAGGACGCCCTGCCCCGCGTGACCCAACAGCTCGCTCAGTTCATGTGGGCGAGCATTCGGAAGGAGCCCGCATGAAGATGAGACGCTTGATCCCCGGCGTGCTCTTCGTTGGCCTGGTTGTCGTGGGAAGCCTCGTCGCGGCCGCGGCGGACGGCGACGCGCCGTCCGGCTTGCTCTATCGCGTGCTTGTAATCGACGGGACAAAGACGCTCACGTCTACGATGCGCGTTGTCGGGCTCGCCGGAGGGATCAGGCAGAGCGGCGTGGCAGACGTGACCATGACTCTCGCCGAAGACCTCGGCCCATTCGACGACCCCCTGCGCGACCGGCCGCGCCCCGACATGCCGTTCGACCTCATCCTCATCGTGCCGCGAGGCATTGACGACGGAACCGCGTCGCGAATCTGGATCCTCGTTGCAGGAAATCCCCGCGAGAACCCGCTTATCGCGCAGGCGATCGAGCTCCTCCGCGCGGGGATCGGCCGCGCCTTCGCCGGGATCGCGTTCGCCGTCACCCCGCTCGATGACCTGTGGGCGGCGCTCACGGCGTCGTTCTACGTCCTCGAGGGATGGCTCCAGTGACGAAGCGCGTCTATACCTGGATCGTCGCCCACGCGTGGTGGGTCGTGGGCGCCGTTGGGCTGGCGACGATCGCCCTCGCCGTTCCCCTCTTCTCACTCGAGACGAACGTCGACTTCGCGAGCTACATGAACTCCGAGGACCCGGCGTACATCCTGATGAAGAACGCCGAGGACCGCTACGGCTCGCAGACGCTCTTGATGGTCGCCGTCATCGCGCCGGACGGCATCTTCAACGCAACCACCCTTGCGAAGATCGAGAAGCTCGAGACGAGGCTTGCCGAGATTGACGGCGTCGAGGAGGTCCGAGGGCCGCTCAGCCAAGACGTGATCACGAGCTCGGCGACGGCGCTCGAAGTGGGTCCCGCGGCGCCCGACGGCCGAGCCCCCACCACGCCGGAGGCGGTCGCCGCGTACCGGGAGCGGATCCTGTCGATGGAGTCGATCCGAGGACTCCTCATCGCGGAGGACGGATCGGCGGCCGCGATCCTCGTTCGAATGGAGCGGGACGCCTCCGAATTCGGGGTTGCCAGGGCGGTTCGAGAGGTCATGGACGAGGTCGGGACGCCACCGGAGCGATTCTCGATCAGCGGCGAGGCGTCGATGATGTTGTCGCTCACGGAGTCGATTCAGGGCGACCTTGTCGTCCTCATCCCGATCATCCTCGCCGTGATGTGCCTCGTCCTCTTCCTGACCTCGCGGACCCTTCGTGGCGTGTGGATCCCGCTCCTCGTCGTCGGGCTGGCCGTCGTGTGGACCTTCGGTCCGATGGGACTTCTCGGGATCAAGGTCTCGATCATCACGTTCGTGCTCCCCGTGCTTCTCCTCGCCATCGGGATCGCCTACGGGATCCACATCATGCACCGCTACGACGAGGCGATCGCGCTCGGGAAGCCCCGCCGCGAAGCGGTGATCGAGTCGGCGACCGCGATCAGCGGGGCCGTGGTCATGGCCGGTCTGACCACCGTGGGCGGCTTCCTGTCGCTTCTCACCTGCTACATGCCCCTGTTCCGGGAGTTCGGAATCATCGCTGCCGTCGGCGTGGCCTTCGCCCTCGTGCTCGCGCTGCTTGTGGTCCCGGCCCTTCTCGCCGTTTTGCCTGCGCCGAGGCTGCGCCTGAAGGTCCACGCGGCGGCCGGTGCGAATGGACGGCTGGCGCGGGGCCTCGGGACCGCGGTCAGCGGGGTGGCTCGACGGCCACGCTCGTTCCTTCTCGCCATGGCGGTCGTCGTCGCTGGGCTGGCGGTCGCGGTCCCCCTCCTGAAGACGGATTCGTCGATGGCCGCGTTCCTCGGCGAGGAACACCCGGCGATCCTCGGGATGACCGACTTCGACCAGCACTTCGCGGGGAGCGAGCAGCTCATGATCGAGATGGACACCGGGCGGAAGGACGGACTCAAGGATCCAGCGCTCCTGCAGGAGATGCTGGACCTCGAGGCCTACCTGCGCACGCTCGGCGTCCGGAAGACGTCGTCGATCACCGACCTCGTGCGCGAGCTGAACCTTCGCTTCCATGCGGATGACTCTGCGTTCCACGTCATTCCTGCCGAGCGGAAGCAGGTGTCGCAGCTCCTCGCCCTCTTCTCGTTCCAGGGCGGCGACTTCGGGACGGTGGCCCTCCCCGACTTCTCGGCCGGGGAGATCGCCGGCTACTACCCACGCGCCGACGGCGAGACGAAGGCGAAGCTCGTCCGCGACATCCGTGCCTACCTCGGCGAGCACTTTGCCGGCGACGTGAAGGCGGAGATGGTTGGACCGACGCAGTTCTTCGACTCGATGTCGCGCCAGCTTATCCGAAGCCTGGTCTCGAACATCTATTCGTCGGCCGCGATCGTCTGGCTGATCGTTGCCGTCTTCATGGGGTCGCTCGTCGCCGGGCTCGTCTGCCTGATTCCGCTTGCCTTCACGCTGCTCGTCGTGTTCGCCGTCATGGCCCTGTCGGGGGTCACGCTCAACATCGCGTCGGCGACGATCGCGAGCATCACGATGGGAACGGGCATCGACTACGCGATCCACTTCGTGAGTCGCTATCGAGCCGAGGTGCGCGTCGACGGCGACCGCGTCCGTTCCGCGGAGCGGACGGCCCGCTCGGCGGGGCGCGCCATCTTGTTCAACGCCGCCGCCGTCGCCGCGGGGTTCCTCGTCCTGTGCGTCTCGAGGTTCATGGCCTTCCGCAGCTTCGGGGGACTGCTCGGCCTGGCGATGGTGGCCAGCGGCACCGCTGCGCTGACGATCATCCCCTCTGTCCTCGTGACGCTCGCGCCGCGGTTCGTGACGACGTCCCCGTGGAGCCGACTCCGCCGTTCCTGGGAGACAAGGAGCAAGAAGACAGAAGGAGACTTGCATGACCAACATTCGAAGCACCCTTAAGGCGGCCGCGATGATGGCGATCGTCGTTTGCGCCGCGAGCGCGGCGTTCGCCGTCACGGGAGACGAGATCCTCAACCGCATGGAGGACGCATTCAGCATCGGAGGGGCCGACGGCGGCGAGGGGATCCTCCTGTCGATCGCCCTCGCCAACCAATATGCGACGGGCATCACGACCGACTACAACCTCGCCGTCGCGGCGAAGACGGCGCTCGATCCGGGCCGTCCGGCGGACGCCGATGAGACGAGTTGCGCACTCATGTACATCCTGGGCGGCGACGACGAGGGCATGACCTTCCTCCTCTGGACGCCGGAAGCCGAGAGCGAGAAGAGCCGGATGTGGCTCTACATCTCGTCCTTCGGCCTGACCAAGGAATTCGTTTCCGACGAGGACCGGTCCGCGAGCTTCTTCGGGAGCGCTTTCACGTACGCGGATATCGCTGGCGCGAAGGACATGCGCGACGACTACTCTGCAACCATCCTGCGCGAGGAGACACTCACCGTCGGAAGCGAGGAGCGCCCTGTGTGGGTCCTCGAGCTGACTCCGAAACCCGGCGCCGACGTCGACTACGCGCGCGTCCTCCTCTGGGTCGACAAGGAAGAGGACCTCTTCCTGCGGCTCGAGGGGTACGACGCATCGGGCGCACAGGCGAAGGAGATCGTGGTGGCAAGCCTCGGCACATTCGAGGACCGGCGGACCCCCGAAGTCATGACGGGGCGCAACTTCGGGACCGAAGTCTCGTCCACAATCACCCTGTCCGGAATGCGCCGACCCTCCGGAGGTCTTCCGGAGAGTACCTTCGATCCCGCGAACCTCGGGAGCTTCGACCCGAGTACATACGGGTTCTAGCGCGTGCGGCCGAAGGGAACGTCCGGTCCCGACGAAGAGGCGGTGAAGGGTGACGGACGCTGCGACCATCTACTGGTTCTCGGGAACGGGGAACTCCGTCGCGGTGGCGCGGCGCGTGGCCGCGTCCCTCGAGGGGGCACGCCTCGTCCCCATCGCGGCGGTTCCCGACTCGGACCCGGTGCGGCCCGAGGGTGTCGTGGGCGTCGTTTGTCCGGTGTACTTCGAGGGGCTGCCGCTGATCGTGAGGGAGTTCCTCGCCCGGCTTGATGCGCGCGGCACGACGTACAGCTTTCTTGTCCTCACCGCGGGCGGGTTTGCCGGCTGGGCTCCGGCCCAGGCGCGGCGTCTGTTCCGTCGGGCGGGGCGGCGGCTCGACGCCGCTTTCTCGGTGAAGATGCCGGACAACTACGTCGCCGTCTTCGATCTCCCCGCTCCCCTCGCCCAGGCGCAGGTTCTGTCGCGGGCAGGCGAGCGGATCGCCCGGATCGCACGCGACGTGAAGGGGCGGCGAAGGCGTCTTGGCGTCGGGATTGCCGTTCCGCTGGGCGCGCTCGCCTACTTCGCCATGGGCCGCCGGTTTGCCCGTACCTGCCGCCAGCGGGATCGGCGGTTCTGGGTCGCTGAGACTTGCACGGCGTGCGGTGTCTGCGCTCGTGTCTGCCCCAAGGCAAACGTCGCCCTGTCCGACGGCCGTCCGCGGTGGGGCGGCCGCTGTGAGCAGTGCTTTGCGTGTGTCCACTGGTGTCCCGCCTCGGCGATCCAGGTCCGAAACCGCCCCACGGAACGGCGGCGACGCTACCACCACCCCGACGTCACGGCCGCGGACATCGGCTCCCAGCACGGTTGACAGGGGCGCGACTAGGCGGCTCGCCGCGCTCCCGCCGCTCTGGGATCGTTCCTCGCCCAGCGGTGGATCCACACGATCACGAGTGCCGTTCCGATGCAGCCGATGAGGCTGCCGAACGGGAACACGGACCCGATTCCGGCAACGTCGACGACGGCGCCGCTGACGAGCGGGCCGAACATCTGGCCCATCGCGAACGCGCTCCCTTGAACGCCGGCGAGTGTCCCCATGCCGTGGGTGCGGCCGAGCTCCGTGCGGATCGCGACGAGCGAAGCACGACC
>Ga0209609_10001387_pt1 | contig 14026 bp, 14 predicted proteins | sample LakKivw325mmetaG_FD_184136 | JGI IMG/M metagenome (GOLD analysis project Ga0209609, IMG submission 184136) | Anoxic lake water microbial communities from Lake Kivu, Rwanda to study Microbial Dark Matter (Phase II) - Lake Kivu water 325m metaG... | ecosystem: Environmental > Aquatic > Freshwater... | reverse complement strand
CCAGAGGGGAATCTTTTGAACTCAATCAAAACCAAGCTGTCCACGAAAACATTGAACTTATACCAATTAAAACCGCGTGGTATGATTTTGACTGGAAATTCTGGGTGTTGGCGGTATTGCTGGCGATGTTGATATTTTTTCAAGCCGTTAATTTTTATCGCAATAGAAACAATCTTCATTACAAAAATATTTAATCAGCAGGTCTAATCAAAAAATATGAATCAAAAATATCTTGTTTCTGCCGTTATCTTGATTTTGATTGCCGGCAACGCGTTCACGGGATTTTTATATTTTCAAACAAGGGCAGAATTTTCGCGCGTCCAAAATGCCGCGATCCAAATTCAAGCGGAAAACAAATCCCTGGACTTCTTGGAAATGTTGGTTGTCAAAGTTTTGCAAAATGAAGACGAAGTCAGTTTTGACGATCGCTTGCTCTTGGAAAATTCGGTGCGCGAGATTAAAGACCCGTTAATTTTGAGCGAGTGGACCAAATTTTCCAATAGCGAAGACGAAACTTCCGCGCAAGAAAGCATTAAGCGGTTGCTCGGCTTGTTGGTAAAAAAGGCAAAATTGAATAACTGATGGCAAAATCTCCAGGGGTTCAACCCCTGTAAATTTTCCAGAGGTTGAACCCCTGGAGGCTGAAAATAGTAAAAAATCCGCGGATGCGGATTTTTGGTTTGAAATTTTGTTTTCGGTTTTGATTTTTTGGCGCTTGTTTTGTCTTTTTTGCTTTTCGCTTTGCGTTTTACGCTTTTTGTTTTACGCTTCCAGCCCCATGGCGGATTTGACTTCGCGTATGGTTTGGGTGGCGATAGTTTGAGCTTTGGCGGCGCCGCGCTTTAGAATGTCGTCAACATAAACATCGCGGGTGAGCAGCTCTTTCTGGCGTCGGCGCAAGGGATCTAAATAATCAATCAGCGCTTGGGCGGTCTGTTTTTTGAATTCCGCGTAGCTTTTGTTTTTCCATTCGGCTTCCAGTGTTTTTATTTCCTTGCCTGATATCAGCGAACTTATCGCCAGCAAGTTGGAAATCCCGGGTTTGCGTTTTGGGTCAAATTTGATTTTCTTTTCCGTGTCGGTTACCGCCGCGCCGATTTTTTTCGCGATTGACTCAGGCGCTTCAAACAGACCGACGCATCCCTTGGGATTGCCGGTTTTAGACATCTTTTTATCCGGTTCGGATAAAGACATTATTTTTTGCCCCGCGGCCATAATTTCTTTGGGTTCAATCAAGATGTTGCCGAATTTGCCGTTAAAATAGCGGCAAACGGCGCGCGCTAACTCAACATGCTGTTGTTGGTCCTTGCCGATGGGGACAGCTTGAGTTTTATAGAGCAAAATATCGGCGGCCATCAATACCGGATAATTAAACAGTCCCGCGTTGACATATTCGGGATGCTGTTTTGATTTGTCTTTAAATTGCGTCATGCGCTTGAGTTCGCCCATCGGCGTGACGGTGCCCAAAAGCCATGCCAGCTCGCAATGTTCCTTGACGCGCGATTGGACAAACAGCGCGCATTTTTCGGGGTCCAGTCCAGCGGCCAAATAGGCGATTGCCAGCTCCCTAATCTGTTGTTGCAAAAGCTTGGGATTGTAGGGAGTGGTGATCGCGTGCAGATCCACGACGCAAAAAAGGCAGTCATGTTGATTTTGCAGATCAATCCATTGCTTGATGGCGCCAAAATAGTTTCCCAAATGAATGTCGCCCGTGGGGCGAATGCCGCTAAATACTCTCATAAAATTAAACAAATCCTAAAACCTAAATCATAAACTCTAAACAAATTCAAATATCAAAATCTAAAACTCAAAATGAAAAAGTGTTTTTGTTTTGAGTTTTGAAATTTAGGTTTTGAATTTATTTAGGGTTTAGAAATTGAAATTTGGGATTTATTGAGATTATATCTCAATAATGACGGGCAGAATCATCGGGCGTCTTTCGGTTTTGGTGAACAAAAAGTCGCCGATTTTGTTGCGGATATCATCCTTGACATGGCTCCAATTCACCGCGCCGTTGCCGGCAACGGCTTTGTTGATGATTTCCACGGTCTTGGCGCGGGTTTCTTTGAGCAGATCCTTTGATTCGCGCAAGTAAACAAAACCGCGTGAAATAATGTCGGGAGATCCCTTGATTTTGCCGGTAATCCGGTCAATAACCGCGACAATCACAAACATGCCGTCATGCGCCAAAACTTGGCGGTCGCGCAAAACGACTTCGCCGATATCGCCCACGCCCAAACCGTCCACCATCACAAAGCTTGACGGCGCGGTTTCTTTTTCCAAGGCGATTTGATTCGGATTCACCGAAATTATCTGTCCGTTCTCGGCGATTATTATATTTTGCTCGGGAATGCCCACGGATCGCGCCAGTTCGGCGTTGGCCGCCAGCATTGAATATTGACCGTGGAACGGCACAAAGAATTTGGGCTTCATCAGGCGCGTCATCTCCATCAATTCTTCCTGCTTGGCGTGCCCGCCCGCGTGGATATCCATCATTTTATAGTGATAGACCTTCACGCCTTGGCGCAAAATTTCATCTTTCAAGTTTTGCACGGTGCGTTCGTTGCCCGGGATCACCGAGGAAGAAAAAATCACCGTGTCTCCTTTTTTGAAGCGCAAAAAGCGATGTTCGCGGCCGGCGATTCTCATCAGCGCGGCATCAGCTTCGCCTTGCGCGCCGGTGCAGATCACCGCCACTTGATCGTCGGGATAATTCGCGACATCGGCCATCTGAATGAAAGTGCCCTTGTCGGCGCGAATGTATTTCAATCGGCGGCAAACTTCAACGTTGTTTTTCAAAGAATAACCGTCAATGGCGACTTTTCTGCCGTATTTTTCCGCCAGATGCACCAATTGCTGCACGCGATTTAACAGCGATCCAAAAGTGGCCGCGATAATTCGTCCGTTGGCGTTTTCAAATATTTTTTCCAAGTTATCAAAAATTTCCCGCTCCGAGAGAGAATGTCCCGGTTCTTCAGCGCCGGTGGAATCGCAAAGCAAAAGCAATATGCCGCGATCGCCGATTTGACGCAAGCGATTAAAATCAACCGGCTTGTCATTGAGCGGTTCGGGATCAAATTTAAAATCCGAAGTATTGATCACATTGCCCGCCGGAGTTTTGACAAAAATTCCGGAATTTTCGGGAATGTTGTGGTTCAAGCGGAAAAATTCCGCTTCAAACGGACCCAAATTGAATCGCGCGCCGTCGGCGGCTTCTTCAATGTCAAGTTTGGGGCAGGACGGAAAATCTTCTTGCCGCTTTAATATTATCGCCTTAGTCAGGGGAGAGGCGATTAGCCGCAGTCCCGGATGCCAAATCTTTTCAATGATATAGGGGATGGCGCCAATGTGATCATAATGACCGTGAGTGAAAACAATGCCGACGATATTTTTAACTTTGTTTTTCAAATAATCAATATTGGGAATGATATAATCAACGCCGGGCATATCCTCTCCGGGCATGCGAAATCCCGTGTCCATAATCAAAATGGAATTTTGATATTCCAGCAACGTCATATTTCGGCCGACTTCTCCCATGCCGCCCAAGGGAATGACGCGCAAATTGTTGTTCTGGCTTGCCGGTTCTTTCTCGCTCGCGTTATCATTGCCGTTTTGCGGTTCGGAATTATTTTTTTGGGCCGAAAAGCTGTTGACAAAATGGCGCGCTTTTCGGCGGTGATGAGAGTGGCCGCTTTTTGACCGCGCCGGCTTGGAAGAATCTTTTGCTTCCTGTTGTTTTTTTTCGCCGCTTTGGGGCAGTTTGCCCAAAATCGCTTCCAGAGCGCCGTCAAAAGATGCCGCCGGAAGCTTGGCGGGCTTTTTTTGATTGTTCCGCGGGGCGAGATTGCCGGCGGAATCCATTGAATTTTTATGCATTTTTTTTAAGTCTTAATAAGCGGTGCGGGCAGGAGGGGTTGAACCTCCATGGATGTGAATCCACACGGCCCTGAACCGTGCGCGTCTGCCAATTCCGCCATGCCCGCTTTCAGCCCCGCCTCAGCGGGGCTGAAAGCGGGAAGCTCCAAATTACAAATGCCAAATCCCAAATAATTTCCAAATTCCAATCTCCAATTTCAAAACAAAAAATACTCGTTTTAGGTTTTTGATTTGAAATTTTGAATTTGTTTAGTCCGCCCATCGGCGGATTGGTGTTTGGTGCTTGGGATTTTAAAAATTTACAGCCGTAAATTTTTGATGTATTCTTTAATGTCTTTTGAAAATTCAGGGTGATTGAGAGCGAATTCAATCACGGTTTTTAAATATTCGGTTTTGTTGCCGGTGTCATAATATTTGCCGTTTTTGATTTCACAGCCATAAACCGGATAGCCGGTTTCAATCAATTGATTGATCGCGTCCACCAGCCACACTTCGCCGTTGCGCGGTTTTAAATTTTCAAGGATGGCAAAAATTTCCGATGGCAAAATATAAGCGCCGTGCGTTGCCAAATTTGAAGGCGCCTCATTTGGCAATGGTTTTTCCACGATTTTTTTGATCTTAAAAATTCCGTCTTCCACCGGCTCCATATCGGCAATTCCATAGCGCGAAACGTCATCCTTCGATTCAATGCGCACCGCTGAAATCACCGCCCCGCCGTATTTTTCATGGACATTGATGATTTGCCGCAATCGCGGCGGATTGGCCATAATGAATTCATCGCCCCACATTACCGCGAAGGATTCATTGCCAATCGCGGTTTTGGCCGCCAATACCGGCAACGCATTGCCATAGTAATCGCTTTTTTGCCGGATGTAGATGAAATTCGCCAGAGAGGCGATTTTTTTAATTTCGTCCAGCGGCTTTGCTTTGTTTTGCGCTTTCAAAAATTTTTCCAATTCTCCGGAGCGGTCAAAGTGATCTTCAATAGCGCGCTTTTGCCAGCCGGTAATCAAAACGACATCTTTAATTCCCGAAGCAACTGCTTCTTCCACAACATACTGGATAATCGGTTTGTCAATGACCGGCAGCATTTCTTTGGGCATTGCTTTGGTCGCGGGCAAGAAACGCGTGCCCCAGCCGGCCGCCGGAATCACCACTTTGGTGATTTTTGAAGAATCAGCGTTTTGTTTCATATCTAAATTGGATAAAAAAAATTATGCTTCAACAAAAGACCCTTCTTGCGAAAAGGAGAAAAATTTGAGTATTTTTGCGTCGGTTGTTGCATTGTAGCGCGTTTTTTCTTTTTAATCAACAGGATCTGCCGATTTTTTGCCAAAATCAAAAATTCTTTTAGTTAAAATGTGCCAGTTGGCAATATTCAAAAAACGTCGAGCGGGATCGGCGATAACTCCGGCGGTTATGCCTTTAACGGACTTGGAAACAATATGGATGTAGTGCGGATTATAAAGAAATATCGCCGGCGCGTCTTTGATAATCAAGTTTTGCAGCGCCTCAAGTTTTTCGGCGCGAATCGCCGCGTCGGATTCGGCGCGGATATCTTCCATCAATTTGTCGGCGTCTTTGTTTTCATAGATAGAGAAGTTCAGCCCCGGATCGATTTTTTGGCTTGAATGCCAAAATGGGTAAAGATCGGGAATCATTCCCGGCAATTGGCCGAAAAGAAGCGCTTCATAATCGCGCGGCTTGGCGGCGTCGCGTTCAATATCGGCGGCGGGAACTTCTTTGATTTCAGCGGCAACGCCGATATCTTGCCACTGATTTTTGATGGCATTGGCCACCGATAGAAGCGGCTCTTTATCGGCAACCGCAATCTCAATTTTTAGTTCTTGCCGGTTATTTTGCGCCGGAAAACAAATTTCATTTAATTTTTCTCTGGTCGCGGCCTTAACATCGCCGGTGGGATTTTTTAATCCTTGCGGATCAAGAATATCGGTGCGGTATTTTTCTTGAAATAAATTAACGGCTTGCAAGGTTTGATCGCCGAAATTACCGGTAGCTTCCAGCTCGGGCATCACCGCGCGCGCCAAACATTTTTGCAATTCTTGGATTTCGGCGGTTTCTTTTGATCCCTTGACCAGAGTTTTGGTGAATTGAAACGCCGGTTTTTTGCTAGCGGTCATTACTCGCCAGTCATCTTCGCCAAGAGTGTAGCCGGCTTCATCAAGCAATCCGGCCGCTTCTGCCGGATTATATTCCAAGATATTTTCCGGCGGCATAATGCCGTGAATCTTGTCAAACAGAGGTCCGTTGATCGCGGTTGCTCGTTCACCCGGGATATTCTCAACAATGGCTTTTCTGTCAATCGCGCGCGACAGCGCGGTTCTCACCCTGACGTCGGCCAACGCGCTGTTATTTTGCGGATTGAAAAACAAGGCAAAATAGCGAGGAATAAAATAATTATAAACCGCCGCCCCGGCGGGAATGCCGCCGTTGTTTTCCTGCATAACATATCCTTGTATTTTTCCTTGGCGAAATGCCGCGGTCATTTCGCCATTATCGGAAAAAAACATAAAATTTATCTGCCGCAACCACGGCGGGCTGCCATAGTAGTGGGGATTTTTTTCCAATTCAACCGAATCAACCGCGCCGCCCGCGCCGGTATTCACTTTTTTTATCCGGTAAGGACCAGTGCCGACGGGATTTAGATTAAGCGGCGACAGAGAAAAATTATTGGCATCAATATTTTCCCAGATATGGCGGGGAATGATTTTTAACGTGCAATTTTCCGCGAACGAGGAATAGGGCTGTTGCAATTTAAAACGAAAAGAGGTGTCGGAGATTTTTTCGGTCTCCACGCCGATCCATTGCGGTCTTAACGAACTTTTGCTGACCGGATCTTGAATGATTTTAGCGGTGTAAATTGCGTCATCGCTGGTGATTGGCGCGCCGTCGGACCATTTGGCGTTTTCGCGCAGAAAGAATTCATAGGTTTTTCCGTCTTCGGAGATTTCATAGTTTGCCAATCCGGGAACAATATTTCCCTTTGAGTCATATTCCAGCAATCCGGTGAAAAGCAGCTCAACGATATCTTGATCGGCGCCATAGGAAGCGGCATAAATCGGATTTAAAAATCGCGCTCGGCCGATAACTCCTTCGGTGTAAACGCCGCCTTCGGCGGGAATTTGCGCGGTGTTATTTTGATAAAAAGCCATAACTAAATATCCCGCCGCCGCGATTGCCGCCGCCACACCGCCGAAAAAAATAGTTTTTTCCTTTAAAGAGAGAATTTTGACAAATTGCCGCCAATGGGCAAAAGAAGGAAAATGCATTTTATAAAATCCCAAGCTCCAAGCATCAAATCCCAAATAAATTAAAAATCCAAATTTTAAAAACTTAAAACAAAAATTATTCTTGTTTTATATTTTTAATTTTGATATTTATATTTGTTTGGAAATTGGAATTTAGGATTTAGAATTTATCTTTGGAAGAGGTTATATATCGCCAGCGCCAAAAAGGCGACTGCCAAAACGATCGTGAGATTGAAAATCTTTTTTTGCACGCCTCTTTGGGTTGAATAGGCGCCGCCGGATTGCCCGAACGCTCCGCCCAGTCCGCCGCCGCCGCGTTGTTGCAACAGCACCAGCCCGATGATGGCAACCGAGATTATGATCTGAATGATGGGGATAATATCAGCCATAGAAGTGAATTTAATATAAGAATGATGATGGTTGCCGCCAGCAGAGGGCCGATGCCGGAAATGGTTAGTTCCGGAATCAGGGCGGCGGCCAGCCAAACCATTGACATATCTATTACTAAACTAAATAAATTTAAAGTCAAGACGCGCAAAGGCAAAGCCAGGAGTTTTATGATCGGCGCCACCGCCAAATTCAGCAAGGCAATGCAAAAACCGGCAATTGCCAAAGTTTGCCATCCGCCCGAATAACTTACTTGCGGAACAAGGTTGACCGACAAATAAAGCCCGAACCCGCTCCCAAAAGTATAAACCAAAAGTTTTCCCACCATATCGTTATTCTATCAAATTGCGGGGATTTGACAAATGTTTTGCAAAAAGATAAATAATAATTAGCAGTCGGCGGTCGCGACTGATAACCAACTAAAACCCTAAATTCCAAACCCTAAACTCTAAACAAATCCAAATTTTAAAAATTAAAATTCAAAACAGATTATTCATGTTTTAAATTTTGAAATTTTAATTTTGAATTTGTTTAGGATTTGGATATTAGGATTTAGGATTTAATCTTATGAAGATATCTCCGTGTTCGGATAATGTTTTGTTAGAGCCGGTGAAAAGCGAGGAAAAAACCAAATCCGGCATTTTGCTGCCCGACAGCGCTTCCAAAGAACGCCCCGAGCAAGGCAAGGTGATTGCCGTGGGTCCGGGCAAAAAAAATAAACAAGGTCAAATAATTCCCATGTCCGCCAAGGTGGGACAAAAGGTGCTGTTCAAGAAATACAGCTCCAACGAAATCAAAGTCGAAGAAAAAGAATATCTGATCATTGAAGAAAGCGACATTCTGGCGGTGATCGAAGACTAAAAATTAAAAATGTAAATATCAAAAATCAAAATGACAATTTAAAATGCAAAATGTCCTGTTTCGTATTTTTAACTTTTAATTTTGCATTGCTCGCCTTGCCGAAGCCTTCGGCGTAGCGCAGGTAATTTTTAATTTTGATTTTTAAATTTTACATTTACTATCGTGGCAAAAGAAATTATTTATTCCGAAAGCGCGCGCAAAAAGCTCAAAAGCGGCGCTGACAAATTGGCGAATGCCGTGAAAGTGACCTTGGGGCCCAAGGGGCGCAATGTGGTTTTGGGCAAGTCCTATGGCGCGCCGGTCATCACCAACGATGGCGTTTCCATCGCCAAAGAAATTGAATTGGAAGACAAGACCGAAAATATGGGCGCGCAAATTGTCAAAGAAGCGTCCGAAAAAACCAATGATATGGCCGGGGACGGCACCACCACCGCGTGCGTTTTGGCGCAGGCGTTGATTGCCGAGGGTTTAAAAAATGTTACCGCCGGCGCCAACCCGCTGGCGATCAAGCGCGGTATTGACAAAGGCGTGGAAGCGGTGGTGGCGAATTTAAAGGAAATGTCCAAACCGGTGACTAAAAAGGAAGAAATGGCGCAGGTGGCGACGATTTCAGCGGAAAGCGCGGAGCTGGGCAATCTTATCGCCGAAGTGATGACCGAAGTCGGCAAAGACGGCGTGGTGACTGTGGAAGAATCCAAAAATTTGGATATTCGCAAAGAAATTGTCAAAGGATTGCAATTTGACCGCGGTTATTCTTCGGCCTATATGGTGACCGATGCCGAAAGAATGGAGGCGGCGCTGGAAGATCCCTACATTTTAATCACCGAAAAGAAAATTTCTTCTTTACCGGAACTTTTGCCGATTTTGGAAAAAGTGATGCAAACCGGCAAAAAAGAATTGTTGATTATCGCCGATGATATTGAGGGCGACGCGCTGGCGACTTTGGTGGTCAATAAGTTGCGGGGAATTTTTAACGCCTTGGCGGTCAAAGCTCCCGGTTTTGGCGATCGCAAAAAGGAAATGCTGGCCGATATCGCCGCGGTGACCGGCGCGACGGTGGTTTCCGAGCAATTGGGAATGAAATTGGAAAATGTCACTATCAAAGATCTGGGTTCGGCGCGGCGCGTGGTGGCGGGCAAGGAAAAGACCGTCATTGTGGAAGGCAAAGGCGACAAAGAGCTGATTGAAAATCGCGTCAAGCAGATTAAAAACGAAATCACCAAAACCGAATCGGATTTTGACAAAGAAAAATTGCAGGAACGTTTGGCGAAATTAGCCGGCGGCGTGGCGGTGATTAAAGTGGGCGCGACCACCGAAATTGAGCAAAAAGCCCGCCAGCACAAAACCGAAGACGCGGTGTCGGCAACTCGCGCGGCGGTGGAAGAGGGCATTGTCCCCGGCGGCGGCGTGGCGTTGTTGAATTCCGTTAAAGCATTGGACAAACTTCAAGTTGACGGCGAAGAAGCCATCGGTATCAATATTCTTCGCCGCGCGCTGGAAGAACCCATTCGCCAGATTGCCGCCAATGCCGGCGTGGAGGGCGCGGTGGTGATTGAAAAAATCCGCCAAAACAACGGCACCGTCGGCTTTAACGCGGCGAAAATGAAATATGAAGATATGTTGGCCGCCGGCGTGGTGGATCCCACCAAAGTGGTGCGCGCCACGATCCAAAACGCGGCAAGCGCGGCGTCAATTTTGCTCACCACCGAAGCCATGGTGGTGGAAAAACCCAAGAAGGAGGGCTCGATGCCCGGCGGCATGCCCGGCATGGGCGGCGGCATGGGAGGAATGGATATGGGCTACTAGAAAATTTCCAAATTTCCAATTTCCAATGTCAAAATTGGAATAAGAAAACAAACGCTCCTTCGCGGGGGCGTTTGTTTTTAGGCGGATAAATAACAAAAATTGAAATTTGTCAAGGTTGAACGGGCGGGCGCGAGATGGTATGTTGGGAATATGAAACAGACATTGCATTACAATATTATTTTGCGGCCGGAGCCCGAGGGGGGATTTACGGTGCTGGTGCCGGCATTGCCCGGGTGCGTCACCTATGGCAAAGATTTGGATGAGGCGCGGCGAATGGCAAAAGAAGCGATTGAATTGTATATAGAAGATTTAAAGGCACACAAAGACGAAATTCCCAACGGCCGGGATTATTTGATCTCGTCCTTGGAGGTTGTGTCTGTTTGATATGACTAAATTACCCGTAATTCCGCCCAAAAAACTGATCAGCATACTGGAAAAAATATGGATTTGCGGTGAGCCGCGTTTCCGGCAGCCATGTTATTTTAAATCGCTTGGCCGACAAAAGAAGGGTTGTTGTTCCTTGCCACGCGAAAGATTTGCCCAAAGGAACCTTGATGGGTCTGTTGCCGAATTAGCTTTGGCTGCAATTTCCATCTTTCGGCTGCGCCAAATTCGTCAATCGTCGGCATACTTTAAGCCAAGTATGCCTTCTCCTTCCTCATTTTTCTCGCGCGAAATCTGAAAATTTCGTTCTGAAAATAGTTTTTCTACACTCTCATTTTAATTTTTACATTATGAAAATAACAAACCGGCAAAATTGTTGTTGTCGCGCGTTAGCTTCTATTAAAAAGCGGCGTTTTTGGTTTTGTTAATGTTTAAAGTTTAATGTTTGAAGTTCATTCATCGCCGCTAAAGGCGGTTTTTAATTTATGCCAAATTATCAAATAAAAAACATTGCCATTGGGTTGTTAAGACCTCATGAAGAAATTTGCCCCGTTCATTTGCGAAATTTGCGCGATGAAATCAAAAAAGACGGTTGCGTCAAGGATCCAATTATTGTTGACGAGAACACGCTGGTGATTTTGGACGGCCACCATCGCTATAATTCCTTAAAAATGATGGGCTATAATTTTGCCCCATGCTGTTTAGTTGACTATCAAAGCGGCGATATCGGCGTTGCCTGCTGGCGCGCCGGCGAATCAATCACCAAAGACGAGGTGCTGGCCGCGGGCATTTCGGGCGAATTGTTGCCCCACAAAACCTCCCGCCACCTCATTCCCGCCCGTCCCGTCGGTTTGAATATCGGGCTCAAAAATTTAGAATGATATCTTTACAATTTAAGATTTTTATATACAATTTAAGTGTAAAGAGAATAATAGACCTACTGCGCAAAGATTTACTACTGCAATTCTCATATTTCGGTTGCGCCGAATTCGTCAATCGTCGGCATATTTAAGCTCAATATGCCTCCCTCGTTTCTACAAAACGAGACTGCAAGCAGACATTCCTCATTCGGCTCGCGCGAAATCTGAAAATTTCGTTGCGTAAATCTTTGCGCAGTAGGTCTAATAAAAAACATATGGACATTATCACAATTGTTATCTTGGCGGCGGCGGCGGTTTTCTTTGTTTGGCTGGTTTCAGACTATAACCGGCTGGTGGCGCTGAAAAATCGCGCCAAAGAAGCGTGGTCCGACATTGATGTGCAGTTAAAGCGCCGTTATGACTTAATTCCCAATTTGATGGAAGTTGTCAAGGGTTACGCGGCGCACGAAAAGCAGGTATTTGAAAATGTCACCAAGGCGCGGGCGGAAGCGATGGGCGCGCAATCTCCCGAGGATCGCGCCGCGAAAGAAAACGCGCTGTCGCAAACTTTAAAAAGCTTGTTTGCCGTGGCAGAAAATTATCCCGACTTGAAGGCGTCAAACAATTTCCTGGAGCTTCAGCGCGAATTGACCGACACGGAAAACAAAGTGCAGGCGTCGCGCCGATTCTATAATGGCAATGTGCGCGATTTTAACATCAAGATTGAAAGTTTTCCGTCAAACATCGTGGCATCGGTGTTTGGCTTCAAACAAATGGCGTTGTTTGAAATTGCCAATCAAGACGAACGCGAAGCCCCCAAAGTTGATTTTACCAATAAATAGTTTATTAAGCTTGGCGCATTTTTGTGCCGTCGGTCTGTTTTGATTTGTATTTTAAATTCCAAGCACCAAGCATCAATTTTCAAACAATATCCAAAATTTTCCAATATTAAAATGATTTTTTGATTATTGGGGTTTGGTTATTGAAATTTATTTGGAATTTGGAGCTTTTAATTTGGAGCTTGTTTTGTGGCTACCATCTACACTCATGCCGATGAAAATATTCGTAAAACTTGGTTGTTATTAACCTTCTTTTTTGTGTTTCTCATCGGGCTGGGATGGCTGTTGTCGCAAGTGCTGGGAGATTCGTCTTTTCTTTATATCGCGGTGGCGATCGCGGTGTTCCAGAGTTTTTTCTCCTATTGGTTTAGCGATAAAATCGTGCTTTCAATGGCCGGCGCGCGGCCGATTGGAAAAAAAGACCATCCCGAACTCTATCGGCTGGTGGAAAATTTGGCGATCACCGCGGGATTGCCTTTGCCCAAGATTTATATTATTAATGAAGCCCAGCCCAACGCGTTCGCCACCGGGCGCGACAAAAATCACGCGGTGGTGGCGGTCACCCGCGGGCTTTTGGATCGTTTGGACAAAACCGAATTGGAGGGCGTGATTGCTCACGAATTGGCGCATATCGGCAACAAAGATATGTTATTGCAAACCATTGTGGTGATTTTGGTGGGTATTATCGCCATCATTTCGGATATGTTTTTGCGCCTCAGTTTTTGGGGCGGCGGCCGGCGCGACAGCCGAGGAAACACGGGATTATTAATGCTGGCATTTGGCATTGCCGCGGCGATTTTGGCGCCGCTAGCGGCAACACTCATTCAACTTGCAATTTCACGCAAGCGCGAATTTTTGGCCGATGCCTCGGCGGCATTATTGACGCGCTATCCCGAGGGGTTGGCGAGCGCCTTGCGAAAAATCTCAGCTGATCCCAACCCGATGCGCGCCGCCAAAGATTCCACCGCGCATTTATATATCTCCAATCCTTTCCGCGGCAAGCAAAAGAACTGGTTCTCCAAACTCTTCTTAACCCACCCGCCGACCGAAGACCGCATCAAGGCGCTTAACGATATGGCCGTATAATAGCGAAAAGCGAAAAATTAAAAACATAAAACTAAAAACCGCATCGGTGATAACGATGCGGTTTTTGCGATTAATCCAAAATCTATTATTCTTGGCGGATATTAGTGCCGGTTTCGTCAGTGCGGAAAAACATCACTTCACCGGCGGCGATAACTTCAATGCGATAACCGTTAACGATCGCCTGGGCGCACATTTCATCGGCGCCGGCCAATCCCAGACATCCGTCGGACCATTGCCGAATTTCCGCCGCGACAACCTCAACCTCGCTTTCATCAATGCCCGCGACTTGCGCCGCCATCGCTTGCGCCGCCATCGTGGCCGGAGTTTGTTCCGGCGCGATTCTGTCGCCGTTTTCAACGACCGGCTCTCCGTTTTCTTCGCCGTTCTGCTCGGGACCGGCTTGATTGCCCGCCAACATTATCAGCCCGATCACCGCCGCGCCGATAATGACGAGCCATAGAGCTTTATTCATATAATTTTTTTCGATTTCACTCTTTTTGTTCTTGCCGCGCCGGCGGCAAAAATTTCCAAACGCAAAACCGATGATTATTAGCTCTTTAGGGTCTGTTGCCGAATTGGCTTTGGCTGCAATTTCCATCTTTCGGCTGCGCCAAATTCGTCAATCGTCGGCATACTTTAAGCCAAGTATGCCTCCTCT
>Ga0209609_10001386_pt1 | contig 14032 bp, 11 predicted proteins | sample LakKivw325mmetaG_FD_184136 | JGI IMG/M metagenome (GOLD analysis project Ga0209609, IMG submission 184136) | Anoxic lake water microbial communities from Lake Kivu, Rwanda to study Microbial Dark Matter (Phase II) - Lake Kivu water 325m metaG... | ecosystem: Environmental > Aquatic > Freshwater... | reverse complement strand
GCGCAATGCGCATATCTGGGCACGTGATACTCATCCTCAAAGACCAGATCCGCTTCCCTGAAACCCTTTTCCAGATCGCCTTTGCGGGTCTTCCTCCAGTGTGCAATATTGGTCCCCGCTTTCGGGAAGAACCACGGCACATGCGGATACTCTCCCAGCTCGGGATGCAGCAGCACACTATCCTTTTTGAGCGCATCCATCTGATTCGTCACAGCCGGCAGGGGCTCGTAGTCCACTTTGACCAACTGTGCGCCTTTCTTGGCAGCCTGAGGAGTGCGTCCAATTACCGCCGCCACCTGCTCTCCCACAAAGCGCACTTTGTCCTGCGCAAAGATATAACGGTCTTTCATATAGAGACCGAATTTATAAGGAAAATCCTTTCCCGTAAAGACTTTATAAACTCCTTCCACCTGTTCTGCAGCTTTGGTATCTATCTTTTTTATGATGGCATGCGCCTGGGTGCTGGATACGATCTCCGCATACAGCAGATTGGCCCCGAAATCTATGTCATCGCCATAAATTGCTGCTCCGGAGACCTTTTCACGCCCATCTATGCGAATCTCTTTTTTACCGATGTACTTATATTTGTTCATTTTTTTCTCCGCTTCGTCACATCGAGGATGGCATCAAAGATAGGCGTATAGCCGGTGCAGCGGCATAGGTTGCCTGACAGCGCTTCCTTGATCTCTTCCAGGTTCGGATGCGGATTCTTTTCCAGCAGTTCAGTGGCAGAGATGATTACCCCAGGAGCGCAGTAGCCGCACTGGAAGGAATTAAACTCAATGAAAGCCTCCTGCAGCTGCGTAAGCTTTGGCTGCGAAATACCTTCCAGAGTGCGCACTTCCTGACCCTCCACTTCGATGGCAAAGACCAGACAACTGCGTACGCTTTTTCCATTCAGTAAAACTGCACAAGCACCGCAATCTCCTCTGTCACAACCGCACTTGGGACTTTTCATTCCGAGTTTGTCACGCAGAACATCCAGCAGGATTTCGTTGGGTTCAACTTCAACAGTTCTGATTTCATCGTTCAGAGTAAACTTGATCTTAGCCACTTCAACCTCCTAAAATCCTTGATGTGTCGACTTTTTTGCTCTTCAGCCGGTCATTACAGACTTCCAATCCGCGTTGCAGCATAATTCTGCAGATATGATTACGGTATTCTCTGGAAGAGCGAATGTCGGTGATAGGTGTGATTTCGCTCAAGACCAGATCCATGGCCTTGCTTATTAGTGCAGGTGTTAGCGCTTTCCCATCCAGAAGTTTTTCTGTCTTTTTTGCCCTGATGGGAATTGGTCCAACTGCACACCAGGCGATCCTGTATTCATGTTTTGCTGTGACTAAAAGCCCTAAACCCGCTTGTGCCAGGTCTTCTCCGCCATAGCGACCGAGTTTGATATAGCAGCCAGCATGCTTGTCAGAAGGCTTGCCCAAACTCACTCCCAGCACGATCTCATCAGCTTTACGGACTGTCTTTCGCGGTGCAGTCCACCACTTATCGATCGCCACCTGCCTTGTGCCTTTGGCATTCCGCAAATGAACCTTTGCCTCATAACACAGCAGTGCCGGTGCAGAATCCATGGACGGGATGGCGGAGCAGATATTTCCCACTAATGTGGCGCGGTTGCGGATGCCGACCGAAGCCACGCTGCGAGCGGATTCCCACAGCAGTTGCCAGTTATTTTTGATTTTCTGATTTTCCAGAATATCGCTGAAAGTCACATTTGCCCCGATGTAAACATGGTCCTTAGTAACCTCAAATTTGCTTAGTTCAGGTACGCGCTTGATATCGATCACCGATTCCGGATACTCCAAACCCTCTTTGATATATACTGCCAGATCGGTTCCGCCCGCCAGCAGTCTGGATTTTTCGCCCTGCTTTGCCAGAAGCTGCAAGGTTTCTTTCAGACTTGTTGGCTTATGGTACTGGAATTCATGCACAACTGCCATTTCGGCTCCTTAAGATAAAATATCTCTTTGTCCAATAAAATAATACTCCTGATGAGCTTTGGCAAATCAGGGCGTCAGAGCGATGATGCGGCACATGGAGGATTCCAATTCGATGCCGCGCAGTGGGAAGAGCCCTATCCAGCAGCGTTGGTTGCTGAGCTTGTCGATTTCCCCGCCCAGGTTTTCGGCATGCACCAGCTTTTTGGGGAAGAGTTTGAGATGCATGACCTGATAGTATTCCTCGGTGGGGAAATATTCGTCCCAACTCTTACCATATGTGGCTTTAAGCTTGTTCTCCGCCTCGATGAAGAGCTTGGGATGCCAATTGCGGATAATGGTATTCATGGGATGGTCCGCACTGCCGCAATCCACGCCTATCCACTTGATCTGCATCTCCAGAGCCCATTTATGGAAATCAGGATCAGGTCCCGGATGCTTGACAAAGTATCTTACTTCGTCGCTTTCTGGCTGGTCCCAGGCATATTTATGATAACCGGTGTTGATGATGAGAATGTCGCCTTTGCGGATGTCGGCTTTCTTCATCAACAGGTCAGGTGAGTAAAGATCATAGTCGCCGACTGCATCGGAAATGTCCACCACTACGCCCTGCCCGACCCATTCGTGCATGGGAACGTCTCCGATAGTGCGTCCGCTGGCGTGGAAATGGATCTCGCCGTCAATATGGGTGCCGACATGATTGCTGGTTGTAATGATCTGGCCGTTTGCTCCCTGTCCCATGTGCGCGCCGGCCAGGCGTTTGAAATACTGCACCTGCAAAGGCACATAACTCGGCCAGGGCGGTGTGTGAATGCTCAGCCGCTGGGTCAGGTCGTACATTTTGACCTTGTCCATGAAACTTAAAAATTCTTGTATATTCATTTTTCCTCCATCAAAAACATATTAATCACTATTCTTTGTATATGTCATTCCTGCGCAGGCAGGAATCTCCTCCATTAGCATCTATCCCACTTTTTGTCATTCCTGCGAAGGCAGGAATCTTATTCATTAGCACCTAACCCACTTTGCGTCATTCCTGCGAAGGCAGGAATCTTAAAGAAAGAATCCATCTTTTTCAGATAAATCCTCCCACTCGGGATTCATTTCATTTATGGCCCTGATCTTCCAGTCCCTTTTCCATTTCTTAATCTGTTTTTCTCTGGTAATGGCATTATAAACAGAGTCAAAGACCTCCAGATACACTAATTTATGCACAAAGTACTTTTCCGTAAAACCTTCAACAGCATGTTCTTTATGTGCTTTCATACGCATTGGCAGATTTCCGGTCATACCAACATATAAGACACCGTTTCTTTTACTGGCAAGGATATACACGTAATATCTTTTCATCTAAGATTCCTGCCTTCGCAGGAATGACAAACTAAGATAGTGTTATATTGCACCTTACTCGTCACAACCTTATAGAAAGACCAATTAAGGCTTTGATAAACGGCTCCAGAGGCGCGGAAACAACTCCGGCACCGACCTGCCCCACTCCCGGATTTTTATGTGCTACACCCGTATCAATAAAGGGAGTAAGGTTATTTTCAATCACTTTAATGACGTCTATGCCAAGCGGAGTGCCGCGAAAATCCAATCCCGGAATCTGGTAATTTCTGCTTTCTCCATGCGTGATTTCATACATCAGCCGTGTATATTTCTGCGCGTCGGCAACGTTACCACCCACGAATTGCACGATGGCAGGCGCTGCCGCTATGGCAAATCCACCCAAACCTGCAGTTTCAGTGATGGCGCTGTCACCAATATCGGGATTGGCATCTTCTTTACTATATCCCGGAAAGTACAGCGCATCAGGCACTAGAGCAGGGCCGGTGAACCACTCTTCCTCCGTTCCGCTTAATCTTATACCGAAATCCGTGCCGTTGCGAGCCATGGTGATGGCAATGTTGCTGTAGGGAACATTGGCTGCAGCATCCAAAACCGCTTTGGACGCAGGCATGGAAAGGTTCAGGAAGAAGTGGTCGTTACCATTGATAAACTCCAGCACCTTAGCGGCGTCTTCCATGTTTGTGGCAGTGCGCATAATCGCCGGAGCAAGTTGTCTGAACAGCAGAGAAGTACCTGCGCGGTTGCGGTTATGCACTTCGTCACCCATATGCAGTGCCTGCGCTATCAGGCTCTTCAAATCTATCTTTCCCAGACTGCGTATGGCTTTGTCCAGGATGGGATACATCACTGTTTCCATCCATTTAAGCCGTTCTATCACTTCAGGAGAAAAGGCGCCATAACGCAGAACCTTGCCCAGACCTTCGTTTTGAGTGCAATAAGCATAATTGCCGAAAGCTTCATTATGAATTATAAAGACCGGCATGGATGGTGAAATAATCCCTGCCATCGGCCCGACTGCACTATGCTCGTGACAGGGCGCATACTTGATAGTTCCTGATTTGGCAAGCTTTTCTGCCTGTTCCGGATTATCAGCTCTGCCTTCATAAATCAAAGCACCGATGACAGCTCCACGCATGGGACCGCACATTCTGTCCCAGGTGATGGGAGGCCCGGCATGCAGTATCAGGTCATCGTGCATACCAGGTATTACTTTACGCGCGATGTCCAAACCCAGCAGCACGGGACTGCCCTTCTGGATAATATCCAGAACCTTGTCATTGGCCGCTTTAATCTTATCACTATGCAGTGAAAGCTTTTCCAGAACGGCTGCATCAGTTACAGCGGGAGGTTGCCAGTCCACCTGAACGACCTCGATATCCTGCTTCTGCAGATCGTCTTTAAAGGCTTCCAGGCCGAGGTTGATTATCTTCAAAGGCTGTTTGGAAAAATCTTTTAACGGCATCACGAACTCCTGACCGACTGTATGATCCGCACCGCCAGAGCGCAGGCCTCGGCATTGGTAGTGGTAACTATGGCTCCGCTCTGCTGCAGGGTTTTGATGACTTCCTGCCGGTTCTGCGGATCGCTGTCAGTGCCAATGACACTGCAGATGATAACAATATCTGTGCTCTTGTGAATTGAACTAAGCACCGGAGCAAGCTCCAGATGCGGACTCAGGTGCGCTCCATAACCCAGAACCACATCAAGGAGAAGCACTGCCACACTCTCATCCCGGCTTTCCTCATCCAGCTTTATTAATCTCAAAGAATAGTCTATCATGGGATGCGGCCTGCCTACTGTAAACTCATCCGCTCCGAGGTCAATGATAGTGTCCTCAATGCTCTGCCAGACATCCTGCAACTGATATTCAAGCTGGAGCGGAGCATTACTGTGAGCGTAATTACCCAATCTCTGGTGATAGATGTTTTGAGCTTCGTAACAGAGCGTTCCACCGCTGAACAGACCACGCAGATATTTCCTGCCTGCTGTTTTTGGCAAAGTCACCAGAGAGCGGTTGGGAAAAAGCGAATCATTATTTATACTAGTTGATGCAAAATCCTGCTCCTGTTTAGCATGCAGTAATTGACAGGCTTTGAAAGCAGTCTCAGCCAGGGTATCAGTCGCAAATACATTATCCAGTTCAGGCTTATCAAAGGGTTTGAGGAAATTGACCACCACCGGTTTTTGCGTGGTTTTGATCAAGTCCCAGAGTTTTGTTATCACTTCTGAATCAGGAACTTTGCTGATCAGGACGATAACTTCTGTGTCGGGATCAGCGATCAGGTACTGCAGGCAAAACTGCAGCATCAGTCCACCGATAGCTTTTTTCCCGTCTCTGCCACCTGTTCCAAAGGCCTGTGAAATGCCTTCTCCGGTGTTATGAATGATGCTTGTCACTTCCTGCAGACCAGTTCCTGCAGCGGAAACAAGACCGATTTTTCCTCTGCGCACAGCATTGGCAAAAGCCAAAGGAACGCCGTTGATGATAGCGGTACCGCAATCCGGACCCATCATCAGCAGATTCCTGGAAACGGCATATTCTTTCAGTTGCTTTTCTGTTGTAATTGGAACGTTATCAGAGAACAGCATCACGTGCAAACCTTGATCCAGAGCTTTCTTAGCTTCCGCACCGGCATATTTTCCCGCCACTGAAATGAGGGCCAGATTGGCATCGGGAACAGCTTTGACAGCACCTGTAATGCTGCGGGGTTGATACTCCGTTTTCTCGCTCCGGGCGGCACCGGGCAAACCCTTTTCCAGCCAGAGTTTGACCGTCTCGGTCTGCTCCCTGCAAAGCTCTTCCGTTTCAGCTTTCACGGCAATGCAGATAGCGGTTTCCGGCGCAGTTTCAAACTCAGGCAGCAGCATTCCCGTAGCTTTCAGGATCGCCTTGTTTTCCGCCGTCGCCATGATCGCAACAGCGTCCTGCACCCCTTTCTGCTTGCGGATCTCCCTAGAGACCAGCATCAGTTTTACAGAGTCAAAATACTTGCCCTGCACCAGAGTTCCGACTGTCGGCATCATCCATCCTTACAAAAGTATTTCATAAGCCGTTACAAACCCTGCCAGAGTATCCGCCCCCGAGGTCTCCCCCTGCGCCAAAACCTGCTCCAAAGCGGATTGCAGATGTCTGCCCGATCCGCATATTGCAGTGAGCAGATCCTTCCACTTTGCATCATACCATCCGTGGTATGCCTGCAGCAGAAAAGTATTGACCAGAGGGTTTTTCCCCAATGAATTATGGTAAATATCAGACCTGATTTTTGACAACTCTTTTTTTTCTGCTTGTGAACGAAGCTGCAAACCCATCAAAAGTCCTACATTAAAGTCATCTCCAGAAGGCGTGAGGCCATATCCCCTACCCTTAAAACCCAGCGCAGCCTGCTCAAACTCATGGCTCATAAGCTGCCGATACGCGTATCTGAACTGACTTCCCAGTTCCTTGTCAAAAGCACTTTCAGAACTGCTTTTTTGCTCATCAGACAAGAGAAAAAGCAGCGATTCGTCCTTCTTTGTTGCAACCAGTGTTCTTTTGATCTGTAGAATATTTTCTTGGATCTTCTCAGGATCTATGCCGTCCATCTTCAATTCGGATTTGTATATCTGCTCATCTGAGTATGAATACTGCATTGCATCATTGATTATTATTTTTTGCTGAGTCAGCTCAATGACATCGCTCGCTTCAGTATCCAAACCTTCCATTACAATTCTGAACGGACCTGCTCCAATTTCCGGACTGACTATGGAAACGATCTGCGCCCCTTTAACAAAATTGATAACTTTCTCAAATCTGGAATGAACACTTTCATGCCGGCCTTGTTCAAATCTGTCTCCAATTGAGATTATCTTCATTTCATTACTCATTATTTCGTCTCTTTGTTCATAATTTTACCTTGCTTCATCCATCCTTTTTCCTTTTTTGCACTACGGTATCAACACTATAGCATTACGGTAGCATTACGGTTAATTACCGTATTGGTACCGTAGTGGTACCGTAATGGTAAAGTAGTGCAAGCATGGACCAAGGAATGAAGGCGCATGGGAAAAGGGTTGCCGGGAAGAAGGGGAAAGATGGATGATCTATTGGGATACATATAAGTTCAAATGGAGAAACCACTGTAAATAGAAGAAAGAAACAAGGAACACAAAAGCGGGATAATGGTTAAAAGAGAGTGCTGATCAGGAAATCGACCCTGTTCTGATCATCGCCGTTGCGGCTGAAGCGAACGCCGGTATTGAACATGAAATTATAGGCCAGGCCGAGTTCTGCAATCAGCTCCACGCCATAGGCATGCATCTTGTCCGCATCAGAATCCCGGAAAGGCAGAGCCGTGTCATAAAACAGGCCGAGACTGACATCCTCCAGATAGATCTGAGGGCTCCAGATTCCCTCCCTGATGCGAAAGAGCGGTTTATACCAGGAGACCTGAAAAGTGCCTCCGCGGTTGGTTTCAAAGCTGTCTGCACAACCCCGGAGCTTGCCGAAAACCTCGGTGCTGTCGGCATCGGGATCGTCGGCGACAAAGGCGGCGGCTTTCAGTTCAGAGCTGAAAGGCAGTTTCTGATGCAGTTGCAGAGCGCTTTGCCAGCCTGTCCGTTCCCGGTCGGAAGACCAGAAATCCTGAGTTTCATAAGGAAAATACTGGCTGAGACTGAGTTTAGTGGCGGGCCAGACAAAACTCAGATTCACAAATGGAGTCCAGACCTTGCGCTCAAGATCATCTTTGGTATTGAAGCTGAAGCCTGCCGTAACATTGTTCAGGCCATAGTTGCGCCGGCGCAGAAGCTGGACGTACTGGCTGGAACCAAAGCTCCGGCTGGCATCTGTGGAATAGCCGAGAACCTGTTTGAGCGGGCGGAAGAAATGGTTTTCCAGGCTAATGCTGCCAATAACTTTTTGGCGAAAAGTGTCATAGGTCAGATCCGCCATCCAGAGCGGAAAATCGCCCACCGCATCCTTGCCGGCCAGCATTGCGCCTATCGCCAGACTGTCAGAGGTGCCATAAGCAAAAGGAATATGGACGATGCGCGGGGTCAGAAAGTGTCCAAGATTGCTCAGATAGGCGCTGAGCTTGCCCTGCTTTTCAAATTCAAAATCGCCTGAGTATGTCTTCCCCGTTTCCGTAAAAGGCGGAGCCAGTCTTTCTTCCGCCGGCAAAACCGCCGGGCGCGTGTCATTGGCGGTGCGGTAGATGTCATAACCTTTTTCGCTGATACTGATGAAACCTGTTCTTCCTTCAGGTAACCTGACAGGGGTGCGCACATCATTGTAATCAGTATTTCTGACCAGAACAGAGTTTTTCAGGTCATAAACATATTCCTGATACTGATTGTCGATGACCGCATTCAGGACAAGAACATCACCTTCGACGGAAACAGGGCTCATATGATATGGCAGGTCAAAGAGATTGGTCAGCTCCCGGCTGTCCGGATCAAAGAGATAGATATTGGTATTGCGCCAGGATTCTTTCATCCCAAGAATCAGTTTGCCGCCATAGGGATGGATGGATGAAACCAGTCCGGGGGCGTAATAGATCACAGGACCTGCGGCATCGCCTTCAAAAAAGCTGTGCAGGACGGAATTTGTGTGATGGGCAAAGTCTTCGGAAATCAGGATGGACCCGTCTTCCTGCAGACAAAAAGCACGGATCTGACCGGAAATGATTTTGTTTTTTTTGCCGTTGGACAGATCCATTTTCCAAAGCTGGACTTCTGAGCCCCAGCCGTCCAGTTCGCTGTTTTTGAAGCCTCTGGCATATTCGGAGCGGGTGTAATACAGAACATTGTTTTTTATGGCATAGCCGGCGGGAAAATCGCTGTTCTGCTCCAAAACCGTGGAAACACGGGCAGGGAGCGTGATTTTTTGTGGTGGAGCATTTTCGAAATCAATGTCTACCTTGCCATCGAGCTCCAGACTGCGCAGTTTGTAACTGAAAAAAGAGCTGTTGGGTCCTGTTTTTTCAGCGCTGCCTTCAATGAACCAAAGCTTGCCGTCATAATGTTTGAGGTCAGATTTAAACCAGCCGTTGTCTGTGAGCGCATTTCCCGGCAGACGATAAAACCTGCTCCGTTCATGGTTGTTCCAGTCAGACCAAAGTTGTGCAACATTCTTGCTGAAGACGCGGCGGAAGGATCTGTCCACAGACAGACTCGGCAAGATCGGAGAAAGATAAAACCAGGCGGAGGAAGATGTTGTGTTAAAAAGCGCTGCAAGTTTGGCTTCGCCATAGGTTTCCGCCAGATATGTATAAAAAGCGCCGCCATAGGTGTAAAAGCTGGCGTGGGGCGCGTCAAAGTTGTAGTAGGCAGCCTTGGTGGGAGAAGGCAGTTTCCCCTTTTGAGCCAAAACTGAGATGATGGAAGGATAGGTGGCCCCATTCATTCTGCCGGAGTAGGGAGAAAGCTGTGATTCGCCGTAAACGGTGATGCCTTCCGTCATCCAGGAAGGCTGCAGGATATTGGGATAGAAGATGTTGCCAAACAGGCCGCGCAAAGTTCCGGGCAGACCTGATGCCTGCTGGATCTGCAGCATGTGCAGATATTCGTGGCAGGCAACCACTCTCAGCCAGTCCTCGTCAACAGAAAGATCACCCGTGGTGGGAGGATAGGCAAACAGGGCAATCCGGGAGCCATAGACATCGGTGTAGCCGTTGACAACATTGCCCAGATCCTCTATGGTAAAGGGGATCCTGCCCAAAGAGTTGCCTGTCATCTGTTCCATACGGGGACGGTAATGCTCCAAAGTCTGCAGCACCCTAACCGCTTCTTCATCCCAGTATTCCTTGTGATAGATCCTGAAATGCTGATTGGAAACGGCTTTCCAGTCTGCCCAGGCATAAAGTGATGACGTTACTGTGAGAAGTAGTGAGAGTAAGATCAATGATGTTTTCATGAATAGTTATCGGTTATCAGTTATCGGTTAAGGGGTTTTTCAAGGATTGATTTAACTTAGACAGCATTTTCCGTATTCTGATCAGATCTATAGTTACTGACTTTGCTTGCTCTTCAGAAATGTAATCTAAGATGTGCGCAATATCGATTTGTGTTTCCAGTTCAGAAGTGGATCCCAGAGCAATATAAAGAAATTGGATAAGCTCATTATTGGTTCTTCTGGCTGCTCCTTCCGCAATATTGCTTGGTATTGAAATTGCAGCCCTCCTGAGCTGTGATACCAATCCATACATCTCTTCTTTGGGAAAAGTCCTTGACAGTTCATAGATTCTTTTGACTAATAACAGACTTGATTTATATACTTCCAGATCTTTATGCAGCATAATTTAACTCATATTTAATCATCATTTTATTAGATCCCTTAACTGATAACCGATAACTGATAACAAATTGCCTCACGCATAACGCATAACACTTCCCGCTTCACCCTTAACGCTTTTCACGCGCTGCGGGCATGCTTGAACAGAATATTCCAGATTGCTTTCCAGAAATAGGTCCAGTCAGTGGCGAAGGGTTTCTGCTGCTTGCGTTCCAGGTAGCGTTTTTCGGAAGCCAGGATCTCTTCAAAGGTTTTGGGCATGTCGGCATAGAAAGGCGGAACCAGGCCTGGTTTGAACTGGCAGCGGAATTCCTGCAGATCGGGGGGATAGAGATCAAAATAGTGTTCGCTCAGAGCTCTGACACCCACCAAGTCCACTTCCCCTTTCAGAAAGCTGATCAATTGGGGCAATTCATCTATCCAAAGAGTGCGGAATACTCTACCCCAGGAGGTGATCCGGAAATCCCGTTTGAATTTACCGCCTTCCTGCAGGTTGCTGACTTTATAAACATAGTCCTGCAGATATTCGGAATAGGGATGCATGGTCCTGAGTTTGTTGATATAGATGATCTTCCTGTCCCTGCCGATGCGCTTGAGCCTGATCAGAGGACCGTAGGAGGGATTGGTGTCCTGGCTGGGCTGTTTGATCTTTTTGAGGATAAAATACATCAGGCCGCCGATCTCCTGTTTGGAGATCAGTTCGAAGCCTGCAAAATAGAATCTGCCGATCATTTCCGTTTCGCTCAGGGCACGGTTCTTCCCTTCAGTCAGGGCAAAATACCAGCCCTGCAGAATGGGCAGTTTGGGAACGATGCGCCGGAAGATGAAATCGAAAGCATATATGAAGATGCCAAGATAGGGTGTATAAGTTTTGAAAAAGCGGTTTTTCCTCTGGTTGGTGGTTTCACCGCAGCAGACAAAGACGCCGCCCTGCACCAGGTTGGAATTAACTTTGATGATGTATTGATTGATGCGGCGGAAATCATTGAGCTTGTGCAGATGGATGAACATCTGCTGGGAGGAGGGTTCAATGCCGGAGATATTGAACAGGACTTCAGAATTAAGAACCAGGGTTTGGGCCTTGCAGAAACGGGACAGCTTGAGCTTGGTGTCCAGAAAATCAAACAATTCAAGATTATTTGCCAGATAGATTTTCCACAGACTGACCAGGATGGATTCACACTCAGGAGTGTCAAATTCCGGATCATATGAGCCATTTTTAAGTTGGGGAACTGATCGTGTGGCATCACGGATGAAGCGGTCCGAAAAAGCTTCTTCCAATTGGGGGGAATCCGTTACCAGCCTGGGTCTGGCAAAGCTCTCGTTTTCCTTGTGAAAGCGCAGGGCATAGAACAACCCGACGAAGAAAAGAAACTCCAGCACAATGGTCATGGCAATGGTGCTGAAGACAATATAGCGCGAATAATGGAACAGCTTGAAAAAGACGATCAGGCCAAAGATCACGGCAATGGCGAGCATGTCTGCCTTCAGCATATTCATTGCAAAGGATTTTCCGCTGTGAGTGAGCTTGATGGTGAATTTTTGTCCCCACAGTCCGGTCAGCAGCCAAATCACACAAAATGCCATCAGCGTCCTGGCATAGTGCATTACGATGACCTTGGTGCCGGCTCTGAACCAGGCGATAAACAGAAAGGAAAATACAATGATCCCTATATCAATGATGATAAAAGCGATTCTCGTGATTTTTCTTTTCATCTAAGTCCCGTACCTGAACCAATATAGTGTTTCACAATGAATAACAATAAAAATCCCTGCAGGTTCTTGGCAAGTTTTTTTGTGTGTGGAGCGATGGGTGCCGTCCTCCGGACTGATATTTGTGGTATCTGGTCCCGGCACTTACGTGCCGGGTTACATAGTTGCGTCCTGCGGACTCTGTCAAATATGATTCATGTCTCCCGGCAATAAAATTGCCGGGCTTTATATTATCGTCCTGCGGACTATCCTGTCTGCTGTCATTCCTGCGACCGGGACCCCCTGACAGCTTGCTGTCTGGGTGGAAAAGCAGGAATCTTATTATTAGGATAGACAATCATCTATTCCTGCGCTAATACAATGTAGTGGTTTTAAAATTTGCAAGCTCACTATTTGTCATTCCTGCGAAGGCAGGAATCTTATTGTAGGAAAAGATATTCATCTATTCGTACACAGATAACAACGTAGTTTTTTGATATTCGGTAGCCCACGGCTTTGAGACGTGGGTAGAAGAATGCACTATGGAGAACCCCATCGGGGTTTCCTATTAAATCTCATTTTGATCAGATTTGATTCATCATGACAGTGGAAAACCCCTCTGGGGTTATTATGTTTGCTATCTCTTTCCAGTGAATGAATTCACTGGCTAGCGAATAGGAAATCTCAACGGGATTTTCATTTTATCAATGTCAAAAAAAGCAGACTGACAACATTATCAATCTGCTTCTCCCATCTATCTTGAATTATTAATTCTTAACTCTTAATTCTTAATTGATAAAATGCTCCACGGTTTTTCTGATGCCTTCGGCAAAATCAACTTTAACCCTGTATCCCAACATCTGCTGAGCTTTGGAAATATCGGCCAGGGAATGCTTGACATCGCCCGAGCGCTCTTTCTCGAAGATGGGTTCGATCTTTTTCCCTAGAGCCTGATTGATCTCATTCACCAGTTCGATCAGGGTATATTTCTCACCGATCGCTATGTTGAACACCTCACCCGCCACTCCTTCCGCCGTGCAGGCCAGCAGATTGGCTTCCACGTTGTTGGTGACATAGGTGAAATCCCGCGACTGCAGTCCGTCGCCATAGATCACGGGCTGTTTGTCTTCATGAATGGCTTTGATAAAAAGCGGGATCACGGCGCTGTATTGAGAGGTGGGATCCTGATTGGGTCCGAACACGTTGAAATAGCGCAGGCAAACTGTTTCCAGGCCATACAACTGGTAATAGATCTGGCAATAGCGCTCTGCGGCATACTTGGAGACCGCATAAGGCGACAGGGGCGAAACCGCCATGTCCTCGAGTTTGGGCAGATGCTCCGAATTGCCGTAAACAGAAGATGAGGAGGCAAAGACAACCCTCTTGACCTTAAACTCTTTGGCCGCTTCCAGAATGTTCAGAGTGCCAAGGATATTCACATCATTCGAAGTGATGGGATCATTAACAGAACGCGGTACGGAAGGCAAAGCCCCCTGATGCAGAACAAAATCAGCACCTTTGACAGCATCCCTGACCACGTGAAAACTGCGCAGATCGCCTTCGATAATTTCCAGGTTGGGATCAGTTTTGTATTGCAGAATGTTTTCCCTCTTTCCAGTGGCGAAGTTATCCAGCACACAGACTTTTTCCTGACGCTGCAGCAGTTCCTTAACAATATTGGAGCCGATAAAGCCAGCCCCGCCGGTGACTAAGTATTTCATTCTTACCTCAAATCATGATTAGATGGTGCCTGCGTCCACAAACACGTTAGAAC
>Ga0209609_10001383_pt1 | contig 14050 bp, 11 predicted proteins | sample LakKivw325mmetaG_FD_184136 | JGI IMG/M metagenome (GOLD analysis project Ga0209609, IMG submission 184136) | Anoxic lake water microbial communities from Lake Kivu, Rwanda to study Microbial Dark Matter (Phase II) - Lake Kivu water 325m metaG... | ecosystem: Environmental > Aquatic > Freshwater... | reverse complement strand
CTATTAAATGGGAGCGACAATCTACTATAGCGGCAGCAACCCTGCCGGAAGCTCCTCTCGATAATCAAAATTACTGCTGGAAATAAGAACTCGCCCTTGGCTCATAAACCGTCTTCCCCCGGTGGCCGGCGTCACCACCGAAAATGAGCAAAGGCGCGGTTTGCCTCGGCCATTTTGCGAACGTCCTCCTTTTTCTTTACCGCCCCACCCGCATTGTTGTAGGCATCTTTAAGCTCTTCGGCCAGCCGATCCCGCATTGGCCTTCCCGTTTTTGACCGGGCTGCTTGGACAATCCAGCGAATCGCCAACGCCTGTCCTCGCGAGCCCTTGACCGGCGTCGGCACCTGATAAACAGCTCCCCCCACCCGTCGAGAGTGGACCTCCTGTTTGGGAGTGGTGTTGAGAATCGCTTGCGTTAGAACGGAAAGTGGAGATTCCCCCAGTGATTCGGCCGCCTTTTCCAGCGCACCATAGACAATCTCCCTCGCCGTCTCCTTCTTCCCCGATTGCATAACCTGATTGATCAACTTTGCCACCACCACCGACCCGTAAATCCGATCGGCGCCAATTTGTCGTTCTTTTACTGATCCTGCTCTAGGCATTTTGCGCTCCCTTTCAGCCAGCGAATAAATCAAATAAGCCGGCGTTATTGGGTGATTGTACTGTTGACGTCATTTCCCTTCCTCTGGAGCCGATTCTTCACCCGCGCCTCCGGCTGGGGCTGCTGCCCCACCTCTTCTCGTCCCATACAACGATCTCCCTTTCTTTCTCCCCTCTACCCCGGCGGTATCAAACACACCTCGAACGACGGTGTAACGTACTCCAGGCAGATCCTTCACCCGCCCCCCGCGGACAAGGACAATCGCGTGCTCTTGAAGATTATGACCCTCACCGGGGATATAGGCAGTAACCTCGCGCCCGTTGGAAAGGCGCACCCGGGCTACCTTTCGCAAGGCAGAGTTTGGCTTCTTCGGCGTCACCGTCCTGACTGCCAAAACAACCCCCCGCTTGAACGGCGCTAAAACCTGCTTCCGTCGGCGCCTGATTGAGGAGTAGATTTCGGCCAAGGCTGGCGTCTTGCTTTTCCGCGTTATCCTCTTCCTCCTCTTTCTAATTAACTGTTGTGTCGTTGGCATTTCTAGATCTTAGCCCTTAGAACGCTTGCGCTTTATAGCGCCTAGGACCTAAACTTTACCCCCTAACCTTGCCCGCTCCCCCACCGGAATCAGCCGCCCAATAATAACGTTCTCTTTCAACCCGAGAAGATTATCTACCTTACCCGAGATAGCAGCCTCTGTCAACACCCTCGTCGTGTCCTGGAAAGAAGCGGCGGAAAGGAAGGAGTCTGTCTTCAACGACGACTTAGTAACCCCGAGGAGTTTGATTCTAGACGTCGCCTTAGTCCCACCCGCCTTCGAGACCCTCGCATTCTCTTCCTGGAAACGGACTTTGGTAACAACTTCCTCGGGGATAAAGGCGGTGTCTCCAGGATCCTTTATTTGCACTTTATTGAACATCTGTCGGACAATCACCTCAGCATGAACGTCGGCAAGAGAAACTCCCTGACTCGAGTAAGCCTCCTGCACCTCGCCGACAAGATACTTCTGCGCTGCCTGAACACCCTTCAATCTGACAATTTTCTTCGGGTCAAGATCGCCCTCGGTGAGGGGGCAACCTATCATTACCTTTTCACCGTCTTTGACGAGAATATCCCTCCCAGCAGGAACATCGTAGACGATGCTCTGGTTGCCGTCAGAGAGCAAAATTTTATTCCCTTCCTCCCCCTCGGCAACGCTGACTTTGCCATCAAAGTCAGCCACGATAGCTTCAAACTTCGGTGTTCGGGTCTCAAAAAGCTCCTCCACCCGCGGCAACCCTTGGGTAATATCTTTTCCCGCCACTCCGCCGAGGTGGAACGTTCGCAAAGTAAGCTGAGTTCCCGGCTCACCGATGGACTGGGCGGCCACAATTCCTACCGGCGTCCCAACCTTAACCATCTGATTACAACCGAGATCCAACCCGTAACAGGTGGCACAAACACCGTAAGGATTTTCGCAGGTCAAGGGGGACCGGACTATTACCTCTTCGATTTTGGCAGCGTCAACGGCCTCCGCCTGCTCTCGATCAATCAAGTCTCCCTTCTTTACTATTATCTTTCTTCCCACCTTCACCTCCTCGGCTGCGACTCTCCCCACCAATCTTTCGGCGAAACTGGCTAGTAATCGCTCCTCGGAGCGTAAAATCGAAATTCCCGCACTCGTCCCGCAATCCTCCTCCCTGACAATTACGTCTTGAGCAACATCGATTAATCTTCTCGTCAGATAGCCAGCATCGGCCGTTCTCAAGGCGGTATCAACCAAACCCTTTCTCGCCCCCCGCGCCCCAGAGAAGTACTCAAACCCCGTCAACCCCTCGCGATAATTGGAACAAATCGGCATCTCCACCACCCTCCCTGTAGGATCAACCACGTGGCCCTTCATCCCCGAGATTTGCTTAACCTGCTCTCTCGTCGCTCGAGCGGCACCGGAGGAAATCATCAATTTAACGGGACTCTCTTCATCAATTGCGGACCACGCCAATTCTGCCAACTCCGCCGTCGCTTCGCTCCAAGCAACTCTCGTCAGCTCGCGGCGCTCTTCATTCGTAATTAGCCCGTGGCGAAAGTTCCTTCCAATTTCCGCCACTTCCTTATCTGTCTCCGCCAAGATTTCTCCCTTCCTGTCGGGGACCACAGCATCAAAAATGGACATGGTTACACCGGAAGAGGTAGCGTAGATAAAGCCCAAATCCTTAAGAGCATCGATGAGCCGCACCGCCTCCTCCTCACTCTCCTCCTCAAGCACCTGTGTCATCATACTGGCAATTTCTCCCTTGTCAATCACTTTGTTGAAGAAGCGGAGGGACCGGGGAAGAACTTGGTTGAGAATTACCCTCCCCACACTCGTAACCAAGAATTTACCGTCTACCCTTACCCGTATCTTCTCGCGCAATCCAATCTTTCTCACCTCGCGCGCCAAGATCACCTCACCCTCGTCGGCAAAAACTTTCAACTTGTCCTCCGTCCGCACCTCCTCCGCGGGTGGAATCGAGGTGAGATAAAAGAGGCCTAAGGCTTGAGACTTATTGGGAACAGCAATAGGCTTGCCGGTCGCGGGACGGAGAAGGTTCTTGACCGAGAGAAGATGCTCCTTGACTTCGTTGATCGCCACCGCAGAAAGAGGAATGTGTACCGACATCGTGTCGCCGTCAAAGTCGGCATTAAATCCGCTGCAAACCGCCGGATGAAGTTGAATGGCACTCCCATCGATTAACCGCGGGTAGAAACCAAGGACGGATAGGCGGTGAAGAGACGGGGCACGGTTAAGCAAGACGGGGTGGTCGGCCGTCACTCGCTCAAGGATATCCCAAACTTCATCACCCCTCTCCTCGAGATACGACTTAGCGCTCCGAAGGTTAGGAGCGAGGCCTTCGAGGAGAACCTCTCGAATAACAAACGGCTTGAACAACTCTAGGGCCATCTCCCGAGGAAGGCCTACCTCCGAGAGGCCCAGTTTCGGTCCAACGACAATGACTGACCGCCCGGAGTAATCAACCCGCTTTCCCAAAAGATTGAGGCGGAAACGGCCCTGTTTTCCCGAAAGCATATCGGCGAAAGAGCGCAGCTGCCGGCGCCCGCGCGTTACCTTCCCCCTACGCGACTTAGAGGAGTCTATCAAAGCGTCGACCGCTTCCTGGAGCATCCGTTTTTCATTTCTGACGATGATTTCGGGAGCACCAAGCTCCAAAAGGCGCCTCAATCGGTTGTTACGGTTAATCACTGCCCGGTAAAGGTCGTTCAAGTCAGAAGTGGCAAAACGACCTCCCTCCAGCTGCACCATCGGGCGCAGGTCGGGCGGGATAACAGGGAGGGCGGTAAGGACTGCCCACTCCGGGGAGACCCCGGCACTGCGCATATTCTCGACTACCCGTAGCCGCTTCGTGTAGCGAATGCGCCGCTCCCCTTTTGAATCGCTTACCTTCTTCCGGAAAGAAGCAGCCATTTTATCAAGATCGAGGCTAGCAAGGGCACGACGGAGCGCCTCGGCCCCCATCGCCACTTCGGCAAATTCTTTAAGGTAAGGAGAAACCAACTCGTACTCGGACTCGGAAAGGAGGGTAAACTTCTTTACGGATTTCAGAATCGACACCCCTCGTGAAAGCTTATCCGCCAATCGCGTTTTCTCCGCCGCCGGTAACCCCTTCTTCTCCTCACCCCCCTCGAGAGCCTTCAACTCACGGGTTACGTCCGCTTCGTACTTTGCAACGGCCTCCGCTTTTTTATCTTTATTGATAGAGATAACGAGATAATGAGTGAAGTAGATTATCCCCTCTAAACTCCGCGGGGGAAGGCCCAAAAGAATGCCGATGACGGAAGGAATACCGCGGAAGAACCACACGTGAGCAACGGGAGCAACCAAGGAAATGTGTCCCATCCTCTCCCTTCTCACTCGCTTGCTCGTTACCTCTACACCACATTTATCGCAAATAATCCCCTTGAAGCGCGCTTTCTTATACTTTCCGCAATAACACTCGTAATCTTTTGTAGGCCCGAAGATCCGCTCACAGAAAAGCCCATCCTTCTCAGCCTTAAAGGTTCGGTAATTGATTGTCTCGGGCTTAGTCACCTCACCGTACGACCAACCTTTGATAACCTCCGGAGAAGCAAGAGAGATTTTCAGAGCGTCAAAGTCTCTAATAGAGTAGAATCCTTCACGCATTTTTTTCCTCCTTTCCCTCCTCACCCTTCCCTAAAATCTCCACTGCCATACCTACCCCGTTTAGTTCCCGGACCAAAAGCTTGAACGATTCGGGAATAGAGGGAGCGGGAATCTCCTCCCCTTGGATGATGGCCCGATAGGCTTGAGAACGTCCGACGAGATCATCAGACTTTATGGTCAACATTTCCTGCAGCGTATGGGCCGCCCCGTATGCTTCGAGCGCCCAAACCTCCATCTCCCCGAACCGCTGCCCACCAAACTGTGCCTTCCCTCCCAAAGGCTGCTGGGTCACCAAGGCATAAGGTCCGGTAGAACGAGCGTGAATTTTATCCTCGGCAAGGTGCTTGAGTTTCAGGATATAGGCGCTCCCTACCACCACGTCACGGTCAAATGGCTCGCCTGTCATCCCATCATAAAGCGTTACTTTCCCTGTCGCCGGAAGCCCTGCCTTCTTTAGCTCTTCAACTAAAAACTCTTCTTCACACCTCTCAAAGACGGGAACGGCATATGGCTGGCCAAGCTTCTGCGCCGCCCAACCAAGATGAGCTTCAAGGATCTGGCCAAGATTCATTCGGTTCACTACCGAGTGGGGCTCGAGAATTATGTCTACGGGAGTTCCGTCCTCAAGATGAGGCATATCCTCAACGGGAGCAATCTTACTGATCACACCTTTATTACCGTGCCGTCCGGCAAGCTTGTCGCCGACGGTAATCTTCCGAACCTGCGCCACCCGAACAGCAATCTCCTGCAGAACGCCCACTGGCAGATCGACCTCCCCCTTCCGATGGAGCCGGACACCAACCACCGTTCCCCACTCCCCGTGAGGCATCCGCAAAGAGACATCCCGCACCTCGCGCGCTTTTTCCCCGAAAATCGCCCGCAGCAACCGCTCCTCGGCAGAGAGCTCTGTTTCCCCCTTCGGGGCAATCTTCCCCACCAAAATATCACCACCCTTAACCTCGGCCCCTATCGTCACAATTCCATCCTCATCGAGGTTCCGCAACGAACCCTCAGAAACATTAGGAATGTCGCGCGTTACTTCCTCCGGCCCCAACTTCGTCTCTAGAACCCGTATCACATGCTCGGAAATATGAATCGACGACAAAAGATCTTCCCTCAAAAGACGCTCAGAAATGACAATCGCATCCTCATAGCCATACCCCTTCCAATACATATAGGCGATTGTAAGATTGCGACCAAGAGCCAGCTCGCCGTCAGCAGTCGCGGGACCATCGGCGAGGAGATCGCCTTTTTTAACCTCCTGCCCCACCTCCACCTGCACTTTCTGGTTGTAACAAGTCTCGTTGTTGCTCTTGACGAACTTCTTCAGATCGTAAACTTTCTTCTTTCCCCCGTAAGCCACCTCAATCCGGCCGGCATCAGCATAAGTAACTTGCCCGCTCGCCTCGGCAGTCAAAATCAGCCCCGAGTTCTCGGCCAAACCTTTCTCGATGCCGGTCCCGACAAGGGGGGCCTCCGGCTTCACAAGAGGAACAGCCTGATTGACCATATTTGACGCCATCAGTGCGCGACCGGCGTCGTCGTGGGCCAGGAAGGGAACAAGGGCTGCCGAAGCCGAAAGAATTTGCCTCGGGGTTACATCAATGAGGTCTGCGGAAGAAGCGAAACCAAAGAAGAAATCGTCTTTATGCCGAAGAGGAACGCGCTCATCAAGAATTTCCCCATTCTTTCCCAACCGCACCGATGCGTCCGCGATAACGTATTTATCTTCATCGTACGCGGCAACATAAACAACCTCGTCAGTTACTCTTGGGACACTCCTACTCTTGTCTATTTTTCGGTAAGGGGTCTCCAGGAAACCAAGTTTGTTGACTCGCACATAGAGGGCGAGGTGCGTCGTCAATCCAATTGAGGCCCCCTCCGGCGTCTTTATCGGACAGATCCGACCGTAGTGAGTGAAATGAGCGTCTCTGACTGGAAATCCGGCCCGTTCCGCCGTCAACCCACCCGGACCCTTAACCGATAAACGCCGCAAATGCTCCAAGCCAGCCAAAGGATTCGTCTGTTCGTGGTACTGGGAAAGCTGCGATGAGGCGAAAAACGAGTGAAGACGAGCCTCCAGCGGTCGGGTCGAGATCAATACCGCCGGCTTGGGCAGCTGATCACGAGCTTGAAGGCTCATCCGCTCCTTTATAACCCTCTCCATCTGCAGAAAACCGGTCCTTAGCTGACTCTGAACGAGTTCCCCCACTGACCGGATCCGACGATTACCAAGATGATCAATATCTGTCGCCTCTCCGATCCCATGATTAAGCTCAATCAGCCTTCTAATTACTTCTGTCAGATCTCGCAGCGTTAAAAGCCGGTTCCTTTTTTCGGAAGGGGAAAAATTAAGCCCGAGCGTTTGATTTAACTTGAAACGGCCCGCAACACCGAGGTCGTAGCGCCGGGGGTCGGAGAAGATACGCTCAAACGTTATCTTGGCGGTATCGAAGAGGAGCGGTTCGCCCGGCCTGATCTTACCAAAGACCTCCACGATTGCTCCCTCAAAGTTCTTGGCCGGATCCTTTTTCAACGTCTCTTCGATAAACTGCCGATTCGGATCAGTATCAAGATCGGCGAAGGATTTTCTAATCATGTCGTCCGAAGCCATTCCAAAAGCGCGGAGAAGGGTTGTTGCCGCCATCTTACGGTAATTGGAGATCTTTACCGTCAAATAATTTCTACGGGCGGTGGAGAACTCTAACCAAGCCCCGTTCTTGGGGAGAATCTTCGCCGAAGCAAGCAGAGCACCAGTCGCCGGATCGGTATCGAGCGAAAAATAAACACCTTCTGACCGAAGGAGCTGACTAACCACCACCCGCTCGACACCATTAATGATAAAAGTCCCGCCCTCCGTCATTTGAGGGATCTCGCCCATATAAATCTCCTGGGAAACTTTCTTTCCGCTCTTGACTTCCGTAAGGGTCGCCGTCAAGTACCAAGGGAAAGCATAGGTCAGCCCCCTCTTGACTGCTTCCATAACAGTAATCGGCGGCTTGCCTCGCCGCACTTTGCTAAAAGATATTTCCCAACCGCGACCCGTGTAATCCCGAATGGGGTTTATCTCGTCCAGAACCTCATCAATCCCTACGGAAAGAAGATGCTCAAAAGATTCCTTCTGAGCAAGGGCTAAGTCAGGAAGGGGCAGGAACTCTTTTCTTTCACCAAAAAATTTTCTTGGCATAAACAGGAAAAAGGCGCACCCCAAAAGAGCGCCCCTCGCGCTTCACCCAATGCTCTTAACCTTCGAACCCAAGATAGCAAATGGAACCGCCCTTGTCAAGCCCCTGTATGGGATACGGACATTTGAGATAAAAGCTGCTCCTTCACCAAACGCCCCGGCGAGGACGGACGCCGTTAAAGAACGGCAGATGCCCGATCAGGTCTTCGTTGAACTCTTTGATACGCCATAAGGCCGGTCAGCCAGCCTCAAATGTTTCTGTCCTTTTAAGTCAATGCAAATATTTGGCCGCGTTCTGATTGTGCTCCTCGAGGGTCTTGGCATAGTGAATATTCCCATCGGCATCGTGGAGATAGTAAAGATATTCGCTCGCCTGCGGACTAGCCACCGCCCTCAGGGCGGCCAAACCGGGATTGCAAATCGGACCCGGGGGAAGGCCGGCGTGCTTGTAGGTGTTATAGGGAGAATCAATTTCTGTGTCGGGGATGGTGATACTTTTCCTCCACCAACTCCCCTCCCCCCCGGCCACCTCCGGCAATTGGTACCCAAGAGCATACTGAACGGTAGCGCAGGCACCAAGAGGCATCCCTATTTCAAGGCGCTTCAAAAATATCCCGGCAATAATCGCCTGCTCCTCCGCCCGCCGCGCCTCCCGCTCAATTAATGAAGCGAGAATTACCGCTTCCTCGCGGCTAAGACCTTGGGCAGCAACGGCATCGGCCACCTCGGCATATTTCGCCTCAAAATTTCCCGTCATCAACGAAACCAGGCCCCTAGCGCTTATATCTCGGGAAACAATGTAAGTATCCGGAAAAAGATAGCCCTCAAGATCTTCGGTCTCGGCAAGAAACTCTGCCCGAAAGCTCTCGCTATCAACCGGAAGCTGCCCCAACAAATACTCTAAATACTCCTCCCGCCGCCACCCTTCAATGAAGGTAAGCCGAACATCAAAGGTTCCGTGGCGAAGAACTTCGATTATCTGGAGCATCGACAGGGAGGAAGGAATTTCATAACTTCCCGCCTCCAATTGGGAAACTAGCCCTCTAAATCTCACGTAAGCAGTAAAAAGTTTTGCGGAATGGATGAGACCTAACTCTTTCAGTTCCGCTGCAATTGCTTGGACCGACGCGCCGCGTTCAATGACAACCTCCTGCTTCGGCCCGTTACCGGCCGGTCGATTCAGCTCATATATCACCCAACCGGCGGTGGAAACAGCGGTAAGAACTGCAAGTACCAAAAGTAGAACGAATTTTCGCCCTCTACTAGCCACCGCTAAAGTATAGTTCGTTATAAGCCGAGGATCAAACAAAAGGGGCCAAGGCTATTTTTCGGCGTGGAGAAAAACCTTTTCAAGCACCTTCATGAACCAGAGGACAAATAAAGTCAGAAATGTAACCAATACCGCCATTCCGCACTCCCCCAACCCAACGGCCATCCCAATGGCAGTAGTTATCCAAATGGAAGCGGCGGTGGTAATTTCATCCATCTTTTCCTTGCCGGCGAGAATAACACCGGTACCGATAAAACCGATACCCGATAAGACACCGGCGGCAATTCTCGATGGGTCGCTGCCCGAACCAAAATTCGGCGAGAGGAGCGTAAACAACGCAGAGGAGAGGGAAACAAGAATGTGGGTGCGCAAACCGGCCGGCTTGCGCTGAAGCTCACGCTCGAATCCGAGGAGGCCGCCTAAGAAAAATGAGAGCAGCAGCTTGGCAACGTACCCCGGAAAAACAATTGACATCAAGCTCATTTTAAGGGGAGTGGGAGAAGAAAAGCAACTCAAACGGAAAACCCCGGTCCGCTTGCTGCTGGTGGCCCTTCCACTTCGACAGAATCCGCCCTGCCGCCCGCAATCGTCCAGAAGCCGCGACACCTTCCCAGACCCGCCAAGGCTGCCCCGGCGGCGGGGCCATTGACCGTCGCCGATCCTTCCCAAAGCACCGATCGCAAATTACGAGTTGTACTCTTACCTAATTGCTTATTGTCTGGTCGCCTAAAGCCTATTTTGAATCTAGGTATTCTTGGAGAAGAACGGCAGCAGCAATAGCGTCGAGGTTCCGGCGGGCCTTTCTCTTCTTTCCGGCAGCAATTGCCTTCTCCAAGGCAATCTTAGTCGAGAGAACCTCGTTCTGGAAAACGATTTCCGCACCCAGCTCTTCTTTAAGCCTCCTCCCTAATTCCTCAACTCTTCTTTTATTTTTCCCTTCCGGCAAGCCCAGAATGATCTTTTCGACGCCCTCCTCCCTGACTACCGCGATAAGCCCTTCAACTGACTCTACTACACCAAAAGGTTCCGCCAATTCGCCCTCGGAAATTGCCAACCCTATTCTCTTTTCGCCCCAGTCGACACCTAAAACCTTCATCGCAATATGTAGTATGAATTATAAAGGATGAGTTATCAACCAAGGAAAGATGGGCAAATGGCCGATAAAAAGCGCGCCTCACTTGAAGCGCGCTCGCAATTCCGATAAGTCGCCGAACATCTCCCGGTAATCCCGCCGCAACCGGATCACCATCGAGATGCCCAGCTCGACCAGCTTCTCTACCAGCGGACACGCCGCCCCGTGTTCCGGACAGATGCTTTCTGGAGAGAAGCTGACCCTCCCGCCAGCTGCCAATCGCCGCCAAGCCTGAGCAAAGCAAGGATCAGCGGCGGCGGCAATGACCTGCTCTCTCAAGAGAGCCACGATCCAGCTTGTCGGGCGCCCCGCCTTCCGCGCCCTTGCCACACGCCTAAACTTCCTGGCACGGGTCCGGCGATGCCCTTCCGTCAGGTCAAGAGAAAGGCGCCGGCCACTAGGGTGGTAAAGGAACAGGTCAACACCTCGTCGATCCTGTTTCCAGGTGCTGAGTTGCACCTTAGCTCCGGGAGTAGCGGCACAAAGCAAACCCAGAGCAAGAAAAGAAGCTTGCTCGTGCAAAACTGGCTCACGATCCAGCGCTGCCTCCTGCAGATGCAGAGCCATTTTTCCCCTCCTTTCCGTGATTCGCTACCTCATCTCCCCCACTACGCGCGGTAGACCAAAGGAGGAGAGGCGGCGGAGATCACAATAGCATAAAAGGATAAGATTTCAAGCCCCCTTTGCCGACGGAGGTTAGTTTGCTAAACTTACCCCATGGCTTACTCGGCTAAAATGTTAAGGCTATTAAAAGATTCGAAGCGCGTCCTTGTGCCCCTCCATCTCCACCCCGACGCTGACTCCATGGGCTCCGCCCTCGGCCTCAAACTCATCCTTGAGGGGTGGAATAAAAAGGTCGACGTTGTCTCCGCCGACCCCCTACCGGAGAACCTCCTTTTTCTTCCCAAGGCGGAAACGATCAAACGGATTGACCCTGCCAGCATTGGTCGACGCAAGCACAGCCTCCTTGTGCTCTTAGACGGGAATGAGCTCCGCCGGTTCGCTCACCGAGACTGGCCAAAATGGGTCGGGTCAATCCCCACCATCATCATTGACCACCACACTGACCGAACGCAGGGCCTGAAGGGCCTGAGCCTTATCCACCCCGAAATTACCTCTACCGCAGAAATGATTTTCGACTTAGCCAAAATCTGGAAGACTAAGATATCCCCAAAGATAGCCCAGTGCTTGCTCACCGGCATCCTCGCCGACACCGGTCACTTTCGGTATTGCTCTACCACCCCCGAGGTACTCGAGAAAGCGGCCGAATTAATCCGCTACGGGGCAAACCAGAACGAAATTACCCGCTATATCTTCTACAGCTGGCCACCGGCAGTCATCAACCTCTGGAAAATTTTACTCAAAAACGCGAGGATAAAGAACCGCTTCCTCTACACCACCCTGAGCTGGGAGGAAACCGCACGCGCTAACGTCGAGGAACGAAATCTCTCCAATGCTAAGGCGTACACCGCCAACGAGCTTCTGGGCGCTATCGCCGGAACAAAGGCAGTGGCGATTTTTGCGGAGGAGGACGGGTACGTTCGTGTTAACCTCCGTTCGAGAACTCAATCAAACGTTGACAGAATCGCCACTGCTCTCGGCGGCGGCGGCCACAAAAGAGCAGCCGCCTTTAACTTCAAAGGAAGCATCAGAGAAGCAATCCAAATAACAACGAAGCTGCTATCTGAAAACAAGTAATGGCTAAGCAAAGGACAGCTCACTCTCCGTACTCGCTTGGACTCTACGTCAAATGTCCTAAGCAGTTTTATTTCGAATACCTCGATAACTACACGAGTGTTTATCCCCACAAGCAGGAGATAAAGAATATTCAGATCGAGGCGGGAAAAAGAAAGGAGCTCACCCTCGGCAGCTTGTTGCATATTATTCTCAACGACTTCTTCCGCCTGCCGAAAGACGAAAGGCACGAAGAAAAAATCGTAACCCTGCTTAAAGAAACGTGGACGGGAGAGAATGGCGGGGCGCGGGGGAAGAGTGGCGGTTTCCCCAACATTGAGGAAGAGCGTCAATGGTACCGTGAAGCCTTAGACATTCTCACGAGGTTTTGCCACTCCCAAGACCTCGCCCCCGACATCGCGTATCTGCCGGAGAAGGAGAAGGAAAACGAATTTATCAAGGCTAACTTCCTTAAAGTTAATGTTAGATCAGACGTTACCCTCGCTGGCAAAATTGACCGCATTGACAAAAGCGAGACGGGCGAGGTTTACCACTTAATTGATTACAAAACGGGCAAAAGCGAGCAGAATGATGACTTTCAATTGATGGCCTACTCGATCCTGGCTACCGAAGCACTGGGAATGCCGCCGACGAAGGCGAGCTATCTCTACCTCCGTAGCGGAAACCTCAAAAGCTTCGACCCAAATAAAGAGGCGATTGAGTGTACCAAAGCCAGGATAATAGAGATAGCGGAACAGATACGGAACGAGAAGGATTTTCTCCCTAGACCAACGAAGATGTGTTACTACTGCGATTACCTAGAATTTTGTCCGGCCAAGGAGAAAGCAAGGAATCTCATCGCCGAGTACAAAGGGGAAGACGAGACCGCAGACCTGCCGTTTTGATAGGGGGAGGGGCGATCGGAAAGAGGCAAAACGAGAGACGGGGATGGCAGACAGGGCGGCAGGAACCCGAACTAGTAAATATTTCCCGCCTCCTGGGTTAGGTGTTATTTTGCAAAGCAAGGCTTAGCTTCGCTAACCTTCTATCGAAGGGAGGTGAACATCTATAACAGCGAAGCGGCGGCGTGCTATCACCACATCCATTCCGATAAACGCCGCTTATCGATTTAAATTGCTTCGCAAGTTGTCACGCGATGGAAAAGAAAATCGGTGAAATAACTCACTACTTCGGGCATATCCCGGCAGGGATAATTAAGCTGGCTGACGCTCTGAAAGTCGGCGATAAGGTCCATTTCAAAGGAACAACGACCGACTTCGAACAGGAGATCGCCTCGATACAAGTTGATCATAAAGACCTACCGGAAGCAAAAGCAGGCGATGAGGTCGGTATACAGGTAACGGATCGGGTACGGGAAGGAGACGAGGTATTCTTAGTAACCCAGTAATCCGGTAACGCCGGTAACACCTCACCTCACCATCCTCCAAGAGAGACGGGTTCTTGCCTGTTTTATTGATCTTATTGGCTTCATTGAGTTACTGACCTATTTTATCCTTCGCGAATACCGAGTCCCCTTAGGCCTCGGTAGCTTATTAATCCTCCCCTGTCCTCAACTCTATCCTTATCCTGCCAGTACTCCGCGGAACCCGTCGCAAACTCTCCGGCAGATTTGGCCATAAACGTAATTCGTACGCCGAAACATTGGGAAGGGAAGCGAGGTAATCCTGAGCGTCACTAGCAATACGACCGGCGAGACTGCCCTTGACCTCGGTGAGATCAAGTTGAGGAATCACCTGAGCAGAAACCTTGGCCGAAAGGTGCAAAACGTCGTCGCTAAGCTCAGAACCGAGGACGTCAATGGCCAGCTCACCCGGGTAAAGTTCATAACCGTCGGGGACAAGACGCGTCAGCGCCTCCGAGACAAAATCTTCCAAATCGTCTTCCTTATAAGAGACGGTAGTCAGCTCCAACTTGAGCGTCAAACCAACGGTATCTGCCTGGTCACCTACGTCCTGAAGGAAATGGCGCTCGAGCTCCTCCTCATTGATTGCCTCTTGGGATATCACCCGTCC
>Ga0209609_10001382_pt1 | contig 14060 bp, 13 predicted proteins | sample LakKivw325mmetaG_FD_184136 | JGI IMG/M metagenome (GOLD analysis project Ga0209609, IMG submission 184136) | Anoxic lake water microbial communities from Lake Kivu, Rwanda to study Microbial Dark Matter (Phase II) - Lake Kivu water 325m metaG... | ecosystem: Environmental > Aquatic > Freshwater... | reverse complement strand
CAACAAGCACGCTACCGTTGACTGGCAATTTACCTCCGATGATGCTCGCATCAAACTGAAACGTCTTTACCCGTCAATCCACAATTGACACACTACTAGGTGATGGATATGTCAAATGTAATGCTAGAGGTCAAGGAACTGACAACAAAATATATCACCCGATTTGGGGAAGATATTTACGCGGTTGACCACGTCTCCCTGAAGGTCGAAGAAGGGAAGTCACTGGGAATTGCGGGAGAATCCGGCTGTGGAAAGTCGACGCTGGCGCTCAGCCTGATGGGATATTACTTCGCTCCGCTGCACTATACAAGTGGAGAGATCATCATTGATGGGCGTAATATTTCTGGAATGGATCCTGATGCTATTCGTAAATCAATATTGGGCGCAGAGATCTCCTATATTCCCCAATCCGCGATGAACGCGCTCAACCCCACCCAGAAGGTCATCCACTTTATTGAGGATGTTTATCAAGCACATGATCCATACAAAACCAAGAAAGAGATTTATGAACTTGCCAGAGAGTGCTTTGAGGTCTTGGGGCTTCCAGCGGAGATGCTGCAAAAATACCCGGTTGAACTTTCCGGCGGCATGAAACAGCGCACCGTGATCGCGACCTCTGTGATCCTTTTTCCAAAAGTGCTGATCGCTGATGAACCTTCCTCCGCGCTTGATGTCACTTCGCAGAAGATGGTCATCAAGATGCTTAAGGACTTGATGGAAAATGGCCTCATCAAATCGATGATCTTCATCACTCATGAACTTCCGTTACTTTTCAACGTGACCGATGATATTATGGTGATGTACGCAGGGCAGATCGTGGAGAAAGGCACGGCAAAAGAAGTCGTGTTTGATCCGCTCCATCCGTATGCCAGAGGTCTCATGGGTTCAATCATTGTACCCGAAAAGGGCTTGCGGGATGTTAAGCTGGCTGCTATCCCTGGGGTACCACCCAATCTCAAAAAGCCACCGTCCGGCTGCCAGTTTGCCGAACGCTGCAAATACGTTCAGCCAGAGTGTAAGACGCATTCTATTGATCTTCGTGAAGTTGAAGACGACCGCGCTTACCGCTGTATCTTCTCGGAAGAACAGCTGAGAAAGGCATATAAAAATGGCAGATGAAAAAAAAATATGCCTGAGCGGAACAGGACTCACCAAGGTATTCGGGTTTGGCCGTCAAAAATGCGTTGCCGTTGATCATGTGGATTTTAATTTTTACGAGGGCGAAACTATCTCGATCGTGGGTGAATCGGGCAGCGGAAAGACTACTTTAGCCAAGATGCTTCTAGGATTGATCAGTGTTACTGAAGGGGAGATTTATTACCAGGGGAAGAAACGTGATATCAGTTCTCAAAAAAAGAAAAAGGAATATTGGAAAAACATCCAGGCGATCTTTCAGGATCCGTACTCTTCATACAATATATTCAACAAGATTGATGCCGTGCTTTTAGATTGCATCCACATGCGTGGCGGTCGAAAACTTCCGTATGCGAAAAAAGTGGAGTTGATGACTGAAGCATGCAGTTTTGTGAGCATGAAGTTCGAGGAATTGACCAACAAGTATCCTTTTGAGCTCTCCGGCGGACAGATGCAGCGCTTGATGATCGCCCGTATCTTCCTGCTGAAGCCAAAGGTCCTGCTGGCAGATGAACCAACCTCAATGATTGATGCCTGTTGCCGCGCAACGATCCTGGACATGCTAATGCAGCTGCGTAATGAAACCGGGATGACGCTTATTTTCATTACCCATGATATTGGCCTAGCTTATTATATTTCTGACAGCGTGTATATTATGGAGCATGGCAAGCTAATTGAAAGCGGATCTGCTGATTCAGTGATTCTATATCCCACACAAGCTTACACTAGACGTCTGATCAGTGATGTTCCAAAGATCCATGAAGAATGGGATCTCTCAACTGTGTGACGCATTCCTCTTGAGTTTGGATTCAAGCGAAATAACGTACGCCCCCATCTTTCCGGCCCTGATGTCGGGCACCAGCCAGCGGGTGGGCGCGCATTTTGCGACCAATACCATTGGTATGCAAATGGCTGCGTCCGGTTTAGGTGCCCCAATGATTCCCGATCTGTTGTGGATCATGGCGCGCCAGCTTTCGCTGGAGGTGACCCCCATCTGTCTGGCGGCGGTGTTTCTGGGATTGTTTGGGTTGTACCGATCATCCATGACAACAAGGAAGGTATATCAGGAAAACGCATAATGAGAATTCAATCTTTGGCAGGCACCTGGGAATTTCGCCAGGCAGGCACGGAAGAATGGCTGCCCGCCAGCGTCCCCGGCAGCGTGCATACCGATCTACTGGCCCTGGGCCGCATCCCCGACCCATTCGTGGGCGATAACGAAAAGCGCGTCCAGTGGGTGGCCGAAGCGGACTGGGAATATCGCCACCAGTTTGCCGCCGCGCCCGAACTTTTACGCCAGCCACACATCTGGCTGGTCTGCGACGGCCTGGATACGCTGGCGACCATCAGCCTGAATGGCCATGAATTGGGACGCGCCGCCAACATGTTCCGGCAGTATCGCTGGGATGTGAAGCCGCTGCTCGAAGCAGGCGAAAATGACCTGCGCATCGCTTTTGACTCACCCGTGCGCTTTGCTGCCGCGCAACAGGCCATCCGCCGTATGCCTGGCGTTCCGCAGGCCATTCCGGGCGGACCGCATTTGCGCAAAGCGCCATGCCAGTTTGGCTGGGACTGGGGTCCACAACTGCCGCCGATTGGCATCTGGAAAGATATCCGGCTGGGAGGCTATGAGGGGGCGTGTATTGAGGAAGTCCATATCAGCCAGAAGCACGCTGAGGGTCAGGTAACGGTCGAGGCGCGGGTCGCGGTTCAGGCCTGGGAGGAAGCACCCCGCTCGGTCATCCTGCGTCTCGTCGCGCCGGATGCGCAGGTGTTTGAAACCAGCGTAGCAGTCGGCCTGGGAAACGAGAGCAGGCTGCAGGTCCGAATTACCGATCCGCAACTTTGGTGGCCGAACGGCTACGGCGCACAGCCGCTCTACCGGGTCAGCGTCGAACTGCATCAATCAGACGTTCTGTTGGACCAGCGCGAACAGCAGATTGGCCTGCGGACCCTCGAACTGCGTCAGCAGCCCGATGAGTGGGGGCGCTCGTTCACGTTCATCGTCAACGGGCAGCCGATCTTTGCCAAAGGCTCCAACTGGATCCCGGCGGATTCTTTCCCGACCCGCATCTCGGATGCCCATCTCGAAGGGCTGATCCGCGCTGCGGCGGAGACACACCAGAACATGCTGCGCGTGTGGGGCGGCGGATTCTACGAGGAAGAGCGCTTTTACGACCTGTGCGACCGCTATGGCATTCTCGTCTGGCAGGAGTTCATCTTCTCTTGCAGTGTTTACCCGTTGGATGACCCTGCCTTCGTGGAAAATGTTCGGGTGGAGGCCGTTGAGAACATCCGCCGCCTGCGCCACCGCGCCAGCCTGGCGCTGTGGTGCGGCAACAACGAGATGAAATGGGGCTGGGTGGATTGGGGCTGGAAAGGGCCGGAGTTCCAGGACCTGAAGGCCGCTTACGACAAGTTTTTCCATCACACGCTGCCTGGCTGGGTCCGGGCCGAGGACCCCGACCACGCCTACTGGCCCAGTTCGCCCTCCTCGGATACACCTTTCGAGAACCCGAACGGGCAGGTACAGGGCGACGCACATTACTGGGATGTCTGGCACGGACGCAAGCCGTTCACCGCCTACCGCAACCAATTCCCGCGCTTCATGAGCGAATTCGGCTTCCAGGCGCTGCCGCCGCTGGCGACCATCCGCACCTACGCGCAGGAAGCCGACTGGAACATGACCTCCTACATCATGGAGCGGCACCAGAAAAACGACAGCGGCAACGCGCTGATGGTTGGACAAATGCTGGATACCTTCCGCCTGCCCAAAGATTTCGAATCGCTGGTGTATCTCAGCATGGTTTTGCAGGCCGAGGGTATTCGCTATGGGGTGGAACACTGGCGGCGGCATCCCCGGCGTGTCTCCGGCACGCTCTACTGGCAGTTGAACGACTGCTGGCCGGTGGCTTCCTGGTCGAGCCTGGATTATTTTGGCCGCTGGAAAGCCCTGCACTACGCGGCGCGCCGTTTCTACGCCCCGCTGCTGTTGTCCATCGAAGATAAGCCACCCGAACAGGATGTTTACGTCACCAGCGATTTGCGCGCGACCTGGGAAGGTTCCGTGCGCTGGTCGCTGGAAACGCTGGACGGTCAGGTGCTGGAGGCGGGCGAGTCGCCTGTGAAAGCCGCCCCCTTCGATGTGACGCCCGTTTGCCGCCTCGATCTTTCCGGCCGCCTGAACGACGATTTGCGCAGGGAAGTGGTTTTCATCGCTGAACTCTGGCAGGATGGGCAGATTCTGTCCAGGCAGACGGCCTTCTTCGTTCCCACCAAGCATCTTGCGCTGGCTGAACCGGCCATCTCGGCACAACTGTGCGTCGAACAGGGACAGGTTCGCATCGAACTAGCCTCCCGTTCGCTGGCGCGTCTCGTGGAATGTGGGCTGGAAGGCGCGGACGTCGTTTTCAGCGACAATTATTTCGACCTTCCTGCCGGTCGCACCGTTGTCATTTCTGCGCCCCTGCCCGAGGGGTGGACACCTGCCCAGGCGCAGGCAGCGCTCAAAGTCCGTTCCGTTTACGATTCGTATGCGCATGGCGCAGCGATAAATAGTTTTAGCCAGGTTACCCAAGGAGTACACTAATGCCTGAAAAAATCCAATCTATTATTGCCAGGATGACGCTCGAAGAAAAGGCCGCTCTATGCACCGGCGCCACCCCATGGACAACGACCCCAGTGGAACGGCTGGGCGTTCCACAAATGACCGTTTCGGATGGCCCGCACGGCGTCCGGCGCGTGCCGGATGTCAATTCCATGGCCAATGAAAGTTTGCCCGCCACCTGTTTCCCCACCGCCTCCTGCCTCGCTTCCACTTGGGATGTGGATTTGATCCGCAAGATGGGCGAGGCGCTGGCCGAGGAATGTATTGCCCTGAATGTGGATGTTTTGCTCGGCCCCGGCGCGAACATGAAACGTTCCCCGCTGTGCGGACGCAACTTCGAGTATTTCTCCGAAGACCCCTACCTGGCCGGGGAGATAGCGGCCAGTCTGATCAATGGTGTTCAAAGCCGCGGCGTGGGCACCTCACTCAAGCATTTTGCCGCCAACAACCAAGAATTCCAGCGCTTCAGCATCAGCGCCGAAGTGGACCAGCGGGCACTGCGCGAGATCTACCTGCCGGCTTTTGAAAAAGCTGTCAAACAGGCCAAACCCTGGACGGTGATGTGCTCGTACAACAAGGTGAATGGCTCGTTTGCCTCGGAGCATCACCACCTGCTGACCGATATTCTCAAAAACGAGTGGGGCTTCGAGGGCCTGGTCGTCTCGGACTGGGGCGCAGTGCGCGACCGTGTGGCCTCGCTCAAGGCAGGCCTCGACCTGGAAATGCCCGGTCCGCAGGAACGGCGCGTCAAAGCCGTTGTCGAAGCGGTCCGCTCCGGCGAATTGGGCGAAGCCATTTTGGATGAATCTGTCCGCCGCATCCTGAACATCGTGTTCAAAGCCAACGAGACACCAAAAAACGGAACCTTCGACATGGATGCGCACCACGAACTGGCCCACAAAATCGCCACCGAAGGCATGGTGCTGCTCAAGAACAACGGGCTGCTGCCGCTCAAGGGCCTGCAGCACATCGCCGTGATCGGCCGCTCGGCGGAACATGCCTATTTCCAGGGCGGCGGCAGCTCGCACAACAATCCGACCAAGGTGGCTGTTCCGTTCAAGGAACTGGAAGCCCAGGCCGGCGATGCCGAGCTGACTTACGCCGAAGGCTATCCGGCTGACCTCTCCTTCCGACAGGATTTGATTGACAAAGCCATGACCCTCGCCCAGTCTGCTGATGTGGCCGTGCTGTACATTGCTTTGCCGACCTTCAAAGAATCCGAAGGCTACGACCGCACCGACATTGACCTGACCGCACAGCAAGTTGCGCTGATCAAGGCCGTTTCCAAGGTACAGCCCAAGACCATCGTGGTGCTCAACAACGGCGCGCCGGTGGCGATGAGCGAATGGATAGACGATGTAGCCGCCGTGCTCGAAGGCTGGATGATGGGACAGGCCGGCGGCGTATCCATTGCCGACGTGCTCTTTGGCAAGGTCAACCCGTGCGGCAAACTGGCCGAAACCTTCCCGCTCAAACTCTCGGATACTCCCGCCCATCTCAACTGGCCGGGCGGCGCCGGCGAAGTACGTTACGGCGAAGGCCTGTTCATCGGCTATCGCTATTACGATGCCAAGCAGATGCCCGTTCTGTTCCCCTTCGGCTATGGGTTGAGTTACACCACCTTCTCCTATAGCAATGCCAGGGTTTCTGCGAAAACCTTCAAGGATGTGGACGGGTTGACGGTCACGGTGGATGTCACCAACACGGGCAATGTTGCAGGCAAGGAAATTGTCCAAGTTTACGTTCACGACCAAAAATCTGGTTTGGCACGGCCCGAAAAGGAGTTGAAAGGCTTCGCCAAAGTGGAACTCCAACCAGGTGAGACCAAATCCGTCTCCATCCACCTTGGTTTTCGCGCCTTTGCCTACTACCACCCCGAATACAAACAGTGGATTACCGAAGACGGAGATTTCGACCTCCTGATCGCGGCCTCCGCCGCGGACACTCGCCAGACCCTGACGGTGACGCTCGAATCGACCCTGAGCCTGCCCTGCATTCTCGATGAAGAATCCACCATCCGCGAGTGGATGGCCGACCCGCGCGGCAAGGCCGTCTTCGGCCCCATCTACGCCCAGATGGAAGCCGAGGCCCAAAAAATGTTCGGAGGCGGCGAGGGCGCCATCGGCATGGACTTCATGGATATGCTGGGCGATATGCCGCTGGTGAGTGTGCTGATGTGGCAGCAAAGCGCGCTACCCATGCCCGCCGAGGATTTGGTGGATGGGCTGCTGAAGCAGGTTCATAACATGCCCTGAATCCACTATTCTGACATGGAAGGAGAAAAGATGACATTCACACGCAAACTTGGAAGATCCAATATTGAAATTAGCGCCCTCGGGATGGGCTGCTGGGCGATTGGCGGGCCATTTTGGTCCGGCGAAACGGCACTGGGCTGGGGTGAAGTGGATGATGACGAATCGATCCGCGCCGTTCATCGGGCAATGGAGTTGGGCATTACCTTTTTTGACACGGCCGATGTGTATGGAGCAGGTCACAGCGAACGAGTGTTGGCGCGCGCACTTGCCGGTCAACGCGCCAGAGTGGTGATTGCTACTAAGTTCAACTCGGTATTCGACGAGTCTACCCGTCAGGTCACCGGCGCCGATTCGTCTCCTGAGGGCATTCGCAAGGCTTGCGAGGACTCCCTGCGGCGGCTGGAAACCGATTATATTGACCTGTACCAGTTTCACGATAATGGCTTTCCATCCGAAAAGGCGCTGCCTATTCGCGATACGCTCGAAGAATTGGTAAAAGAAGGCAAGATTCGCGCCTATGGCTGGAGCACCGACTTCCCTAAGAGCGCCGAATTCTTTGCACAGGGCGAAAAGTGCACATCCATCCAGCTCCAGTTGAACGTGTTCGAATCCAACCCGGAAGTGTTGGAAATTTGCGAGAAGTATGACCTGGCGGCCATCAACCGCGGCCCGCTGGCAATGGGCCTGCTCACGAATAAATATACCGCCGAAACGAAACCATCGGCCGATGATGTGCGGGGTGTGAAAAGCCCGGAATGGATGAAATATTTCAAGAATGGGCGACCCAACCCCGAGTTCCTAAAACAGCGCGAGGCCGTGCATGACATTCTCACCAGCGACGGGCGGACGGTTGCCCAGGGCGCTCTGGCCTGGCTGTGGGCGCGCAGCCCCAAAACCATTCCCATCCCAGGCTTTCGCACAGTGGCACAGGTGGAGGAAAATTGCCGGGCAATGGACCTCGGTCCACTCAACGCGGCGCAAATGCGCGAAATCGATGCGATTTTGCACCGGTAGCAGTTGCTGTTTATCTTAGGGTCACACGAGGAGGCTTTCCTTGACGCACGCAAAATCCAGGAAAATGCAATGGAAACAGGTGGGCGCTACCATTGCCGTATGAACAGGAACCATTATGCGCTACGGCCATTTTGACGACGAACATCGCGAGTACGTCATCGAACGTCCCGACACTCCCTTGCCCTGGATCAATTACCTGGGCTGCGAGAATTATTTTGGTATTATCTCCAACACCGCGGGCGGCTATTCCTTTTACAAAGACGCCCGCTTGCGCAGACTGACTCGTTACCGCTACAACAACGCCCCGTTGGACACAGGCGGACGATATATCTACCTGCGCGACGATTCACGACCGCACCCTTCCGGACCCTTATTCTGGTCACCGACATGGCAGCCGACTCGCCACCCCCTGGATTTCTACGAATGCCGCCACGATCTTGGCTACACAACCATCCGCTCCAGGCTGGGAGATATTGAATCCGACACCCGTTACTTCGTCCCACTGGGTGAAAGCCTCGAAATCTGGGAACTGACTCTCATCAACCACCGCCCTGAAGCGGCGAACCTGTCTGTTTTCTCGGCAGTTGAATTTTGCCTGTGGGATGCCAACGACGACGCCACCAACTTCCAGCGTAATTATTCGGTTGGCGAAGTGGAAGTGGAAGGCGGCGTGATTTACCACAAGACCGAGTACCGTGAGCGCCGGAATCACTTCGCCTACTTTGCCTGCTCTGAAAAACTGGCGGGCTATGACACTGACCGTGAAGCCTTCCTCGGCCCCTATCGGGGATGGGATTCGCCCCGGGCCGTGGAGGCAGGCCAAACGTCCGGCTCGATAGCCTGCGGCTGGCAGCCGATCGGTGCGCATCACGTCAAAGTCATATTGAGAGCTGGAGAACAAAAAAAGATCATTTTCCTCCTGGGTTATCACGAAAACCCAAAAGACGACAAGTTTGATCCACCCGAATCGCAAACCATCAACAAGCGCACGGTTGCGCCGATCATCGCTTGTTACCTGAGAGCCGATGAAGTAGAAAAAGCTTTTCAGGCATTAAGGACACACTGGGATGGACTGCTAAATAAAATGCAGGTAGCCACGCCTGGCGAACATGCTAACCGCATGGTGAATATCTGGAACGCGTATCAGGTAATGGTCACGTTCAATATCTCTCGTTCGGCTTCGTATTTCGAGAGCGGCGTCGGGCGAGGGATGGGCTTTCGTGACTCGAACCAGGATCTGCTTGGGTTTGTACATCTAATCCCGGAAAAGGCACGGGATAGAATCCTGGAGCTGTCTGCAACACAACTCGAGAATGGCGGTGCATATCATCAGTACCAACCGCTGACCAAACGCGGCAATAATGATATAGGTACTGGCTTCAACGACGATCCGCTCTGGCTGATCTTATCAGTGGCCGCGTACATAAAAGAGACAGGCAATTGGGGTATTCTCGATGAACCCATCCCCTACGATAACCAGCCCGGCACGGAAGCGCCGCTTTACGAGCACTTGCAGCGCTCGATCCGCTATACGCTTGACCTTCTCGGCCCGCACAACCTTCCGCTGATCGGCCGCGCGGATTGGAACGACTGCCTGAACCTGAACTGCTTCTCTGAGACACCTAGCCAGTCTTTCCAAACCGTGACCAACAAGGATGGCAAGGTCGCCGAGAGCGTATTCATCGCTGGGCTGTTTGTACTGGCGGCCAATGAGATGGCAGAGATTGCCCGACATCTTCGGCGCAACGAACAGGCCAGGGCGTTGGTAAAAGCGGCGCGCGAAATGGAAAGAGCTGTCTGGGCTGCAGGCTGGGACGGCGAATGGTTCCGCCGTGCCTTTGACGACTTCGGCAGACCAATCGGCTCGAAGGAGTGCGAGGAAGGACAGATATTTATCGAGCCACAGGGAATGTGCGTGATGGCTGGCCTAGGCATGGACGACAAACGCGCCGAGCAAGCCCTTGATTCGGTCGCAGCCCGGTTGGCGACGCCGCATGGCATCGTTCTGCATCAACCCGCATACAGTCGCTATTATTTACACCTGGGCGAAATCTCTTCTTATCCGCCCGGATATAAAGAGAATGCAGGCGTTTTTTGCCACACCAACCCATGGATCATGATTGCCGAAGCAAAAATCGGGCGCGGCGACCGCGCTCACGATTATTATCTGCGCATTAACCCTTCGATGCGAGAAAGCTTGAGTGAGGTGCACCGCTGTGAACCGTACGTCTACGCCCAGATGATTGCCGGGCGCGACGCCCTGACTCCCGGCGAAGCGAAGAACTCCTGGCTAACAGGAACCGCGGCCTGGAACTATGTTGCCATCACACAGTGGATATTAGGTATCCGCCCCACCTACGACGGTCTGCAGGTGATGCCAGTAATCCCGTCGGCGTGGAGTGGTTTCGATGCTGTGCGCAGTTTTCGGGGAACCCGATACGTCATTCATTTCGAGCGGCATGGTCCGGGGGATACAGTCACACTTGAAGTGGATGGGAAACCTGCAAAGGGTACGGTCATTCCCGCCCCGCCCGCGGGGACAAAAGAAGTGCATGTGACAGCAATGGTGTCATCAAGATGACCATAGACGATAGGGATGTCCCCGGTAATCTTATCGCGTTGGATATTCCCAGGAACGAACATGAGGTGGAAGTTTGGCTCGGTAAATAGCGCGGAGGCCCATGGACGAAAACCTACTTCAAATCCAAGATTATGACGGCATCGGTTTCAAGCCGCTGGTTACCTTTGGCAATTGGCGCGTCGCTATCCTGCGTTACTCGGACGATATTCACCCCGGTAATAACCGGACGATGGAGCGCCACACCGAGACAGATGAAGTTTTTGTGCTAACGAAAGGAAGAGGGGCACTGATCATCGGTGGGAATGGCCTACAGGTGGACGAGATCTATCCACAGACCATGGAGCCGGGCAAGATCTACAATGTCAGGCGCAACACCTGGCACACGATTTTACTCAGCCGGGATGCCTCTGTGCTGATCGTTGAAAACCGCGATACAGGCAAACAGAATTCCGAATTCACCTCCCTTTCCAGCGAAGTTCATCGGCAGATTGCAGAGGCGGCGGCGCGCGAACAAGTGGATTAAGGACTTTTCTTCAGGTGGGCGTTAAGGCAACAGGATTTGCAATCTCTCGGGGAATACGCGATACTCGAGGTCCTGGATGCCAGTCGAAAAAATCTCGCCATCCGTGTGCGCTGGCGTAGGTGTCTCGGCATGGATCTTCAGCCAGGTCATATGGTACGCATACACCTCAGGCTCGTGGATATAACTGTTCGGCTCCGGCTTCATCGTCTTGGGCAGCATCGCCAGCAGTTGCAGCCGGGATTTGCGGTAAGCGTGCACGAAGGATAGTTTCTTGTCGAACGGGTCAGCGTGGGGAATCATGTAGAAGCCGCCAGTGCGCGGCGCATTGCCCACGGTAACGAGCGAAACAGGGCCCTCGAAATGTCCATCATCCCATTCCAATTTGACACGCCATGACGGGCCATCCATAATCCCCTGCAACGCGGCAACCAAATAACGTGCAACGCCTTTGATCCATCCGATGCGCTGCTGTTTGAGCGTGACATACGGCTCCAGACCCATGGCGGAATTGTTGGCAAAGTAAAAGCCATTGACTTGCCCCACGTCCATGCGGCGGGTCTTTCCGGCCGCGATCACCCGCGCCGCCGCCTGCAAATCCTTCGGAAGCCCCAGGTTGTCCACCAGATCGTTGGCCGAACCCAGCGGCAGGATGCCGAGTGGCCCAAGCAGCGACCTATCCGATTTGGCCGCTTTCGCCAGCCCGTTGACCACCTCGCCAATCGTGCCGTCGCCGCCGGCTGCAATGACCGGCGAAAAGCCCTGCCCCGCCGCCTCCTCCGCCAGTTCGATCACGTGCCGAGGCCGATCGGAGACGACCATCTCGAAATCCACACCGGCAGCCTTGAGCGCAGCCTCGGCCTCCGGCCAGCGTATCTTCGCATTCCAGCGGTTAGCATAAGGATTCAGGACGACTTTGGCAGTCATAGCATCTCTCTCCTTGGGTGGGTTGGGAGAATTATAGCATGGCAAGGTATGTCAGGAGGCGACCTCCACGTAGATGCGTTTGTTGATCGCCCCTTTGCTCTTATAGTCCACTACTCGAATGCGCCCGACCTCGGACGTGTTGCGCACGTGCGTACCGCCGTCTGCCTGCAAATCCAGACCGGCGATCTCGACTGTCCGCACCTGCGCGATGCCCTCCGGCAGAAGGTTGATCTTGGTGCGGATCAAATCCGGGATCTTGAAAGCTTCGTCGCGCGGCAGGATGTTCACCCGTATCTCGCGGGCGTTCTGGACCTCGTGATTGACCGTTGTTTCGATGGCATGGACCAGCTCCGCGCGCATCGTCTCGAATTCGAAATCCATGCGGCCTTTGAGCGGCTCCATGTCCCCGCCCGTGACCGAGGCGCCGTAGTCGCGGAAGATGACGCCACACAGGATGTGCATGGCGGTGTGCGTGCGCATCAACTGATAGCGGCGCGCCCAATCAAGCTGGCCGTGCACCGCGGCGCCAATGGCAGGCAGGGGGGCATCGCCACCAAGGAAATGGAGCGCATTGTCGCCCTGCTTCCTGACGCGCTCTACAGGATAGCTCACGCCGCCGATGGTCAGCCAGCCAATGTCGCAGGGCTGGCCTCCACCGCCGGGATAGAAGGCCGTGCCGTCGAGGACGAGGGCGCGCGTTTCGGCCTCGACCGCAACGATTGTGGCGTCGAATTCCTGCAAGTAGCTGTCGGTTTGATAGAGCAAGTCGGTCATGGCTGCCTCCGATGACAAAGAGTGGCTGAGGGGAGTTTACAACAAAATGGGAGGTTGCACAACGAGGAAAAACGCGATACATCTTTACTAAAACTGAAGGTGATTCACCTTGCCAAACCTATTGAAAACTGACCGGGATTAGACTATACTGGCATTGTGGATTCTCGTCATGAGAATTGCGGGAATCCAGAGGAATTCTTGTTATTCACGACGGTTTTGCTTCGTGAAATATAAGTTTGGCGTCATGCCTTTCAGAAAAGTGAGGAGGCTTCACAATGGCAACACGACAAATCCTAGTGAATGTACCAGAAAAGGTACTTTTAGCAGAAAAGACGGACGAAACCAGTTTCGCTCGCGAGTTGCTGCTGCTGGCTGCGGTCAAACTATATGAAATCGGGCATCTTTCATCGGGACGAGCCGCTGAACTGGCAGGAATATCACGGGTAGAGTTTCTGCTAAGTCTGGGACGCTACAAGGTTTTCCCGTTTGAAGCCGAGTTGCGCGATTTGGAAAAGACTTATGCCTGAAGCCATCGTCAATACATCCCCACTGGTATTCCTCTATCGCATCGGAGCGCTCGAATGGCTTACCAAATTGTTCGGTGAGATTTGGGTGCCGAGTGCCGTTGCTCACGAATTGGAAGAAGGCCAACGAAGGGGCTACGACGTTCCGAAGCCAAGCAACTACACTTGGCTTCGGGTCATAGACCCGCGTGCTATCCCGTCGGAATGGCTAATGCTAGATTTGGGTCCTGGGGAGATTGCAGCAATGGCATTGGGACTAGAGGATCCAAGCCGCATTGTTCTGCTGGATGACGCGCGAGCGCGCGAGATTGCAGAAGCGGCTGGCTTGAAAGTTTGGGGAACACTCAAGATTCTGCTCGAAGCAAAATCGCGCGGTTTGACCGAAACGGTTGCCCCGCTCATCAAGCGACTGGCAGATAATGGTATGTGGATTTCAGACGACATTCGACAAAGAATTCTGACTCTGGCTGGAGAGAAGTAATACAACCTGCGCGCCGCCAAACACACGCCCCACGACAACGGCACCCATTCGCTGCGCTCAGGGCAAGCGCACGGCTTTTGACGAGTTTGGTCGGCATAATTGGAAGGCACTTTCATTTCGCGTGGCGTGGTCGGCATGCTAGGGCGTTTCCCGTCATGCCTATGCAATTCAATCGGCGGCTTGTGGACCAAACTGTTCGTGCGCACTTTGCGCACAAGGAGTTGAGATGACTAAAAATACATA
>Ga0209609_10001381_pt1 | contig 14061 bp, 11 predicted proteins | sample LakKivw325mmetaG_FD_184136 | JGI IMG/M metagenome (GOLD analysis project Ga0209609, IMG submission 184136) | Anoxic lake water microbial communities from Lake Kivu, Rwanda to study Microbial Dark Matter (Phase II) - Lake Kivu water 325m metaG... | ecosystem: Environmental > Aquatic > Freshwater... | reverse complement strand
CGAACCTCCGACCTCAGCGTCCCGAACGCTGCGCGCTACCAGACTGCGCTACGCCCCGCCATCGGATATTATAAGCGGCTTTAACTTTTGGGGCAAGCAATGTAATATTAGCATTGTCTTGTCTTTCATTATTTCACCCTCACCTTAATCCTCTTCCGTCAAGGGAGAGGAAAAAAGAGCTAAAGTCTTTTTACCGAAGAAGAAAAAAGAATGATGATTCTCCTGCAAAGGGGGAGGGAACAAAGAGATAAGGCTTTTTTGCCGAGGACGAAAAGGAGTGAGGTCTCTCCCGTCTATGGAGAGGAGACAATGGCTCGGATGAAGTACTGCGTTCTTATAATTGACGGCGCCGCGGGCTGGCCTTTACCTGAGCGCGGCGGAAAGACGTGCCTGGAGTTGGCTCATATACCGAACCTGGATGACATGGCAAGTGAAGGTATGCTCGGTCTGGTGCGAACCGTGCCGCAGGGAATGGAACCCAGCAGCGCCTGCGCCTGCATGTCAGTGCTCGGATACGATCCAAGAATTTATTACAGGGGTCGGAGCGCTATCGAGGCCAAAAGTATGGGCATACCGATTGCCGATGACGAGGTCGTATTTCGCTGCAATCTGGTGGCGGTCCATGACGGGAAGATGTGGAGCTACAGCACGGGGCATATCGATAACTCTGAAGCCCACGTTCTAATTGCGGCTTTGAATGAAAAACTGGGCAGCGACGAGATACAATTTTATTCCGGTGTCCGGTACCGCCATATATTGAAGATAAAAGGCCACGCGGAAACTTTAGAAGCTGTCTGCACTCCGCCGCATGATATTCCGGACAAATCCATCGCCGGCTTTATGCCAAAGGGGAAAGGCAGTGAAATGCTGCGCGACCTCATGGAGAGGTCAATGGCAGTGCTGGCTGAGCACCCGGTTAATCTGGCGCGAAAAGCTCACGGTGATATACCTGCAACCATGATCTGGCTGTTCTGGGGCAGCGGTAGAATACCGGAGATGCCGCCTTTCAAAAAAGCCTACGGTCTCAGGGCGGCCATGACCTCGGGCGTCGACCTGCTCCGTGGCCTGGCCAGAATGGCGTCGATGGATGTCCTCGAAATCCCCGGCATCACTGACGGTCCCGATAATGATTTCGTGGCTCAAGCCAAGGGAGCTTTGAAGGCGCTGGATAAATATGATCTGGTGGCGGTACATATCGAATCGCCTGATGAGGCAGCCCATACCGGCTCCATCGATGAAAAAGTGGAAGCTTTGGAGCAGATTGATAAAGAGGTGGTGGCCAGGATACGCTCCTGGAAGCGGGGCAAACTCCGGATTTTAGCCCTGCCCGACCACCCCACGCCGATAAAGATTCAGACCCATACCGAAGAGCCGGTGCTGTTTATACTGTGGGGCCCGGGCTTTCAGTTGAATGGAGCCAAAAAATTCACAGAGGTTGAGGCCAAGGGCACAGGAATTTATATCGATGACGGCTTCAACCTAATGAATAGGCTGATACGAACATAGGTGGTGGAAATCCAGGTCTGGATGATTTAGAATACGCAAGAGGAAATATGGCACTGGTAGTTCAAAAATATGGCGGCAGCTCGGTGGCTGATGCCGAGAAAATAAACAATGTTGCCCGGCGAATCATAGCCAGTAAGGAAAAGGGAAACGAGGTGGTGGTCGTTGTGTCGGCCATGGGTAAGACCACCGACGAACTGATTCAGCTCGCCAAGAAAATAAATCCCAAGCCTGAGGAGCGGGAGCTCGATGTTCTGTTGTCCACCGGCGAAATAGTTTCCAGCACTCTCATGACCATGGCACTGCATAATATGGGCTATAAGGCCGTGAGCTTGAGTGGTCCCCAGGCTGGCATAGAGACCGATTCCGTCTACAGCAAAGCCCGCATAACACGCATTGAGCCGAAGCGAATTGTAAAAGAGCTGGAGAAAGGGAATATCGTCATCGTCGCCGGATTTCAGGGGATAACCAAAGACGATGACATCACCACGCTTGGACGAGGTGGCTCGGATACCACGGCGGTAGCCCTGGCCGCAGCTCTCAAGGCGCAGATGTGCGAGATATATACCGACGTCGAGGGCGTGTTTACAGCCGACCCCCATATTGTGCCGGAGGCTCATAAACTGAAGGAGATCGGTTACGAGGAGATGCTGGAGCTGGCAACCCTGGGAGCCAAAGTAATGCACTCGAGGGCGGTGGAGTTGGGCCAGGTCTACAACATGCCCATACTGGTGGCTTCGAGCTTCAATGACCAGCCTGGTACTATAATTCATGGAGGGATTCCAATGGAAGTAAGAAACAAGGTGAGAGGTATCGCTCAGGACCTGAATGTAGCCAAAGTCACGGTGGTCGGTGTCCCCGACCGTCCGGGTATAGCTTCTGCAATCTTCGAACCTCTGGCCAAAGCCAGTATAAGCGTCGATACCATAGTTCAAAATGCCAGCATAAACAACGTCACTGACCTGACATTCACCGTGGCCAGAGGTGATTTAGATAAGGCCATGTCCATCATCAAACCCATAGCCAAGAATATCGGAGCTAAGGACTGCGTCAGCGATTCGACGCTGGCTAAAATCAGTATTGTGGGCACCGGCATGCAGAATACGCCGGGCTATGCATCAGGAATGTTTAAGGCTCTTTCAGATCAGGGTATAAATATCCAGCTTATCACGACTTCCGAGATAAAGATAACCTGCATTATTGCTCAGGATAAAGCCAGGGACGCCATAAAGGCACTGCATAAGGCATTTGCCCTGGAGTACGGGGAAAGCTAACTAGACGGCGATAACTTCTTTTACGTCGGATATCTCTTGCTTGAGCAGTCGCTCGATGCCGTTTTTCAGTGTCATGGTTGACATGGGGCAGCCGGCACATGCTCCCTTGAGTCTAACGCTGACAACACCGTCTTTAACGTCAACGAGTTCCACATCCCCTCCGTCAGCGCGAAGGTTTGGTCGAATATTGTCCAGAACGGCTTGTACTTTATCTTTCACTGGTTCCCCTTTAGCTTTCGCTTGAATTTCCTAAACTAGTAGGCTAACATAGTGAACCTTTTTTGTCAAAAATTTTATTCATAATACGGCTTTAAGTACTTGACAAGTTACACTTTTTTTGACAGAGTGACTGATGTAAAATATATGGTTGCATTTCAACGTTATCGTATATAAAACGTTATATATATAAAATGAATATTCCAATCAGGACCAGGCAGTACAATTGCAGGGGGTACGAAAATGCCTGACCGCGAAGAAGATAAAGCCAGACTCAGACGGAAAGCCAGCCAGGAGGCTATTGCTCTGGCGATGCAAAGCAGATGGCAGGAAGCCGTAACCATCAACCAGAGCATAATCGAACTTTTCCCTACAGATATAGATGCCTACAACCGTTTGGGAAGAGCCTATATGGAATTGGGGGAAGTGGCCAAGGCTAAGGATGCCTATAAACGCGCCATTGCGCATGACCCGCACAACCCTATTGCACAGAGAAATTTACAGCGATTGTCCCAGTTATCCGATAAACACGTTAAAGTTAAGGAGGAGCGGCGCGAGGCATCGCCGGACCTGTTTATCGGTGAGATGGGCAAGGCCGGCGTGGTCAGCCTTCAGGAACTGGCGGCTAAACAGGTGCTGGCCAAGATGGCTGCCGGAAATCAGGTCCATTTAAAGGTAAAGGGTAAGCAACTTGTCGTGGAAAACGAGAGCGGTGACTACCTTGGTCTGGTGGAACCGCCGCATGGCTTTAGGCTGGCCAAGTTAATGGAAAGCGGCAACAAGTACGCTGCCGCTATCGTGAACATCGATACCAACAGCGCCAGGGTTATTATCAGAGAGACATTTCAGCATCCCAGTCAGGTGGGACGGCTGTCATTCCCCGTCAAAGCCGTGGAAGGCTTTCAGCCGCACGTTAAGGACACATTGCTGCGGCATGAGGCCGTGGAAGAGGAAGCTCTGGAAGAAGGGGAGTATGCCGAGCTCGAAGAGGGCGAACTTATACCCGAGGGCTTTTCTATTTTCGAAGGCGTGGCCACAGATGAGGAACCAGCCGTAGAAGAAGAAGAGTTCATGGAAGAGGAGTAATTATATGGAAGTCGGAGTTATTAAGCCGGTAGTTATCGAAGAGGAGATGAAGAGCTCCTACCTCGATTACGCTATGAGCGTTATCGTGGCCAGAGCTTTGCCTGACGTTCGTGACGGCTTGAAACCCGTGCATAGGCGGATACTCTATGGCATGGAGGGACTTAGCCTGCACTATAACAGTCCCTATAAGAAGAGTGCCCGTATAGTTGGTGATGTTATGGGTAAGTATCATCCCCATGGGGACTCCCCCATATACGAGGCAATGGTCAGAATGGCGCAGGATTTTTCCATGAGGTATACGCTTGTCGACGGGCAGGGAAATTTCGGCAGCATGGATGACGACCCGCCGGCGGCCATGCGCTACACGGAAGCACGGCTGGCTAGAGTAGCCGGCGAAATGCTGGTAGATATCGACAAGGAAACCGTCGACTTCATGCCCAATTTCGACGACAGCTTGAAGGAGCCTACTGTTTTGCCGGCCAGGCTGCCGAACCTGATGGTAAACGGCTCCTCGGGCATCGCCGTGGGCATGGCCACTAATATACCGCCTCATAACCTGACCGAGATATGCGACGCCATCAGCTATCTGATAACAAATCCCGATGCTGATGTTGACGATTTAATGAAGATAGTTAAAGGCCCGGATTTCCCCACGGGAGGAATCATTTTGGGCCGGCAGGGTATAAAGAGCGCTTATGCCAGCGGGCAGGGTAAAGTCGTGCTGCAGGCAAAAGTTACCGACGAAACTCTAAAAGGCGGGCGCCAGCAACTGATAATAAGCGAACTTCCTTACCAGACCAATAAGGCGGCTCTGGTAGAGAGAATTGCCGAGCTGGCCAGGGAGCGGAGGATCGAGGGCGTGAGCGATGTCCGCGATGAGTCGGACCGGCACGGCATGCGGATAGTGATCGGGCTGCGAAAAGACGCGCAACCGACCAAGATCTGCAACAACCTGTACAAGTATACTCCCATGCGGTCGGCCTTCTTTATTAATATGCTGGCTCTGGTCGACGGCCAGCCGCGGGTAATAAATCTTAAGGAAGCCCTGACTTGCTATATCGATTTCCGTAGAGAGGTCATTACCCGCCGCTCTAAGTTCGACCTCCAGAAGGCAAAAGACCGGGCTCATATTTTGGAAGGGTTCCGGATTGCGCTTAATCAGTTGGACGCAGTAATCCAGACAATACGTAAAGCTGAAACGGCCGAAACAGCGCGAACCAGCTTGATGGAGAAATTCAGCCTGTCTCAAATCCAGGCGCAGGCTATCCTGGACATGCAACTACGCCGATTGGCACAGCTTGAGCAGAAGAAAATAGTCGACGAATACGCGGAAGTTGTTAAGAACATCGCATACCTCGAGGACCTGCTGGCCAATCCCAAGAAGATACTGTTCCTTATCAAACAGGACGTCACGGAACTTAAAAATACCTATGGAGACGCGCGGCGTACCGACATTAAACGGCAAGAGGCCGAGGAATTTCAGGATGAAGACCTGATACCACATCAGGACGTGATCGTTACCCTGAGCGAACAGGGATATATTAAGAGAATTCCTGCGGCAACGTACCAGAAACAGCACAGGGGCGGAGTCGGTATCACGGGAATGGTGACGCGTGAAACCGACATGGTGAAGCACTGCGTGGTGGCGGATACACATGATAACTTGCTTCTATTCACCAACCGGGGCAAGGTCTACAGGCTCAGGTGCTACGATATACCCCAGGACTTATCCAGGACCACAAAAGGGACGGCCCTGGCCAATCTACTGTCCATCGACCCGAAAGAGCAGATAACCGCGCTGGTGGCAATTAAAGACTTCGTGCCCGGCCTGTTCATGATAATGGCGACCTCGAAGGGCATAGTGAAGAAGACCAGCCTGGACAAATTTTCAGCAGTAAGAGCCAGCGGACTTATCGCTATGAAACTCCGGACTGATGAGGAACTGGTGGCGGCTGACGTGACGAGTCAGAAAGGCGAAGTTATTTTAGTGACACAGAACGGGCAAGGCATCAGGTTTGCTGTTAAAGGTTTACGTCCGGCATCGCGGACCAGCGGCGGTGTACGCGGCATCAGACTGGCTCCTCGCGATAGGCTAGTGGCCATGGGCGCCATATTTCGGGAAGCCTCCCTGCTTACGGTTACCGAAAAGGGCTTTGGCAAGCGCAGCTGGGCCAAGAATTTCCCGCTGCAGGCCAGGGGCGGCAAGGGTGTCTACGCTCACAAAGTGACCGACAAGACAGGCAAGGTTATAGCTGCCAAGCTCATACCTCCGAAGCAGCACGTCATAATCGTTTCGGCCAATGGCATTATCATCAGGATCTCTGTCGATGATGAGGTTTCGCTGCAGGGCAGAGATACCCAGGGCGTGCACTTGAAGACGCTAGAAGAAAACGACAGCGTGGTTTCCATCGACTGTATCCAGCAGAGCGAAGGCAGGTCCATCGAAGGTGCCAATGGCAAAGCAGCAAATAAAAAGCCTGAGCAGGCCAAGCTTCTCTAACCGTTAGCCAACAAGATGCTGAATATTCTGAAAGAATTCGGGCTGACCTTTGTCCCTTTGTTTGTAGCCATGGACGCCGTTGGTGTTCTGCCTATCCTGGTCCCATTGACTCAGGACATGAAACCGGCGGAACGCAGACGGACGGTCAGGCTGGCGGTAATTACGGCACTGGGACTCGGTCTCGGTTTTGTCGTTATCGGCAAAGGCATTTTTCTGTTTCTAGGTATTGAAATATCGGACTTTTTGATTGCCGGTGGGCTCATACTTTTTCTTTTGGCCGCTAAAGACTTGGTTACCGGAAAAATGGTCGACGCCGAGGCTGCGGTGGGCGGCACAGTGGGCGTCGTACCCATCGGTACTCCTCTCGTAGTCGGGCCGGCCGTGCTTACGACCTTGCTTATACTTATCGACCAGTATTCGATTGTCATAGTCTTGGTTTCTTTTATTATTAATCTTGTAATAGGCTGGCTTCTATTTAGTCAGGCCAATAGGGTAGTGTCATTTCTGGGGCAGGGAGGTGTTAGAGCTGTTTCCAAGGTGGTCAGTCTGTTTCTGGCAGCCATCGCCATTAAGATGATCCGTCAGGGCGTCCTGCAGGTACTGGGATGAATCCCGTCTTCAGTCAAGGCACCGGCAACCAAGATTACGAAGCCGTCAATATCTCCGGTCATCATGGGTACTAATGAAGATAGGTGTAATTTCGGACACCCATATTGATCTGGCGGAAGAGATACCTCCTGAAATTATCAAGGCATTTTCAAAGGTAGACTTGATTGTCCACGCCGGCGACTTTGTCGGTTCGGCCGTTCTCGATGGGCTGAAAAAGCTGGGCGAGGTCAGGGCGGTACACGGCAACGTCGATTCAATGAAGCTCAGAAACCTGCTGCCGGACAAGGAAATTTTCGTAGCAGGAGGCAGAAAAATCGGGATTACTCACGGCTGGGGAGGTCCTGACGGAATCGAAAAAAGGGTGAAAGAGCTGCTTGGCGATGTTGATATCATCATATACGGACATAGCCACAGGGCAAAGATTGAGCGAATGGAAAACGTCCTCTTCTTCAATCCGGGTCCGGGATGGCAATCTTTTGGTATACTGACAATCGATGGTGACGTCAAAGGCGAGATAGCGAGGATTTAAGATAAAGTGAGCCGGGAAACGACCAAGCAGTGGCCGGAATTACGGGCACTGGATACGCCGGAAATACTTCAGTTCATCTTCTATCCGCGCCGCGACTTTGACGAATTAACCTCCAGTAACACGAACGCCGGATTAATTCCCGTTGACGACAGCGTATCTATTTCTTATAGCTTTTATGCCGCTGGGAAGAAATACACAAACATTTTGTTCTTCCACGGCAACGGAGAGATAGCCAGCGATTACCAGGCTATCGGACCTATCTATAATCAACTAGGACTAAACCTCTTCGTGGCCGATTACCGTGGCTATGGCCGCAGCGGCGGACAGCCCACGCTAACCAATATGATAAAAGATGCCCATCCTATTTTCGAAGGCTTTAAGCGGATTTTGAAAGATGGTGGATTTTCGGGAAGCCTGTTTATAATGGGGCGCTCACTGGGCAGTGCCTCCGCCATGGAACTGGCCTCCCATTATCAGAACCAGCTCAAGGGTTTGATTATAGAGAGCGGTTTCAGCAACGTTTTTAACCTGCTGCAATACCTGGGCTTCCCTCTGAAATCTATCGGCGTCTCTGTGCCCAGGACGCCATACAGCCTTGAACTTATCCGAAAAATTTTCATCCCCTCCTTAGTCATGCATGGAGAGTATGACCAGATTGTGCCGTTGGAAGAAGGCAAGAACCTTTATAAAACGCTGGGCGCCGATGATAAACGTCTGGTTATAATCCCCGGGGTTGACCACAACACTATCATGTCCGGCGGTATGCAGTTATACATGAAAGCTTTACAAAGCTTTATTTCTGCCCATAGCTAGAAATCAGAAGGCTCCGACCGCGCAGATATTGCCAGGGCAGAGGATGCAAATTTTTAGGTGGTTACTTTTCCTCTTCAGCGGCGGCTTCCGCCTTGGCTTCACCCTCAGCCTCTTCGGCTACTTCAGCGCCCTCTTCCACAAGCTCGGCCTCAGCAGCCACAGGTACCACCTCCTCCTCTTTCCGAGCTTCGGCAACCTTAACCACCATCTGTTCCGGGTCGCTGAGGAGAGTTATGCCGCGGCCCAGTGGTATGTCTTTGACATGGATGGTGTGATCCAGTTCTTCCAAATGGGAGACATCGACTTCGAGGCTGTGCGGTAAGTCATCCGGAAGGGCTTCGATATCGAGTGAGTCAATTAGATGGAGTATGGAGCTGTTCTTAATTTTCTTCAGCACTGGTGCGTCCCCAACGAATACAAGGGGGACCTCCGCTTTGATCTTTTCGGTCATGCTGACCTTATAAAAGTCCACGTGCAGAGGTTCATCGGTCAGCGGGTTCCTTTGAACCTCGCGCATCAGTACGCGTATCGGCTCCTTCGAAGAGTCTACCTTAAGCGATATAAGGTCGGTTTTACCGGCATGGGCCAGTAAATGCTTGAGGTTTTTGGTATCTACTTTTATTGGAGTTGAGTCTATGCCATGGCCATAGATGTTTGCGGGGATGAGGCCCTGACGGCGCAGAAATCTGACTTTCTTGCCCGTTATATCCCTTTTGGAGACTTGAAGTTCGTGTCGTTTCATCGGTCTACCTCTTTTATTAGGTCGGAAGCATAGAGATTAGCTTTTTTTGAGAACGCTGTCAAGTTCACCCTCACCCTGACCCTCTCCCATTGAGGTAGAGGGAACTAACGAATATTTGCCTTTGCCCGCAGGGAGTGGGCTTTTAATGACAGAAGTGCTAGGCAGTACTTCAATGGCAAAAGTAATAATACGCCTCAAACCTTCTTTTTAAGCTCTTCGAAGGCTTTCTTCACTTCTTCCACGGAGGTTCCGTCTTCGAGTGTAGTCAGGTCACCGATATTGGTGCCGCTGGCCACTGCTTTAAGTACACGCCTCATAATTTTGCCGCTCCGTGTCTTCGGCAGTTTAGTCACAAAGTAGATCTCATCGGGGGTAGCCACCGGCCCCAGTGTCTTGCGTACATGCTGCTGTATGCTCTTCTTCAGCTCCGGCGTAGGTTCTACTCCTTGCTTGGGAGTGGCGAAGACGACCACACATTCCCCTTTAACCTCGTCCGGGCGGCTGGCCACCGCTGCCTCAACTACCGCTTCATGGGATACAACGGCGTCCTCTATTTCTATGGTGCCTATTCTGTGCCCGGCTATCTTGAGCACTTCGTCAGCTCTGCCCAGAAGCCAGAAATAACCGTCTTTGTCCCTGATAGCATAGTCGCCGGTGTAGTACATGCCCGGAAACTTAGACCAGTAGGTCTCCTCATATTTTTCAGGGTCGCCGTAGACACCTTGGAGCATACCGGGCCAGGGTGATTTAATGACCAGATATCCCTTTTCGCCGGCTGGAACCGATTTTCCGTTCTCGTCGAATATATCGGCATTGACGCCGGGAAGAGGGAAGGTTGCTGAGCCGGGTTTGAGAGGCACCAGTTCTATGCCGGGGGTCGGAGCTATCATGGTGCCGCCGGTCTCAGTCTGCCACCAGGTGTCAACGATGGGGCATCGTTCACCGCCGATGACACGATAGTACCACTGCCAGGCCTCCGGATTGATAGCTTCGCCAACACTGCCCAGAAGATCCAGGCTGCTTAAATCGTGTCTTTTGACCACATCCTCTCCGTATTTCATCAGCATCCTGATGCCGGTTGGCGATGTGTAGAGTATGCTGACCCCATATTTCTCTACGATGTCCCACCAGCGGTCTACCGAGGGGTAATCAGGTGCGCCTTCGTACAGGACGATGGCCGCACCGTGGCACAGCGGGCCGTAGACTATCGAGCTGTGTCCGGTGACCCAGCCGACATCGGCCGTGCACCAGTAGACAGATTCCTCTTTGACGTTAAACACCCATTCGTAGCCGCAGTTGGTGAAAACGAGGTAGCCGCCGGTGCCGTGGACGATTCCCTTGGGCTTGCCTGTAGTACCCGAGGTGTAAAGTATGTAGAGAGGATGGGTGGATTCAACTGCTTCAGCCTGCACGAAGGAGGCGGCGTCATCCAGCAACTCGTGAAGCCAGACATCTCGGCCCGGCTTCATGTTTATATCGACGCCCGCCCGTCTGGCTACCACCACTTTTTCGATCGAAGGCGACAGGGCAACGGCTTCATCGCATATATTTTTAAGCTCCAGATGTTTGCCTCTTCGGAAACCGGCGTCCGCTGTAACCAGGACCTTGGCTTTGATGTCGTTGATTCTATCGGCCAGGGCCTGGGCGCTGAAGCCGGAGAAAACAACGGTATGAGGGGCCCCTATTCTGGCGCAGGCGAGCATGAAGATTGGCAGCTCAGGGATCATGGGCAGATACAGGGCTACCGTATCGCCCTTGTTTACACCCAGATTTTTTAATACTGAAGCGAATTTATTAACCCAACGGTACAGGGTGGAGTAGCTCAAGACCTGGCTGTCGCCCAGTTCACCTTCCCAGTATATGGCAACCTTACTTCTGCGCCATGTTTTAACATGTCGGTCAACGCACTGATAGCTGGCGTTTAACCTGCCGCCCTCGAACCATTTAGCAAAAGGCGGTTTCCAGTCGAGGACTTTATCCCAGGTCTTAAACCAGTCAAGCTTGCGGGCTTCCTCAGCCCAGAACCGTTCCGGGTCCTGTATGGAACGGTTATACATGTCCATATATTTTTTGAAAGGCCAATACGTAGATTCAGAAGGAAAAGATTGTGATACCATTGCCCCCTCCTATAAGAGTGATATAAGTACATTATATCATTTGTTTCTAATTTTGAATTTGTGCTGGCAATCGGGATGCCATCGCTGCAGTCCGCAGGCATTACATGAGCCCTGCCGGCAATCCCCGGTATCATTAACCAGATGCATATTTTCGTATTCTTTCCGGAGAAATTTTTTAGTTACCCCGATATCGATGTGTTGCCAGGGCAATAGCTCGTTTTGTGACCGCTCGCGGTTGGCGTAGAATTCTGGCTCGAGCTCGCTTTCCCGGAATGCCTTCAGCCAGTTGTCGTAGTTGAAGCATTCATGCCAGGCGTCGAAACGGTTGCCGAGTTCCCAGGCCCTGTATATAGCTTTGCCCAGTCTGCGGTCACCCCGCGACAGGACTGCTTCGAGCTGGCTGGTTTTTGTGTCCTGCCAGGAAAGATGAACCCCCAGCCGGCGCGAGCCCTGCCTTAGAAGTTCGTGTTTGGGAGTCAGTTCCTCTTCCGTATTTTGAGCAGCCCATTGGCAGGCCGTGTGTGGTTTGGGGACAAAGGTGGATACGCTGACCCTGAGTCCCGGAGGACGGTTTCGCAATTTCTTGCCAAGCTGGTAAGTCCTGGCAACAAAGTCGACTATGCCCCGGACATCGTCCATGGTCTCCGTGGGAAGGCCGACCATAAAATACAGCTTTAAGTTAAACCACCCTTTTTCGAAGGCTGAGGCAAAAGTGGAAAACATTGATTCTTCGGAAATACTTTTATTAATGGCCTGGCGCAGCCTCTCGGTTCCGGCTTCGGGGGCAAAGGTAAGCGTCGTCTTCCGGCGACGCGGCAGGGACTCAATAAGCTCAATCGAGGTGGAGTCGATTCTAAGGCTGGGCAGGGAGAGGATAAGGTTATCCTTTACATAGTGGCGGGACAAATGCGCCACCAGGCTGTTGATGTCGGAGTAGTCGCCGGTACTCAGCGATACCAGCGAGATTTCGCTGTAGCCGCAACAGCTGATGAGCCCGGCAACCGCTTCTATTACCTGTTTCCGGGGCAGTTCGCGGACAGGCCTGTAAATCATTCCCGCCTGACAGAAGCGACAGCCCCGACTGCAGCCTCGCTGGATTTCAACTGCCCCGCGGTCATGTATTATTCGTATGTGAGGAACAACGGGGTCTATGACCGACTGCGGCAGTGCGGGCACAACCTGTCGTTCAATTGGCAAGGTGGCCTCCGGTATCTCAGGTTCAAAACTGGCCAAAGTGCCGTTTTTATGGTAGGTGACTTTATAAAAGCTGGGAACATAAATGCCGGGTAGACTGGCAGCTTCTTTTAGCAGCTTTTTCTTATTGCCTTTATGAGTACCGAAAACGTCAAGCAGTTTCGGCATTATGTCTTCGGCCTCGCCGACGACGAATAGGTCGATGAAATCAGTCATCGGTTCCGGGTTCAGAGAGCAACTGCCTCCGGCGATGATAAGCGGATGTGAATCATTCCTCTGGTGATTGAAAACCGGGATGTGAGCCAGGTCGAGCATATTAAGGACGTTGGTGTAGGTAAGCTCGTAGCCGAGTGAGAAACCAATGACGTCGAAATCTTTTATTGAGTGTCTGGTCTCCAGGCTGAACAGCGGTATATTGTTCTGTCTGAGCTGAGCCTCCATATCCGCCCAGGGGGCGAATACTCTTTCGGCCAGAGCATCCGACCGGTCGTTTATTATTTTGTAGAGAATAGGAAGCGCCAGGTTGGACATGCCGATTTCGTATATATCGGGGAAGGCCAGCGCAATTCTTAATGGAATTTTTCTCCAGTCTTTAGTCCGGCTATTCCATTCGCCGCCGCCGTACCGGGCGGGTCGGGAGACTTCGTAAAGTATATCTTCCAGACTGCTCATTTCAATCCACAAAGGTCAATTATAGCCTTCCATCTCCATGGCTTTCAATTGGCCAGTAATCAGGTACAAATGCGGTTGACGCTCAAAAAGTGAAATGCTACAATTATGCGGTTTTAGACCTAATCTTAAAGGGGGCAAATTATGGTCTTAATCGGTGAGAGTATTCATATTATTTCTAAAGATGTCAGTGACGCTGTCAAAGAACGCAACCCAAAAGTAATCCAGGATTTAGCCAAATCGCAGACCGCCGCCGAGGCTGACTATATAGACCTGAACTTGGGCCCGGCAAAGAAAGACCCCGAAGAAGTAACGCAGTGGTTGGTGAACACCATCCAGGAAGTAAGCGATTTACCGGTTTCTGTGGATACCTTGAACCCCGTAGCCATGGAAGCCGGCCTGAAGGCCTGTAAGAAAAGGCCGTTGCTGAATTCGGCCTCGGGAAGGACTGACAGCAAAGAGAGCATGCTGCCTCTGGCCAAGAAGTATAATACGGATGTGGTCATTTCAGTCCTAACGGATAAAGGCTGCCCACCCGATGTCGATTCCAGAACTGAAAGCATTATGGAAACGGTGGCGCTGGCCAATGAGATGGGAATTCCTAATGAGGATATCTGGGTCGACCCCATTATATTACCGGTTAGCGCCGACCAGAAACAGGCGAAGGAAGCCCTCGAATTTATAGGTATGCTGGGGGATCTGCTGCCGGGCGTCAAGTCCACGGTCGGCCTATCGAACGTTTCCAACGGCACGCCGGAAGAGTTAAGGCCGATGTTGAACCGGACGTTTATGGTTATGCTGGGAAGAAA
>Ga0209609_10001378_pt1 | contig 14071 bp, 17 predicted proteins | sample LakKivw325mmetaG_FD_184136 | JGI IMG/M metagenome (GOLD analysis project Ga0209609, IMG submission 184136) | Anoxic lake water microbial communities from Lake Kivu, Rwanda to study Microbial Dark Matter (Phase II) - Lake Kivu water 325m metaG... | ecosystem: Environmental > Aquatic > Freshwater... | reverse complement strand
TTCAAGGGGCACAGCGTTGTCCCCCTCGCTACTGGAGGCCACAGTGTTCCAACGCGACCAGGTTCGGCCATCATCGCTGGTGGCCACGGCGAGGGTGATGTCCGTCCCCTCCGGCAGCCTGGCCTTCCAGCTCAGCGAGCGCCAGACTGTCGGCCGGCCGCTATCCATCGGCGCGGAGACCAATGTGCCCTGGCGGGTGTAGATGGGCGGCGCAGTGGCCAGCCCGATGCGGAAGTGCTGCCCATCGTACCCCGAATACCACATGCGGTACAACTGTCCATCAAAGAGCACGTAGGGTTCGATGGCGTGGATGCTGTCCCACGAGCCCGGCGGGCCCAAATCCAGGACTGGATTGGCCCCATCTTTGGTCCAATGCAGGCCATCGGAGGATACAGCCTGCCCGATACGAAAGTTGTCCCCGTCGTGGCCCTCGTACCACATCTGATAGCGCAGGCCGTCGTAGATCACATGCGCCCGAGCTACGGAGAAATCGTCCCAGGCCTCCGGTTGGCCCACATCCAACACCCAGGCGTCCTCGGACCGGCGTCGCCACCGCAGGCCGTCAATCGAGGAAGCATAGCCAATGCGCAGCTCGTGTCCCCCGGCAGCCGTCCGCTCTGAGCCGCCGTTGTACCACATCTCGAAGAACACACCATTCCACAGCACGGAGGGCTCGGAAATGTAGGTCGCATCCCAGCGGCTGCTGCGCTCCTCCACCATGAGGGGGTTGGCCGCATCCTTGGTCCAGGCGATCCCGTCGGGCGATGCTGCATAGTTGATGGACCACAGGGCCGAGCCCTGGGCATCGGCCTTCCAGGCGGAGTACCACATGCGGAAAGTTTGGCCATCGAAGAGCACGAAGGGGGGATGGATTCCCAGGCTGTCGTAGGAGCCGATAGGGCCGATGTTCAGCACGGGGTTTTGAGGGCACTTCTTCCAATGAATACCGTCGGATGAAGTGGCATAGCCCACACGCATGGGTGGCTTAGCGCCGGGCTCAACCGATTTCTGACGACCGGTGTACCATAGATGATAAGTCTCGCCGTCGAACACCACCTTGGCCTCATCCACTACAGCGTCATCCCAGGCCCTGGGGGGCCCCACATCCAGCACCGGGTTCTCAGGGTGCTTGGTCCACGGGCCGGGCCGCGATTGAAGGCGCACGCTGCCCCGAGGGTCGGCGTCGTAGCCATAGGGAGTGCCTAGGGCGTCAAGGGCGCGCACATCCACCCCCTGCTGCTCCGCAGCCATGAAATCGGCCTGGGTGGTGTGGGTCCAGGTCCGGGAGCTATCCGCCGCGACGGGGAAGGCGGTCAACAGTATCCAGAGGGCGGCGATGATCCTCTTCACCATTGGTCATCCATGTTGAAGTAATTGTAGGTGATGTGAGCGATGTCGGCGATGAGAGGCGCGCTCTGCTCCCATTGCAGCCACCCCTGCTGGTACAGGAAGATGACCAGCACATAGTCGCCCCCCGGGGAGAAGACGATGCCTGCGTCAGCGTGAGTATCGCCGATCCAGCCGTGCTTGTGGGTCAGGGGCGTCCCCGCCGGCACGCCCTCCTCTATCAGCGAGCCGATGCGATTGCCCTTCATCAGCTCCAGCATGGCCTGACATTCCTGGGAGGTGATCTGGCCTGGATAGGCGGCGATGAGGGTTCCGCCACCCCTTGCGGCCTGGTAGATCATCTCCATAAGCAATCCCATATCCTGCGGCGTGGTCTGCATGTAGGGATCGGGCTCAGTGTCCACATCTTGCCGCGAGTTGGCAGGGGTCACGATGCAGGGAGGGGGTTGATCCTCATCGTAGGGAGTGGCCATGAAGGTATTGACCAGCCCGACCCGCTGCATGGATTCGGTGAGCCGCCGCACGCCTCGGTAGGGATCGCCCTCCCCAATCTCAGCCAGCAGGAGATTGGCGGTGTAGTTACCACTGAGGGTCATGGTCTCAGTGAGGAGCTTCGTCTCCTCAATCGTGGGGAGCCTATCGAGCTGGCGGAAGAACTCCTCCATGATGGCCACCTTCATAAGGCTCATTCCGGCGAAGGCCACCTCTCCATTCAGGGCCAGTTCCTCGCCGGTGGCTAAGTCCTTCACGAAGATGCCCACCACGCCGGGGAAATCGGCCAGGAGCTCCTGAATAGCGGCCCGCAGAAGGCCCATATCGGGCTGCACCGGCTCCTCACCCTCCTGGGTCACCACCAGCTCCACCTGGCGTTGGGTGGGGGACAGGAGCGCGCCCACCACCTGGGGCAGGGAGGCCTCAATATCCAGCTTTCGGACCGGCTCGCCAGGCACGAAGCGCAACCTGGCTTTGACCAGACGAGGCGGCTGGGCTGGCCGATCCCATTGGGCGGCGATGGCCTGTAACTCCTCCCACAGAGCCTGGGGATCATAGTCCGCAGCTATGGGCACGGGCAGAGGCCGGGGAGTCCCTCCCAGTGTCACGGCCAGGAAATCGGCGGCCTCGAATTGTGTGGCCGGTTGATTCCACACCGCATCCAGCATCCGCTCGGCGTATAATCGAAAGCCCACCTCTTTTGGATCCAGCTCCACCTCCTGATCCAGATAGCGGAGCGTCACTGGCTGGCTGAAGGCCTCTTGCAACCGCTGACCTGCAGCCTCTCGATCCCTCTCCTCTACGATCAGGTTCCCCACCTGGAGAGGACGGGGAAAGCGCTGCCGATAGTGCACATAGCGCACGACGGTCAGGGCCACCATGCCCAGGAGGATGAGCAGGAGGATGCGCTCCAGGTTCGCGCCGGACCGGGGTCTCACTCTTCGATCCTTCCCTCGAACCAGTCAGGGTAGTGGGCCTGCGTCAACTGGACGATGGCCCTCTGTGCAGGGTACATGGCCTCTGGCAGGGCATCGGGCTCACAGAAACGCATCTCCAGAACCTCGTGGCTGAGGTGAGAGGTGCCCCCTCGCACCTTGCAGAGGTAGGCGATGTCCAGCCGATTGAGCGTAAGGGCATTGGCTACGATCAGTAGGGGCCCCACATCCACCAAGAGCCCTGTCTCCTCCTTGACCTCCCGGAAGAGAGCTGCCTGGGTCCACTCACCGGGCTTCAGCCAGCCGCTGGGCAAGCCCCAGCTCGGACCTCGACGATAGGAGTGGTTGAGGACCAGCACCTGGCCCCGGTCATTGACCACCACACCCACCACGCCCACCAGAAAGGGGGCATTGAACAGCCAGCAGAGCACCCATTGCAGGCGATAGGGCAGAAGGCGCCAGACCCTAGCCAACACTCGTGACATAAGCCTCCGTGGGCAGCCTCAGCCCGCGTGGCTCCCGCACCAGGCAGTGGAGGAGCAACCATCCGATCAGCGAGAATCCCAGGGCTACCCAAAAGAGGGCCCTGTAGCCCAGGGTGGACACAATCCAGCCGCCGGCCAGTGGCGCCAGGGCCCAGAAAGGGGCAGCGCAGGTGTTGGCCAGGCCGATATAGGTAGGCCTGTCCTCGGGACGGGAGAACTCCAGAATAATGCTCATCCCGGCCAACATGAACCCCGAGCTGGAGCAGCCGTAGAGGGCAAAGAGGGGAAAGAACCAGCCGATGTGGGAGGCGGCAAGGAGTAGAATGAGGACCACGATGCCCAGGCAGGCCGCAATCTCCATCACCGATTTGTGCCCTCCTCGGTCGCCCAGACGGCCCAGAAGCGGATTGGAGAGCGCCTGGCTTCCCAGCAACACAGTAGTGAACCAGCCCGCCGTCTGGTCCGACACCTGAAAGCGCTGCACGGCATAGACGGTGAAGAAGCCACTGGCCATCCCCCCCAGCACCAGGACGATCTGGCTGAGGAGATAGGCGGAGAAATTGCGATCCCTCCGCAGGACGCCCGGCAGCCAGCGGAAGTACTCCCCTTGTGAGATGGGGGGCTTGCTGCTGGGACGTGGCGGCTCCTTGGCCATGGCCAGGAAGCTCCAGGAGAGCACACTGGCGGCGAAGGCCATAAGGAAGCAGTAGGCGAAGCTGGTGGGAAAGGGGAAGTGATCCAGCAGGTAAACGGAGAAGGCCGCACCGCCCGCGCCCAGCACCCCTCCCAGCGAGTTGCTCAGCCCGAAGAACAGACCCCGTCGGCCGAGGGGGATGATCTTAGCGATGTAATCCTGCCAGGCCGTGCCAATCAATCCCCCGCTCAGCCGACCGATGATGCTCAGCAGGAGGAAAAACAGCACAATGGACAGGGTGGGGCTAGCGTGGGGCCACAGGAGGATGCTCAGCCCCAGGGCCAGGTAGGGCCAGCGCTCATGGATGCTGATCAACAGAATAAAGGGCTGCTTGCGCTCCAGTCGTTCCACATAGTTGGCGGTGAAGAGCTGGGGCAGAAACCAGAATACGCTGCCCAAAGCGGGCACCAATCCGATGAGCAGAGGCGAGGTGGTGAGGTGGCTCAGATAGAGGGGCAGGATCGTCACCATCGAGGCGAAGCTCATACCCCAGGAGTAGCAGGCGAAATCCAGGATATTGACCGTGAAATTACGCCGGTAGTGGCGCTGGATCTGGGCTTGATACTCTGTTTCTGAGAAATAGGGTGCGACTGGGGACACTTGGGCTCCTGTGTAGAATAAGGGCGACAAGTAACGAGTGGATGAGGCAATGAGTAATGAGTGGGCCGAACCCTTATTGACTCAGTGCCTCGTTAACTCATTACTCCCTTCCGCCTCGGCCTATTATAGCACGCTACGGCTGGAGGGACAATCGTGGGGGGCGACCCCAAGGGTGCGCCCCTACACAGTGGGGAGAAGGGGGGAATACAGGAGCACGAGTATCGCTCCCAGGCAGAGGAAGGGGGCGTAGGAAATATAGCTCTTCAGTCCGCCCCGTCGGGTGATCAGCATGAACAAGGCACCCACTCCCCCGGCCAGGATGCCCAATGCCAGGGCCCACAATGCCTGGGAGAAGCCCACCACTCCAATGAAGGCCGCCAGCTTCACATCCCCGGCGCCCAAGGCTCCGTGCCTCGCCAACATCACCACCAGAAAAAGCACCAGCCCCACCGCGCCACCGAGAAGGGCGTTGAGAACGCCGGGACGGAGTGAGAGGAGTCAGACCAGCAGCGTGAATGGGATAACAGGATAGACCACCCCATTCAGGATCAGCCGATGCTGCAGGTCTATGAGGATGATGAGAAGAAAATGGAAGCGTGGAAGAGCAACTTCAGCAGCCGCCAGGATGCACCGTACCGGGACCAGAGATAGGTGAAGAGGAGAGCGGTCAAAAGCTCCCCAGTGATCCCCAGCCCATCCTATTCTCGGCGCGTAACACCTTGCCACCAGGCTGGTGCGGGCCAGCCACTCGATCCAGGTGAGGAGGACGCTCTGCTGGAGCTGAAGCGCAGCAGGTAATCCCCGGCCCAATGGAGAAGGCTCCCCATCCCCAGGCCTACCAGCGCCCACAGGAAGATTATGGGGGGCCTCCAGTCCTCAGTAGCGGATCACCACTAAGGTCCCCACCGGTGCCCAGGAGTAAAGCCAGGCTGCATCGCCTCTGGTCAGATTCACACAACCGTGGCTCATGGGACGGCCGAAGTTGCGGTGCCAATAGGTGCCGTGGAGCGCGTAGCCTCGGTAGAAGAACATGGTGTGCGGCACGCCGGGCAGGTAGTAGCCTGGCCCAGACATGGCAGTGCTGCGGTACTTGGCGTAGATGCGGAACCGTCCAGATGGCGTCGGGTAGCGGGCGATGCCCGTGCTGACCACCATCGTCCGCACCGGCGCATTCCCCTGCCAGGCGACAGCACGCTGGCTGCTGAGAACGACCTCGACCCAGCGGCCAGCGATTCTGCCTGCGCTACCACCGCTCGAACTTCCGGCTGCGCTACCACCGCTCGGGATGCGGAGCCGCTGGCCCACCCACACGAAGTTGGAGTTGGTCAGGCCATTGGCCTGCATGATAGCACTGACGGTGGTTCCGTAGCGCCGGGCGATACTGTAGAGGGTCTGGCCCCGTTGTACCACATGGACACCTCCCTGAGCGACCACTGGGTGGGGCATCCAGAGCAGTGTCAACAGCAGCGCCAGCATAAAGACGATTCGATTACGATGGATAACATACATAATATGCCCTTTCAGGGTGTGGCCACAGTTGCGGGACAAAGGACTTGTATTCGCCAGGTTTTGACCAATTATTGTACAGTAGTTTTGCACTTTTGACAATTGGGTTTTGGGGCATAGCGCGGCTGGTGCTATACTTGGGTGGCAGAACCCCAGAGCCACTCAGGAGGGAACATGCCCCAGCCGATCCATATCCGAGACGCGCGTCTGGCCCAGTATATGCGCCTGTTTTGCCATGTCTTCAGCCTGCCCCCAGTGGAAGTACTTCGTGGCCGTACTGCTGGGACTGTTGCATTGTGATGAACGGCGGACACTGTCGGCCTTGCTGCGCCATGTGGCGGCTGGTGTGACCATCTTCGGCTTGTGCCACTTCCTGCGGGTGGCTCCGTGGTCCGTAGACGAACTGACGGCTGTCAGAAACCCGTTTTTTTATCCCATTCAGTGGGACGGGTCACCCGTTTGAAGTCCTCCCTTGGGAATGTAAACCCTGCTAACGCTGCGTGTGTTCTTCTTGCCCTCGCCGCTGCTGCGCTTGTCGTGCGCGATCCATCTGCCGCCGCCGAGCCAGCACCTGGCGCTTGTCTTGTGAGCCTTGGCCTTCCGCTTGGCTCACTCTCTCCGCTGGGTCTTCTTCTCCTGGTATCGCTTCTGCTTGGCTGTTATACCAGCCATCAGGAAAGTTGCTCCTTTCAATACCTGGTTTTCGCTGTGGAGCAATCTTCCTTGTCCACGTTAATGTCAAGATGTGGGTAGACTCGGCAGCTCCACAATTGGTCGTGGAGTAGGATGAATAACTTGCGATTGCGCATGGTTGCCGCCATATTTGGGGGCTTGGTTCACTATGCCCACCACAGGGTGTAGACCTTCCCCATGGGTTGCCCCTACTGCTTCTTGATCGGCCCTCCACAGGGCGGGGTGAAGAAACCCGGTTTTTCAGGTCAGGGGAACCACTGGCCTCCGAAAAGCACCTGCAACTAGTGCCACCTTGCTTGCGGAACGCCAAAACCGGGTTTCTGATCTAACCCACTCGACAGCTCGCAATCTGCTCCGGGGTGGGAATGCCGGCGATGCCCGGTTTCTCCACCGAGAAGGAGGCCACGCAGTTGGCGAAGCGGGCTGACTCCCAGGGATCGCCGCTTTCCTCCAGGCGGATCAAGTAGGCCGCGGCGAAGATGTCGCCTGCGCCAGTGGGGTCCATCTCCACCACCGGGCGGGCGGGGAAATGGCGCCTCTCACCTCGGTGAAACACCGTGGATCCCTGCCAACCGGAGGTCACCACCATGATCCTGGCCCACCGTGCCAGGGCCTCGATTTGACTCCAATCACCCCTCACATCCTCCTCGCTCAGGATGAGCACATCAGCAGCCTGGAGGAACTGTTCCGCTCCTTCCCAGCGACAGGGAAAGACGTGGCCAACATCGTCCCATCGTCTCATCCAGCCCTGGGGGGTTATGGCCACCAGGCCGTCCCCCCATCCCTCCACCAGATCTGGACTCACCTCCTGGGCCACGGGCCCCAGGTGGACGATTTTGCTTCGCCGCCAGGGGGGAGGGATGGAGGCCGAGGAGATGGGCTGGGCCACAGCGTGGATCACCTGCCGTCGAACGCCATCCAGGTAGATATTCTCAAACGCTGTCGTCTGCGCCGAGGGGAGGTATAGCACCTCGATGCCCGACAGTGTCTCCTGTAGGGGAAAATCGGGGGCAGTGCTGGTGATGACGCCCACGCGCACTCCCAGATTGCGAGCCGTCAGCGAGGAATAGGTCGCTGTCCCTCCGATGGCGAAGCCATCCGGTTTCAGGTCTTTGCAGACGTGCCCGATGACCAGGTAGTCGAAGGGTTCCATAACTCGCTCCGTGATGAGAGGCCACATAGGGCTATTGTAGCATACTCCTATCGGATGGCCGAAGAGGGTGGAAAACCAAAAATCCCTTGGCTGGCTGCGGCCAAGGGAGCTGACTGTTTGGGGAAGGATCCTCCCTTTATTCGCGGGGGAGAATGGTCACCCGGCGGTGCTCTCCCTGGCCCACGCTCTGGGTGGTGGCCAGAGGGTGATCGCGAAGGGTGATATGGATAATGCGTCGTTCGTGGGCGGGCATTGGCTCCAAGGCCAGGGGCTGCTTACTCAGGGCCACCCTTTCAGCCACGCGGCGCGCCATATCCTGCAACTCCTTGGCCCTTCGCTGGCGATAGCCCTCCACATCCAGAAAGAAGGTCACCCAGCGCAACAACTCCCGACTGACGATCAGTCGGGCGATGTACTGCAGGGCGTTGAGTGTCTCCCCCCGGGGGCCGATGAGAATGCTGAGATCCTCCCCCCGGATATCCAGGGTCAGGAGTTGATCTTCCTGTGGCTCATGCACCGTCACCTGAGCCTGGATGCCCATTTTCTCCAGGAGTTCCTTCACCGTGGCCCGAGCGATCTGCGACTTCTCTTCAGCGGGGGAGGGGATGGGCTCCTCCTCGCCTTCCTCCTCAGCGGGGTAAAGGATCCTCACCTGAGCTGGCTCGGCGCCCAGGCCCAGCACCCCCCGGCGGCCGCGATTCAGGACCTCAATCAACACCTCATCGCGGGACAGGCCCAACTGAGCCAATCCCCTGGCGATGGCCTCCTCCACGTCCTGGCCGCTCACCTCCAGGATGTTATGCTTTCTTCTCTGCATCTTTGTCGCCTCCCTGGGCGAGTGTAGCCGTGCTGTAGCTCATGGTGAAGTATTGTTGGATGAGTTGAAGCAGATTGGAGGTCACCCAATAGAGGACCAATCCCGCTGGCACCTGGACGGCGAAGAAGCCGAACATGAGGGGCATGAGCATCATGGCCTGGTTCATCGCCGATTGCTGGGGATCGGAGGAGGAAGTGGTGGTCATCTTCTGCACGATGATCTGGGTGACCACGGTCAATATGGGCAGAACCAGATAGCCCCCCACCTCCAGCCAGGACATGCCGGCCGGGGGATTCCATATCCAGGAGAAGCTGGTCCCCTGAGGGGGGAACCCCAGGTCCCTGATCCATAGAAAAGCCCCCAGCAGTTGCTGGGCAGCGAGCTTGTAGAGGGCCTGATACAGGCCGATCCAGATAGGGAACTGGATCAACATAGGCAGACATCCCCCCAGGGGATTGATCCCGGCCCCCTGATACAGCTTCATCTGCTCCTGAGCCAGCTTTTCTCTATTCTTGCGGTATTTCTTCTGCAAGGCTTCCAACTGGGGCTGCAGTTCCTGCATCTTAATGGAAGACTTGATCTGCTGCCAGTTCAAAGGGAAGGTGAGCACCCTGATGATCACGGTGAAAAGGACAATAGCAAAGCCAAAGGCATAGGGTATCCCCAGGCTTTCTATCCCGCTGCTCAGAAGCTTCAGCGCGTTGACCAACAGCTCTATAAAGGCATTCCACATGGGTGTCGTTAACCTCCTCGGGGATTATCCTCGACGGGTCATCTCAGGGCACAGGGTCGTAGCCCCCTGAGTGGAAGGGATGGCAGCGCAGGAGCCGCCGTAAGCTGAGTTGCCCCCCTTTCCATAGCCCATAGCGGGCGATGGCTTGGTAGCTGTACTGGGAACAACTGGGGGTAAAGCGGCAAGCAGGGGGCAGCAGGGGAGAGAAAATGAGTTGATAGACCCGGATCAGACCCAACACCAACGTTTTCATCAGAATACCAGTTCTTCCTCAGTCCCCATTCCCGACAAAAGGCCCGCCTGCTGTAGCACTCCTCTCACCGCCGCAGAAATCTGATCAAAAGGCTGTCGCTGCAGAGAAAGGCGGGCCACAAACACCATGTCCCAGCCAGGGGCAACATCTTGCCACACTTCTCGGATGGCCTCCCGCAGTCTCCGCCTGGTCCGGTTGCGCACCACCGCCTTGCCCACCCACCGGCTGGCGGATATCCCGAAGCGGCTGTAGGGCTGATCGTTGGGCAGTGCACACAGCACCAGCAGAGGATGAACCCAGGAACGCCCCTCCTGCCGGACCTGCCGGAAGCGGTCGGGATCGGTGAGGCGCACACATCGGTGCAGCCGCACGGCCCTACTTCCGGTGAGCGCAGGGGGTCAATCGCCAACGGCCCTTGCTTCGGCGTCGTTTGAGCACTTGCCGGCCCCCTCGGGTGCTCATGCGGGCCCGGAAACCATGCTTCCGCAGACGACGCTGCTTCTTAGGCTGATAAGTCCGCTTGGGCACGCAAACCACCTCCATCAAGCGGAGGCCAATACAGCCTCCGATGTGTTCCATAGAATAGGGATAACATAAGGCTCATAACCAATGCCTTGATCGCCCCATGGCCACTTTGGTGTATTATAGCGTGTTTGCGTTGATCCGGCAAACAGCGCAGCTTAAGAACTTGACATCACTTTCATATGGTGGTACAATAATTCTATCGAATTCAACCTTTTTACCATCTCCAGAACCCTTGGAGGAGGATGAGGCATGGCGCACATTCTAGTGGTGGAAGATGAAGCTGGCGTGGCTAGGCTTGTGGCTCTTGGGCTTGAGCGTCAGGGATATGAGGTGAGGGTGGCAGGCGATGGACCTCACGCTCTGGACATTGCCGTAGATTGGAAGCCCGATCTGGTCATCTTGGATGTCCGCCTACCCCAAATGGATGGTTTTGAGGTCTGCCGCCGTCTGCGAACCCTGCCCCGGACTTCCGAGTGTCCTATTCTCTTTCTGACCGCCAAGGTGCTGCTGGATGACAAACTCACCGGCTTCAAGGCCGGCGGGGATGATTATCTTACCAAACCCTTTGACTTTCCAGAACTGGTTTGGCGAGTACGAGCCCTCCTGCGCCGGTCTCAACCATCGGAACCTGAGCACCTGCGAGTAGGGCCCCTGACCCTCAATTGCCAGACCTTCGAGGTTCGGATTGGGGACCAGACCCAGTTACTCACCCAGGTGGAGTTTGATCTCCTTGCCTACCTCATGCGGCATACAGGACAAGTCTTCTCCAATGACCAACTCCTGCGGGCAGTGTGGGGGTATCCGCCTGGCGTCGGGTCACCGGACCTGGTTCGGGTGCACATTCGTAATCTGCGCCAGAAGATCGAAACTAATCCTAGCAACCCCGCCTTTTTGCAGACGGTCCGCGGGCACGGCTACACTATCCGCGCTGCAATGACCTCTTCATAGCCCCCACGTGTGTTTGTCATCACCTTCCCTCCTGCCTGAGAGTTGCTGACGAGGGAGTACAGTTTATTTCCCAGCAACCTCAAGAGGGAGACTGCTCTCAACTCGAGAGCATAATAAATAAGAGGGAGGATAACCTTGATGGAACAGATGAGACTGGCCGCAGGTCAGTTCAACCAACTGAGTGACGAGAGGCTGCAGTTCATCAAGCAACTGGGGGTGGACGATGTCCTTCTCAACACGCCAGTTCTCCCCGGCGAGACACACTGGGAGTTCATGGACCTTTTGCACCTTCGGATGCGGTGCGAGGATGCCGGACTCAGGCTGGCAGCCATCGAGAATGTCCCGCGCAGATTCTATGAGAAAGTCATGCTCGGCCTGCCAGGACGGGACGAACAGATTGAACACCTGGCCACTACCATCCGAAACATGGGCCGGGCCGGTATCCCTATCCTGGGCTACAACTGGATGCCCAATGGTGTGTGGCGGACCTCGAGAACCACGCCTGGCAGAGGCGGTGCGAAGGTTACGAGCTTCGACATGGAGCTAGCCAGGAACGCCCCACTCTCCCACGGCCGTGCCTACACCGAGGAGGAGATGTGGGCCAACTACGAGGTCTTCCTGAAGGCCGTCATCCCCGTGGCGGAGGAGGCGGGTGTCAAGCTGGCCCTCCACCCCGACGACCCGCCGGTCGAGTCCCTGGGCGGGATCGCTCGCATCTTCTGCAACTTTGAAGGGTTCAGGCGGGCTATGGAGCTTGTGGATAGCCCCATGAATGGCCTGGACTTCTGCCATGGCTGCTGGTCCGAGATGGGGCCAGGCGTGATCGAGGCCCTCCGATACTTTGGGGAGCGAGGGAAGATTTTCTACGTCCACTTCCGCGATGTGCAGGGCACGGTTCCCAAGTTTCAGGAGGGTTTCATCAACGAGGGCAACAGCGACATGTTCGAGGTGATGAAAACTCTCAAGGAGGTGGGGTTCACTGGGTTCTTGATCGCCGACCATGTGCCGCACATGGTGGACGACACGGAGTGGGGACACCGGGGGCGGGCCTATGCCATCGGATATATGACCGCCCTGCTGGAGGTGGTGAATTCCATCGGGAGAAGTTAGAAGGCAGAACTCAGAATGCAGAGTCCCCAACCAACCGAAGTCTGAGCGAGGGGTGGTAGAATATAGAAGGCGGAAGACGCATCCGATTCTGTCTTCCGCCTTCTACCTTCTGACTTGCTTTATTTGCGAGGAGGGATACCCCCTATGAAATGGATCACTATCCTGTTGATCCCACTGGTGATCCTCTCCCTGCTGCTCCATTGGCTTATCCTGTGGCAGTGGCAGAATGCCCGGCTGGCGCTGCAAGAGGCACTGGACGCGGCCATCAAAGGGGTGTCTGACCTGCGGCAGGAGAGGATCGAATACGAGCTGGCCATTGACCAAGAGGTCCCCTTGCAGGCGGACATCCTCCTGAGCCAGCCCCTGGAGGTGCCGATCAGCACCACCATCCCCATCCGCACGACCTTCGACACGACGGTGAACCTGACACTCCAGGGCCTGGAGGTGCCCGTCGAGGTGGCAATTCCCGTAGACCTCCAGGTGCCCCTAAAGGTACAGGTGCCCGTGGATGTGGGACAGTTTCCTGTCTCCACCACCGTACCGCTCCACACCCGCCTGCCCATCATGATCGAGATCAGCGAGACTCCGCTGGCAGACTACCTGTTGCGGTTGCAGCAGGAGCTCCTCCTCCTGCGAGCGGGCCTGTAGGGTGGTCCTGGCCGGTGAGGGCAACAAGGGTCTGGGGGATAGGGAACGAAGGGGAAGGAGAGGAGCTGAAGGGGGAAAAGAAAAAGTCGGGGCGGCCGGATTCGAACCGGCGACCACTTGAACCCCATTCAAGTGCGCTCCCGGACTGCGCTACGCCCCGAACGATTATGATTATACCACAGCCGCGCTAGCTTGGCAAATGCGCGCCGATGAACTCCCACTGACCCCGAACAAAGTCCTCAGTGGACATGGCCCGTTTCCCGGCCAGTTGCACTTCCTCCAAAAGCAGTGCCCCCTCACCGGCGACCACTGCTACACCTTCTGGTGACTCGATCACCTCTCCCACTTTTCCCCTCCGCTGATCCAATGGCCGGGCGCGAAGCACCTTGAGGCGCTGTCCCTGCCAGTGAGTGTAGGTGCCGGGCCAGGGCGCGTAGGCCCGGACCATCCGCTCGATGGCAACGGCAGGCCGGACCCAGTCAATCTCCCCATCCTCCTTCTTCAGCAAGGGGGCATAAGAGGCCAAGGCGTCATCCTGAGGCTGAGGCTGGATCTCACCAGCGAACCAGCGAGGAAGGGCCTCCAACAGCAGCTCAGCCCCCAGGTATGCTAGCTTCTCCGTGAGGTGGGCCCGCGTGTCGTCGGGAGCGATAGGGATGGCCCGCTGGGCCAGAATGGGCCCGGTGTCCATCCCCTCATCCATGAGCATGATAGTGATCCCCATCTCCTCCTCCCCGGCCAAGAGAGCCCCGGCCACCGGGGAAGCGCCCCGATACTTGGGCAGGAGGGAGGCGTGGACGTTGAGACAGCCGAAGGGCGGGATAGCCAAAACCTCTGGCAGCAAAATCTGACCATAGGCGGCCACCACTATCACCTGAGGCTCCAACTCTAACAAGGAGGCAACTACCTCCTTCTCCTTGAGAGAACGCGGCTGCATCACCGGGATCCCCCAGGCCAAGGCCACCTCTTTCACCGGCGAAAAGGAGATCTTTCGCCCTCGACCCGCCACCTTATCGGGCCCGGTGACCACAGCCACAACTTCGTACTCCTCCCGCAACCTCTCTAAGGAGGGAACTGCGAACCGTGGCGTGCCCATAAAGATCAACCTTTCACCCATCTGACCTCCTAGGGT
>Ga0209609_10001377_pt1 | contig 14073 bp, 15 predicted proteins | sample LakKivw325mmetaG_FD_184136 | JGI IMG/M metagenome (GOLD analysis project Ga0209609, IMG submission 184136) | Anoxic lake water microbial communities from Lake Kivu, Rwanda to study Microbial Dark Matter (Phase II) - Lake Kivu water 325m metaG... | ecosystem: Environmental > Aquatic > Freshwater... | reverse complement strand
ATTTTGAAGATTATCTACCAGATCGTCCAGCCTCCATCAATATAGATGGTCTGACCGGTAATGAAGTCCGATGCCCGTGAGGCCAGAAAGATCACGATCCCTTCCAGCTCCGGGAGATATCCCCAGCGTCCCATTGGAGTTCGCTCGTTGATGAAGTTGAACCTCTCGGGGTCATTTCGGATCTGCTTGACCATATCGGTTTCGAAATAGGTCGGGCCAATGGCATTGACACGGACGCCCTGCTTCGCCCATTCGAGGGCCATCACCTTGGTCATCTGGTCCACTCCGCCCTTGGAAGAGGCATAGGCCAATTGATTGGGAAGTCCGACCTTTCCGAGGATCGAACTCATATTGATCACTTTCCCATAGCCCTGCTCGATCATCCGGGGAACGACAGCCTGGGCCACCAGGTAATATCCTTTCAGATTGGTGTTGATGATCAGGTCCCACATCTCTTCAGGATATTGAAGAACAGGAACCCGGTAGTTGGTACCTGCATTATTGACGAGGATATCAATGCGGCCGAAGCGAGTGAGTATCTGTTCGACCCCCTTTTTGATTTTATCTTTGGAAAGGACATCCAATTCGAATCCTTCGGAATTGCGGCCCATTGCACGGATTTCTTCCGGGACTTGTTTGAGGCCATCGGGATTTCGGCCACAGACAGCAATATCTGCTCCAGCCTTTGCCAAGGCCTTTGCCGCTGTTTCGCCTAACCCTCGCGTAGCCCCGGTGACCATGGCGACCCGGCCTGTTAAATCAAACAGATCCATCTTGAACCTCCTTCCCGATCAAAAGAGACCCAAAAGATTTTTGCGGTTTTTGCCCGGAATTACATCTTCCTCCCTATTTTCAGGGCTACCTTTTTTCCCTTTTATCAATGATCCGTTTTGATCTGAATACATTGCGTTTAAGGGTACCGAAGGGAACACATTGGATTTTTGGGGTCACCTTACATTCATCCATCAATTTGTTTTTCAAGAGGGGAATCACTTCGGGGATATCCTCTCCTTTCAAACATTCGACGATAAGGGACCATTGATCTTTGCCGGAATGAGGATCCGTGGTCAGCTCAAGGTTGAATTCATCGGAAAGTTTTTCGACCCCCCTGACCACATTCTCGATCTGGGAAGGAAAGACAGAGGTGGCCTCGCATGGAATCCTATCCTCGATCCTTCCGAGAATGCCTCCTGGCGAGCGGGCATGGGTCCTGCCGCACCTGCATTTTTTCTTATCCAGTTTTGTCGCATCCCCTGTCCAGAAGCGGATCAGGGGGGTAGCTTCTTTGGTCAAATGGGTGATGACCAGCACCCCGATCTCCCCGGGGTTGCAGGGTTTCTTTGTCTCAGGGTCGATCACCTCAACCAGAAGGTGGTCTTCAATCCAGTGGACCCCTGCTTTTTGGGCACACTCCGTTGCGATAATCGGACCGATCTCCGTTACCCCATAACAGTCAAAAGCATCAATTCCCAACCCCTTCTCGATCTTCTTGCGGGTCGCCGGGACTTCAGCCCCTGCCTCTCCTCCGAAACATCCGATCCGGAGAGGAATCTCCTCAGGAGAGATCCTTTTCTCCTTTAACCCCTCGGCAATCGTTAAGGCATAAGAAGGGGTGCAGATGAGGACCGTCGACCCCGGGTTTTGAAAATAGTCAATCTGGCGCTCGCTCTTGGTAGAGCCGGCAGGGATGACAAAACATTCCAGCTCCTTGCAGGCATAATGGACGGAGATTCCTGCCACCCAGATCCCGTAGCCAAACCCATTCTGGATGATATCTCCGGGACGGACGCCAAAGGTCCACATGGTCCTGGCTGTCCAACGGGTAATCTTTTTAACATCTTCATGGGACCAGATCGTATTGATGGAGGCCCCTGTTGTCCCGAGTGACGGCCGAAGTTCTGCCCAGGTTTCGGGGGGTGAAACGGTATATCTTCCGAAATGGGGATGGGCTTGTTGCTCCTCCCGAAGCTCATCCTTGGTGATAAAGGGGAGATGAACGGCATCCTCTAATGACCGGATGTCATCGGGGGTGATACCTGCCTTTTTAAATTTTTCCCGATAGAATTCGGAATTTCGATAACACCTTCTTAGTTGGAGTTTCAGTTCATAGAGCTGTAATGCCTCCAGTTCCTCCCGATCCATCGACTCGAGTTCGGCATCATAATATTTTCTGATCTTCATGGTCCCCCCGTTCAAATGCGAATATCAGATTTCACCTGCCTGCCGGAAGGCAGGGATTGCGGGTTGAAAAGGCAGTTTTTAAACGACAGGTGGTTGCTCTCTGCCCTATGCCAGTCTTTTCCAGCGAAGGGGCGGGGAGTAGATCGCTCTCCTTCCCAGTCCTTCTTCGATTCGCATCAATTGATTATATTTAGCCACGCGTTCTGTCCGGGAGGGTGCACCTGTCTTGATCTGGTCGGCATGGGTTCCCACTGCCAGATCAGAGATGGTTGTATCCTCGGTCTCTCCCGAACGGTGGGAGATAATCGTACGATAACCTGCACGTTTTGCCATTTTGATGACATCAAGGGTCTCGGTCAGCGTCCCGATCTGATTGGGCTTGATCAGAATGGCATTGGCCACCCCCTCTTTGATCCCTCTTTCGAGGCGGTTTGGGTTCGTAACGAAGAGATCATCTCCGACCAGTTGGACACTCCTTCCCAGGCGATCGGTCAGGAGTTTCCAGCCTTCCCAGTCATCCTCTGCCAGGCCGTCTTCAATTGAGACGATCGGGAATTTCCGGATCAGTTTTTTATAGTATTCGATCATTTCAGCAGGGTTCCTCTTTCCTTTTTTATCGGCCTTGAGAGAGTAGTGCCCATCCTGATAAAATTCAGTGGCTGCGGCATCAATGCCGAGGGCGATATCCCTGCCGGGTCGATAACCGGATTGGATGATTGCCTCCGTGAGAAGTTCGAGGGCCTCCTCATTGGAGTGAAGATCAGGAGCAAACCCCCCTTCATCTCCTACCGAGGTCTTATAACCCTTTCCTTTAAGAAGGGATTTAAGATGATGGAAAACCTCGATCCCCATCCGAAGGGCCTCCCTGAATTTTTTAGCCCCGATGGGAAGGATCATAAACTCCTGGAGGTCGAGATTGTTGTCCGCATGAGCCCCGCCGTTGAGGATGTTCATATGGGGAAGGGGAAGATGGGTAGATGAGGAGCTTCCGAGATGTTGATAGAGTGGAATGCCCCGATGGTTAGCCGCCGCTTTGGCACAGGCCAAAGAGACCCCCAGGATCGCATTGGCCCCCAGATGAATCTTATTCGGGGTTCCGTCCAATTGGATCAGGAGCCTATCGATTCCTTTCTGATCAAGGCCGTTCTTTCCCAAGAGTATTGGCGAAATGATCCGGTTGATATGGGTAACCGCCTTTTGAACCCCTTTCCCGAGATAACGTTTCGGATCTTTATCCCGGAGTTCCAGAGCCTCATGACTCCCTGTGGATGCCCCGGAAGGAACGGAGGCCCGACCCGTGGCATGGCTTTTGAGAAAGACCTCCGCTTCGACCGTTGGATTTCCCCTCGAGTCAATGATCTCCCTTCCGATGACCTTCGTGATGGTAACCATTCTCCTTTCTCCTTTATCTCATGGGCGATCTCTTTTTTGATTCAGGATTCGTGTCCCGATATAGATATAATGACTTCCTGAAAGGATGGTCAAAAAGGTTGTTCCGTATAGGGCGAGGGTGATCATCGTTTTCATCCAGTGGGTTTCTCCGTTGAGCAGGACGAGGAGGATTGTCAGGATCTGAAAGGTCGTGGTGATCTTGCTGATGAAGCTCGGTCCAATTTTTACAGGATAATTGGTCAGGGTCATGACCAGTACGCCCAGTAGGATGATCACATCCCGGGTAATCACGATGACAGCCAGCCAGCCCGGAAGCATTTCGATGATGGCCAGGGTGAGGAAGGCGCAGATGAGGAGGAGTTTATCCGCAATGGGATCGAGATAGGCACCGAGCTCCGTTCTCTGGTGGGTAATCCTCGCCAGAAGGCCATCGATCCCATCCGTTATCCCTGCAATGGCAAAGGTGATGAGGGCATTCGTAAAGGACTTATTGATGATGAAGATGACAAAGAACGGAATGAGAAGGACCCGTGTGAGCGTCAGGATATTAGGAAGGTTCATTCGTATATCTCTTTGGGTTCACCCTTATAAAGGTCTTTGAAAGTGGTAAATTTATCGAGAAAGGCAAGATCGACTTTACCAATCGGGCCATTCCGTTGTTTTCCGATAATCACCTCCGCCTTCCCCTTATTCTCTTCCGAACGGTTGTAAATCTCCTCACGGAAGAGGAAGAGGATGACATCCGCATCCTGTTCAATCGCACCGGATTCACGGAGATCCGAGAGCTGGGGCCTGTTACCTGTCCGTTCCTCGGTCTTACGGCTGAGCTGAGAGACGGCAATCACCGGGACATTGAGTTCTTTGGAGAGGGCCTTGAGGGACCGGGAGATTTCGGAAATCTCCTGCTGACGGCTTTCCACTCTTGTCCTTCCCTTCATCAACTGAAGGTAATCCACAATGATCATTCCCAAACCATGGTCGGATTTCAACCGGCGTGCCTTGGCACGTAATTCCAGGATGGAAAGGGCGGCCGTATCATCAATGAAGATGGGGGCATCAGAAAGTGTGCCTGCGGCCATCGTCAATTTTGGCCAGTCGCTTTCGCTGAGGTAGCCGGTCCGAAGTCGTGTCCCTTCCACCTGGGCTTCGGAACAGAGCATACGAATAACCAATTGCTCCTTGGACATCTCCAAAGAGAAGATGGCCACAGGAATTTTCGCCTCAATGGCCGCATACTGAGCAATATTGAGACAGAGGGCGGTCTTGCCCATGCTGGGCCTTCCCGCCACAATGATCAGGTCGGATGGCTGGAAGCCTGAAGTCAATCGGTCCAGTTCTTTAAACCCTGAGGGGACGCCGGTGACCAGATCCTTATTCTTGAAAAGCGTTTCAATTGTCTTAAAACTTTCCTTAACAATCTCCTTGATGGGGAAGAAAGAAGGTTTCACTCTTCTCTCGGAAATCTCAAAGATGGCCTTTTCCGCTTCATCCAGAAAACTTTCGACATCCCCTCGGTCCGCATAACTCTGAGTGATGATTTCCGTTGAAGTCTCGATCAACCTTCGAAGGATCGCCTTCTCTTTTACGATCCGTGCATAGTATTCAATATTGGCAGCGGTTGGGACAGAGTCAATGAGCGAAGTGACATAGGACGCACCCCCAACGGCATCGAGTTCGCCCTTTTTCCTCAGCTCGTTAGTCATGGTGACGAGGTCTGCGGGTTCGTTACGTTCGAAGAGGTCAATCAGGGCGTTAAAGATCTTTCGATGGGTATCCCGGTAGAAGTCCTCAGGGGCGAGAATCTCCGTGACCCTGTTGATGGCCTCATTCTCAATCAGGATTCCTCCCAGTACGGATTGCTCCGCCTCCATATTCTGAGGGGGAATTTTGTGGGAAGAAAGATCTCCCTCTCCCATGCTTCTGACCCCTTTGTAAAGCCCTGCCACGAATGGCAAGGTCCTACCGTTCGGAGCGCTCTTTGCGTTCCTTACTCCTGAACCACCCAGACCCGAAGAGTGGCAGTCACTTCCGGATGGAGCTTGATCGGGACGGTGTAATTTCCAAGGTTTTTAATCGGCTCTTCGAGATGAATCTTTTTCCGGTCCACCTCAACCCCATTCTCTTTCAAAAAGGTTTCAATATCCATAGAAGTCACGGAGCCGAAGAGTTTCCCGCTTTCGCCAACGTTTCTGGAGAAGGTGCAGGAGAGATTTTCGATTTTCTGGGCGATCTTCTCCATATCCTTCTTCATCTTTCCCATTCGTTGTTGGATCAGGCCTTTTTGATGTTCCAAGTTCTTTAGGTTCTTCTCCGTGGCAAAAACAGCCTTTTTCTTCGGGATAAGGTAGTTTCTTCCATACCCATCCGTCACCTTAACGGTCTGCCCCATTTTCCCCAGGGAGGGGATATCTTCCAATAGAATGACCTGCATGGTTGATCTCCTAATAATTTTCCCCTCACCTTTCTCCTCTCCCCAGCGGGGAGAGGGAGGGGGTGAGGGGGTTAATGGGCCGCTGTGGTAAAGGGTAAGATGGCAATGTTTCTGGCCCTTTTGACAGCCACGGTGATCTTCCTTTGATGTTTGGCACAGTTTCCTGAAATCCTCCGGGGAATGATCTTGCCCCGTTCGGTTACGAAATACCGGAGGGTCCTCGGATTCTTATAGTCAATCTCTAATTTTTTATCCGTACAGAATCGGCAGACCTTTCGTTTTAAAAACGGTCTCTTTCTCCTTTCCGGACCGGAAGGCTTTTCAGCCGGTTTTCTCATACTTTTCTCCTCTCTTATCAAATTTCATCTCCTTCAGACGGTGATGCCTTTTCTACGGGATGAAGTTCCGAAGCAATGACTTCGGTTCGGATTCGGTTTCTCCCTTCAGGGGTTTGCCAGCGCCTTTGTCGGAGCCTTCCTTTGACGAGAAGACGCTGGCCACTCTGCAAATCAGGTTTGGATTCAGCGAGCCTTCCGAAGACGACAATCGGGATCAAGCTCTTGACGGGGCCCGTATCGTTTAATTCCAGAGGGAATTGTAACACCGGGGTCCCATCGGGCTGATATTGTCGATGCGGAGGGGTTGCCACTCTGCCCGTAATGACCACACGGTTCAGGGAGGCCATGTTCCTACTCTCCCGCGGCCGCCTCTTCCGGAGGTTCTTCCGGAACAGGACCTTCGGTTGAGGATGCCTGTTTTTCGTCCAGCCGAACGGATTGGAATTTAATCACGGCATCCATGACCCGGTAATTTCTTTCCAATTCGGAGAGCAGGGCGGGTGTTCCGGAAAAATGGATGAGGATATAATGGCCTTTGGGTTTCTTTTTAACTTCGTAGGCGAGATTCCGGTTTCCCCAATCCTCGACTTTCAGGATCTCCCCATTGCCCTGGGTGATGATCCCTTTCACTTTCTCAATAGCCGATTGGGTTTGCTCTTCTTCAAGATCGGGGTTGAGGATAAAGATCGTTTCATATTTTCTCATCGTTTACCTCCTCGTGGATTATAGCCCTAAAACGAAGTTTAGAGCAAGGGGCATTTCAATTGCTGATTGCGGATTTTGGAATGCGGAATGAAGATTTATTACATAGATTCCGCAATCCACATTCCGCAACCCGAATTAGGCTCATTCGGTTTTCATGACATCCTGTTTCATCACCCCTGCGATATGGCCCCTGCTCACCCTGACCCTGACCTTGTCAGAGATTTCAACGGTAATGACATCGTCTCGCAGGCCTGTAATTTTTCCGTAAATTCCACCGCTGGTTAAGATCTGGTCTCCAACCTTCAAATTGGATAAGAGCGTCCGGTGTTCCTTCGATCTCTTCTGTTGAGGCCGGATGAGCAGAAAGTAGAAGATGACAAAGATGAGAATGATAGGGAGAAAGCTCCACATCGTTGACCCCTGGCCTCCTCCTGGCTGTGTTCCCATGGCATAGACTAAATCCGTTCCCATAAATCCTCCTTTTCTATTTTTAAGTCAAAGCCGTCTGATCCCGGGCAGAATTCTCTTCTTTTAACTCATTCTCCTTAAAAATGAAAGTCCGGTAAAGTTCGGAGAGGCGGCCCTCCTGGATCGCCTTCCGTATGGACCTCATCAGGTTCATATAATAATAGATATTGTGGATCGTGTTCAACCTCGAAGAGAGGATTTCGTTGGAGAGATAGAGGTGTCGAAGATAGGCTCTCGAATAATGACGGCAGGTATAACAGGGACATTCCTCATCAAGAGGTTTGGGATCCTCGGCATACCGTGCCTGTTTGATAGAAACCTTCCCCGAAGAGGTGAAGAGCATCCCGTTTCTTGCGTTGCGGGTGGGCAGGACACAATCGAAAAGATCGATGCCCGAAAGGGTGGCGTGGAGAATATCCTCCGGCATTCCTACCCCCATCAGGTAACGGGGTTTGTTTTCTGGAAGCAGGGGGAGGGTCCATTCAAGGACATCCCGCATCAGGGATTTTGGTTCCCCAACGCTGAGGCCTCCGATGGCATATCCCTGGAAATCGATCCGGGTCAGCATCCTTGCACTCTCCTCTCTCAGGTCCCGGTAAACCCCTCCCTGCACAATACCAAAGAGGGCAGGGCCAATCTCTCCTCTCGTGTGAAAGCATTTCTCCGCCCACCGGGTGGTCAATCCGATCGAAGCCTTCACGTATTCACGCGAAGAAGAGTAGGGGACACATTCGTCGAGAACCATAGCGATGTCAGAGCCAAGGATCTTCTGAATCTCCATGACTTTCCCGGGAGTTAAAAAATGTTGAGATCCGTCGATATGAGACTGGAAGAGGACCCCCTCCTCTGAAATCTTTCGCAGTCTTGCCAGGCTGAAGATTTGAAAACCGCCACTGTCTGTCAAAATAGGCCTGTCCCAATGGATGAAGCGATGGAGCCCTCCCAATCTCCCGATCACCTCGTGACCCGGTTTGAGGTAGAGGTGATAGGTATTGCCCAGTATCCCTTCCACCCCTGCCTCCACTAACTCTTCAGGGGTCAGAGATTTAATCGTACCCTGAGTTCCCACGGGGAGAAAAGCAGGGGTGGAGAGGGGACCGTGATCTGTCTCGATCCGTCCCAATCTCGCATTGGAAAAACTATCCCTTTTAAGAATCTCAAAGCGAAAGGCCATTTTTAAACGTTTTCCGTGCCCGATCACCGTGCCCGGAATTCTTTACGATCACGTGACACGGATAGCGGTCACGGTATTTTAGAGGATCAGCATGGCATCGCCGTAGCTGTAAAAACGATATTCTTTCTCAATCGCTTCCCTGTATGCCCTCCGGGTCAAATCTTTACCCGAAAAGGCTGAAACCAGCATGATCAGCGTTGATTTTGGAAGATGGAAATTAGTGAGCAATCCATCGATGACCCGGAACCTGTAACCGGGGTAGATGAAGAGGGAGGCATCCCCCTTTTCAGGTTGAATTCGGCCTTTCTCATCGGCAAAGGACTCCAGGCTCCGGGTGGTCGTCGTTCCAACGGAAATGACCCTTCCGCCCCTTTTCTTGGTTTCGTTGATCTCTCCGGCGGCCTTTTCTGAAATCTCCACCCACTCTGCTTCCATCGAATGTTCTTCAACCCTATCAACTTTTACAGGTAAAAATGTCCCCGGCCCGATGTGGAGAGTGATGAAGGTGAGACGGATTCCTTTCTCCTTAAGAGACTGAAGCAGGGGATGGGTGAAATGGAGACCTGCGGTCGGTGCGGCAATCGAACCATCCTTTTCTGCGAACACGGTCTGGTAACGATTCCTGTCCAGCGGTTCATCTTCCCTTTTGATGTAAGGGGGGAGGGGGACATGTCCAAATCTCTGAAGGAGATCCTCGGTTGATTTCTCTCCTGAAAATGAGATTTTTCCTTTTCCTCCTTTACACTCCTTTACCTCTCCATAAACTCCCTCTCCGAATTCAATTCGTCTCCCTATTTCGGCCTTTCCTAATTTCTTGGTCAATACCCTCCACTCTCCCTGGCTGCCATTGCGTGAAGGAATAAGAAGGAGTTCGACCTTTCCGCCACTCTCTTTCTTCCCGATCAATCTTGCCGGGATCACCCGGGTATTGTTCATGACCAGAAGGTCACCGGCCCGGAGGTAGCCTGTTATATCACCAAATTGACAGTGCTCTATCGTCCCTTCTTCCCGACGAAGAACCATCAATCTGGATTCTCCCCTCTGGGAAGAGGGATATTGAGCGATGTATGATCTGGGAAGGTAATAATCGAATTCTTCCAGTCTCATTGGCCTTAGAATCAAGAAAATGATAAGATAAATAAAACTAACAGAGCTAAACCGAATCTGCAAGAAGAAATTCATGGGCCAAGGTTTACCTGTGATGTAATGGCTTATTTAAAAATTGATTTAAACCATCCGTGGCGAAGGGTTGACTTTTCAGGGGGTATCGAGTAATTTTAAATTAAAATCATCAAGAGGAAGGCTGGAATGAAAAAGATTTCTTATAAAGATGCAGGAGTGGATATTGAAAAGGGAGATGCCTTTGTTCAGGCGATCAAGCCGATGGTGGAATCAACCTTCCGGCCTGAAGTGCTCACCAAGATTGGAGGCTTTGCCGGTTGTCTCTCCCTCAACCTGGAACGTTACAAGAAGCCCGTTTTAGTTTCCTCTACGGATGGGGTCGGAACAAAACTGAAGATTGCTTTTCTCATGGACTGTCATCATACCGTCGGGATTGACCTGGTGGCAATGTGCGTCAATGATATCATCGTGAGCGGAGCCAAACCCCTCTTTCTTCTGGATTATTTTTCTACCTCCAAACTCGATCAGGAGAAGGCGATCCGGGTAGTGGATGGAATTGTGAAAGGATGTATCGAAGCAGAATGCTCTCTCATCGGTGGCGAGACTGCCGAAATGCCCGGTTTCTATCAGGAAGGGGAATATGACCTCGCCGGATTTGCCGTCGGTATTGTGGAAGACTCGCAGTTGATCGATGGTTCGAGCGTCACCGTTGGAGATAAGCTGATCGGGATGGCTTCTAGCGGACTCCACAGCAATGGATATTCTCTCGTCAGGAAGATCCTCCTTGAGCATCACCGGATGGATCTGAACCAGAGGGCCGAAGAAATCGGCGGGATTCTGGGAGAGGAATTGATCCGTCCGACGAGGATCTATGTCAAGGCTGTTCTCAACATTGTAAGGGATTTCGGCATCGGTGGGATAGCCCATATTACAGGCGGCGGGATCACAGGAAATCTTCCCAGAGTGATTCCAAAAGGTTGTAAAGCCATTATCAATCGGGGATCCTGGGAGGTCCCTCCCATCTTCCCATTTTTACAGGAGAAGGGAGGAGTCCCCGAGGATGAAATGCTCCGAACCTTCAACAACGGGATTGGGATGGTCCTTATCGTAAAGAGCAAGGAGGCGGAGGAGATATTGGCAAGACTCCTCTCAATGGGTGAAAAGGCATTTGTCATCGGCGAGATCAGTAAGGCAGAGAAGGATCAGGGGCCCATCGAATACATTTAAGAAAAAGAAGTCTCAATCTCTCTATCCTATTTATCTTCATCGTCTTATCCTTATGGAGAAAAAGATGATCCATCCGGGATCAGGTGGCGGGGTGTTAGTGAGTGCCTGTCTGGTGGGGATAAAGAGCCGTTACGACGGGAATCATAAGTTGAAAAGGAACCTGCTTAGGAAATTAAATGGAAGGGGATATGCGATCATTCCGGTCTGCCCCGAGCAGTTGGGGGGGATGCCCACCCCGAGGAGCCGCTCGACCCTCATCAATGGAAACGGAATGGATGTCCTGAAGGGGAAAGCCAGGGTGATGAACCAGGAAGGGTATGATGTGACGCCATCTTTCATCAAAGGAGCAAAAGAGGCCCTGAAGATTGCACGGCTCAATGGTGTCCGATCGGCCTATCTCAAGGAGGGGAGCCCTTCCTGCGGGACGAGGCAGTGTGTCCGTAAAAGGAAGAGATCCGGGCCGGGGGTGACCTCCGCACTCTTCATCAAAAAAGGTCTGGAGGTCGTCGCCGTAAGATAAACTCTTTGGAATGGGTAAGATCTATGGGACATCAACTTAGGGTATTTGATGTGATTGTGCTGGGCTCCGGACCAGGCGGGCTGATGGCAGCCACACTTCTTGCCAAAGAGCATCGAAGTGTCTTGTTCCTGAAAGAAAACAGTTATCATCCCTCGTTTGTGAGGGAGGGGTACCGATTTGTTCCCTTCTCAAATTTTTCAGAGAGACTTATCAAACCCCATCTGATGCGGATAATTTGCCAGACCCTGGATCTATCCCTTCATGAATTCGGTCAAAAAGCACCTGAAAAACAAGAGCAGAAGGTATCCTTCCAGGTGATCCTGCCCCAAGCGAGGATCGACCTCTTCGACCAGGGCCCCTTATCCCAGAGAGAGATGAAAAGGGAATTCCCTGAAGAGATTGTGGAGATTAAAAACCTCTATGGCGAAATGGCAAGGATTAACCAGAGGTTAATGAAGGGAGAAGGCGAAGAGAGGAGAGAATCGCTTTTCCCCATTCGTTCTCCCTCTTTTTTTAGAAGGTTAGTTCCATTCAAACCGCTCTCCACGGAGAGATTGGATGAGAGACTCCTTTCTTTTTCAAAGGAGTTCAGGGAATTCATAAGACTCCAGATGCTCTCCTTGGGCAATCTAAATCCCAATCGGATGGACATCTCCCTGGCCTCCTATCTCCTCTTTAATGACCAATGGGGGAAGGGGATGGACATTGAGAGGATGACGAAGCCCATGATGAGAAAATTTCTTCACTCCGGAGGAAAGGTTGAAGGAATCGAAGGGTTCGAGAAACTGAAGGTTAAAAGGAGAAAAAAACTTCATCTTATATTAGACGGGGAAGGAAGGGAATTCCAGTCTAAATTTATTATCTTCAATTCTCCTTTTCATCGCCTTTTAAATCTTTTAAGTCCCCGTATGGGGAAAGTATTAAAGTTGAAGAAGAAGGTCAGGCCTTCCCATTTGATCATCCCCATCTTCCTGGGGATCCATGAAAAGGTGATTCCGGTTGGGATGAAAGACCTCCTCGTTTCCATTTCAGATATGGGGAAGCCTGACGGAAATGGTAATGTCCTATTCCTATCCCTAAGCCCCAAGGGGGATGAGTCACAGGCCCCTTCTGGCCGGAGGGCCCTCCTCGTTGAAGGTCTGATGGATCTGGAAGGATGGAATCAAAATTCCTTGGTCGAATACCAGAGCGCCGTGATGAAGCACCTGAAGCATCTCATCCCATTCCTTGAGCATCATATTGAGTTTATCGATCTCCGGTGGGCGGGCGAACAGATTCCTAAAATTTCATATCCCCATTTCATCTATGAGACCGATTCCGCTTTTCAATGGAGAGAGGGGTTGATTCCGCCAAAGATATCAAAAAATCATTTCTTTGTCGGGAAGGAGAATTTTCCATTTCTGGGATTAGAGGGAGAACTCCTGGCCGGATTGATGATTGGGAAGGAAATACTAAAAAGATATCGTTACATGGAGTGATCCTGTTAAAAAATGATGGTGTGATTATATTCTTTCCTGCATCCGGAAGGTCGAAGACCTTCTCATCGGGTTTATTTCTTTCTGGGTCGTAAACTCGTCTCCTCGTCTTCGTCGTAATCTTCATAAGACATTTCATAGAGCTTGCTGATCTCTTTTGGGTTTTCATCCTTGAGAAGAAATATTTCCCTGGCCATCATTTCTGTCCATTGCTCATAAGAGATAAATTTATCCTTATCGCCCACTATCTTTCTCGCGGCGCTCACAAGGGCGGACTCGATCGCCTTGAAGAGTATCTCCTTGTCTATGCCCCGCTCGCGCTCTATATGTTCGAGTACCGCCAAAAGTTCCTGATTCATCTCGCGCTCCTATTAAAATTCTATCTTGAGTCTGGCAACGGCTATTTTATCCTTAGGGACGACCGCGCTTATCCCGTCCCGCTCCACTATTATCGCCTCTTTATCCATCCCCACCAGGATTCCCTCCAGGTGTCTCTTACCGTCTACGGGTTCATGCGTATCGACCTCTATATCGCGGCCCATGACCCTCTTAAAATCACTATTTGCCTTAAGAGGCCTGTCCAGGCCCGGCGAAGAGACCTCGATCGTATACCTCTCTTCTATAAAATTCGCCTCGTCCATCTTCTCGCTTAAAAATTTATTGAGCGCCTCGCATTCGGAGAGCATGATGCCTTCCGGTTTATCCGCCAGGAGCCTCAAGACCATGCCATGTGACTCGGCTCGATACGATATATCCACAAGCTCTATGCCGTGTTCCTCGAGATATCCCGCTATAAATTCTTTCACACGTTCTATTATATCCATGATGGAGCCAATCCGCTTTTGTCTTCAGCGCGACATCCGCCGCAGCGCCTACCGGCGCTTTGCTCATTGAAGCGCGAAGGCGGATAAAAAAAAGTGGGTGCTGAACTTACCCACTTAATGATTCCCCCCTTTAGGAAATAGATTTATTTACTTTTTATATGATAGTATAAAAACCTATATGTGTCAAGTATTTTCGACCAAAGCTCGGTATTTGAC
>Ga0209609_10001375_pt1 | contig 14087 bp, 10 predicted proteins | sample LakKivw325mmetaG_FD_184136 | JGI IMG/M metagenome (GOLD analysis project Ga0209609, IMG submission 184136) | Anoxic lake water microbial communities from Lake Kivu, Rwanda to study Microbial Dark Matter (Phase II) - Lake Kivu water 325m metaG... | ecosystem: Environmental > Aquatic > Freshwater... | reverse complement strand
CGACACGACTAACCGGCGGTCTCGGTGTATTCGGCGCGGGGGTCGGAGAGTCGGTAGAGGTCTACGTCAGGGAAGACACCTCGGGGGTTGGGAGCATACGAAGGCAGGAGTCAGAGCAGAAACCGGAAGTGCCGGGTTGGCTGATACCGAGCCGGCATGCGCTTGACGCAGGCGGCCAGCGGCCCGCGCCTGTCACTCGTCCGGACCAGGCTTCTTCAGTCCGCTTTTCCCCGGGGCGAGCCACTCCGCGACCGCGGCCAGCAGTTTCTCTCGCTCCACCGGTTTCGGGATGAAAGCGTCGGCTCCGGCCCTGAGCGCAGCCGCCGCGTCCTTCTCGCTAACGTGTCCGGAGAGGACAAGGATTGGAGCCTTGAACGTCCGGCTGCGTTTGAACATGGTGCAGAGCGTGAGGCCATCCAGTCCCGGCATCAGGAGGTCGCAGATGGCCAGGTCCGGCGGGTCTTCGTGCGCCGCCTTCAGCGCGGACGTTCCATCGGCGACCGTTGTTACACGGTAGCCCGCTGACTCCAGTATCTTCTGGAGAAGCAGCCTGACCGGCGCCTCGTCGTCAATCACCAAGACATGTTTCACCGCTTTCACCTCAGGCCGGGATCGACCGGATGTCCAGGCACCTTTGTCCTCACGCCGGCGCGTTGACGAGCGGAGCGTCCTGCCGCAGCGGGATGCGGAAACGGAACTCAGCCCACTTGCTTGGTTCCGAGTCGGCCGTGATCTCGCCGCCATGCCGGATGACGATCTGGCGGGAGATGTAGAGGCCAAGACCGGAACCGGACACGCCCTTGTGTTCAGGATGGTTGAGGCGCTGGAACCGAGCAAAGAGCTTCTGCTTCTGTCCGGGCGCAAACCCGACGCCTTCGTTCCGCACCGAGAAGAGTGCCCAGTACTGGCGGACATGCTCGCCGGAGTCAGCGTAGTCGGAGAAACTCCGGCGCACGAGCCGGACCAGGATCTGCGAATTCTCTCGGCCATACCTGACCGCGTTGCCGAGCAGGTTGTTGAAGACGACCCTCAGGAGAGTGGCATCGCAGGGTGCGACCAGGTATTCAAGGTCGGTCTCAATCGCCATGCCCCGGGCTCTGGCGGCCGGGGATTGAATTTCCACCATCGGTCGGATGACTTCCTCGACGAGGTCAACGGCCGGACCGGGCTGGTACCTCATCTCTCCGGTTTCAATCTGCGACAGGTCGAGGTAGTCGCGCACCAGGTTGGTGAGGTAGCTTGAGTTGGCGATCATCCGCTGGACTTTTTCGGACTGCTGCGGCGTCAGCTTGCCGAGATAGCCCTCGGTTAGAGTGTGGCCAATGGTGGCGATTGATGCCAACGGCGCCTTCAGTTCGTGCGCGACGAAGTACAGTATCTGGGCGTAGTTGTGCTTGGCCTGAGCCAGGTCGTCGAGATACTTCACCTTCTCGACCGCGAGCGACAGCGAGTCAGCCACGGCGAGGAACGTGTCGATATGGCTCGGCTGGTAGGCGTCAGGCCGGTGCGAACTGAAGAACAACAGGCCGATTGAATGGTTCCCGGCTCGCAGCGGACAGGTGAGATTCGACATCACCCCATCTCTGAGGATGTCTTGAGTGGCCTTTGAGTCGGGCCGACCTGCCAGGTGGTGTACGAGGTTGTTGATAATCCGCGGACGCCCGGTGCGGAGGATCGGCTCCAGTGATGAGCCTTTGAGCTCCGCCCAGTAGCCCTTGTCTACGCGCTTGACCTCAATTTCGCTCCGAACCCAGCGCGAAACGACCAGGCCGGTTTCCTCGTTGTAGAATGCCACCGACATGCGGTCGAACGGGATGATGTGGCGCATTGTCTCGTAGACGACGTCGAGCACCTCAAACAGCGACTTGCCCGAGAACCAGAGGTGCTTCAGGTCCTCGAGCACCATCTGGACGGCCGCCTCGTGCAGGCCGGGCGAATCCTCGTGGCTACTCGCGTCTGGCTCACTCATTGGTGTCCTTCGCTGTCTGTGGCCGAAACAAGATAGCTCATTTCCGGCCACCAGTCAACCCGCAGTTCTTTTTGCCGCACGCCCCCGGTGATGTCGATTCATCCAGTGCCGGATGCGTCTACGCCGCCCGACTTCCCCGGGCACGGGACCGATATGACCGAAGGAGTCGCTTGATGTTCTCGGAACGTGCATCGGGTTCGCGCCAATTCGCTTTGGAGTGATGCGGGCATCGCCCCGAGCTTGACAGCGGACCGTGGGGCTGTGTCATTCTTGCTGTTAAATCAGTAACAGTGTGACCACGGTAACAGTCTTTGAGACAGCTTAATAGCCGAACCGTCGAGAGGCTCATAGTATATCGGCGGGTCCTTGGCTCGCGTGGCGAGGCAGGTTCCCGTCACATCTACTCGCACGAACTCGCCGGCCTGGCAAGGGTCACGGCCGTGCAGGTGCGCCGCGACCTGATGGAAGCCGGGTTCTCGGGCAGCCCGAGTCGTGGCTACGAGGTTGACCAGCTCCTTGGTCAGATTGACCGGATTCTTGACGCCCCGGACGGGATGAGGGCCGTGCTCGTCGGGGTCGGCAACATCGGAAGATCATTATTGGCCTTCCTCGCCGGACGGGGGCTGAAAATAGAGATAGCCGCGGCGTTCGATAGTGACCCGTCCAAAATCGACCGGGTGATTTCCGGGTGCCGGGTCTACGACATCGCAACTTTGCCGGAACACGTCCGAGAGCTGGGAGCTTTCATCGGCATCATCGCGGTACCGGGACTCCAGGCACAGGCCGCGGCCGAGGCGCTGGTTGATGCCGGCGTAACCGGCATACTGAATTTCGCGCCGGTACCGTTGTACGTGCGGCCCGGCGTCCACGTCGAACAAGTTGACATTATGCGCGCCATCGAGAAGGTGGCGCATTTCGCAAAGCAGGAGAAAGCGAGAGAGGTCTAGGCAAAATGGCAAACGCTACCGTCGAGAAAGTGATGCAGCGTTACCCGAAGGCCGGCCGGGACAGCCTGATTCCGATTCTGCAGGCAGTCCAGGAAGAACAAGGCTACCTTTCGGAAGACGCCGTCGTCAGTATCGGCCGGCACCTTCATATACCCGCAAGCAAGGTGTTCGGCGTGGCGACGTTCTACAATCAGTTCCGGTTCCAGCCCAAGGGCAAGTACCACGTGATGGTGTGCCGGGGAACGGCCTGCCACGTAAAGGGCTCGAAGAAGGGGCTGGACATGGTGACCAAGCTTCTGAAGATCGAGCCTGGCAAGACCAGCCGGGACAAGCTGTTCAGCCTTGAAGTCGTCGCCTGCATGGGCGCCTGCGGCCTCGCGCCGGTCGTGAACGTGAACGGCCAGTTCTACGCCAAGGTGACGCCGATGAAGCTGCAGCGAATAATCGAAGAGTGCCGGGCAAAGGAGCGCACCAATGGCTAAGGCAGAAACGAGCACGGTCGGGGCTTGCTGGCACAAGCCGCAGATGCCGGCGGCGGAGTTGCTCAAGGCGCTGAAGGCTGGTCCATTCGGCAAGTCGAATGAGGTCGAGCTCATCACCTCTCTGCGGCGCGAGACGCTTTCAAAGCCGGTGGTCTTTATCGGTACCGGTACTTGCGGGCTCGGAGCCGGAGCGGCCAAGACGCTCGAAGCCATCAAGGACTATCTGAAGAATAAGAAGATTGACGCGGACCTGGTCGAGGTCGGCTGCGTCGGCATCTGCTCGGACGAGCCGATCGTCGACGTGCAACTGCCGGGTCGGAACCGGATCAGCTTCCGTACCGTACAGGCTGAGAAGGTCGAGAAAATCCTCGACGCGGTATTCGCGAAGAAACCGGACCTGAGTGAAGTCTCCGACCTGGTGCTCGGCCAGTACCGTTGTGATTGCTCCGAAAAGTGCGAGTGTCAGGAATGGACCAAGGTTACCTACCTGGACCAGCATCCGTTCTTTGTCCGCCAGAAGCGCTGGGTGCTTGCCAACTGCGGAATCATCGACCCGAACAACATCGACGAGTACATCGCCCGAGGCGGCTACTCGGCGATGCACCGGGTGCTGCATAAGATGACACCCGACGAGGTCTGCGACGCCACGTATAAGTCCGGCCTGCGTGGTCGGGGCGGCGGCGGATTCCCGGCGGGCAAGAAGTGGCAGATGGCGCGGGCTTCGGCCGGTGACCAGAAGTACCTGATCTGTAACGCCGACGAGGGCGACCCGGGCGCGTTCATGGACCGGGCGGTATGTGAGTCAGATCCGTTCCGGCTGCTCGAAGGAATGGTCATCGCGGCATACGGCATCGGCGCGACCAAAGCCTACATCTACATCCGGGCTGAGTACCCGCTGGCGGTGCGCAACCTCAAGGCTGCCATCGTCAAGGCCAAGGAGTATGGCCTCTTGGGCGAGAACATCCTCGGTTCGGGCTTCAATCTCGACATCATCATCAAGATGGGCGCGGGCGCTTTTGTCTGCGGCGAAGAGACCGCACTGATGCACTCCATTGAAGGCAAGCGCGGGATGCCGCGGCCCCGGCCGCCGTATCCTTCGACCGCGGGGCTCTTTGGTAAGCCCACGGTCATCAACAACGTTGAGACGCTGGCGAATGTCCCGGCGCTCGCGCAGATGGGCTGGGAGAAGTTCGCTGCGGTCGGAACCCAGGGTTCCAAGGGCACCAAGGTCTTTGCGCTGTCCGGCCTCGTCAACCGCACCGGCCTCGTGGAAGTGCCGATGGGCACGACCATCCGGCAGGTCGTGTTCGACGTCGGCGGCGGGATACCGAACAACAAGAAGTGCAAGGCCGTCCAGATCGGCGGACCATCAGGCGGCTGCATCCCTGAACCGCACATGGACGTTCCCTGCGACTACGAGGCGCTCAAGACCTTCGGCGCCATCATGGGCTCGGGCGGGCTCGTCGTGATGGACGAGAACACCTGCATGGTGGACGTGGCCAAGTTCTTCATGGAGTTCATCCAGAACGAGAGCTGCGGCAAGTGCATTCCGTGCCGCGAAGGCACGCGCCGGATGCTTGAAATCCTGCAGGCCATCACCCGGCCGCGGCGCAAGGAAGACGACACCGACGCGCTGCTCCGGTTCCAGGGAATCATGTACCTCAAGGAATTGGGCGAGAACATCCGGAAGACTTCGCTCTGCGGGCTCGGACAGACCGCGCCCAATCCGGTGCTTTCGACTCTGCGCTGGTTCCGCGACGAGTACGAAGCTCACATCTTCGAGCGCAACTGCCCGGCCGGCGCCTGCAAGGAACTGGTCGGCGCGCCGTGCCAGAACGGCTGCCCGGTCGGCACCGAGGTGTGGCGCTACGTGGCCCACGTTGGCCGCGGCGAGTACTCGGACGCGTACCGCGTTATCCGCACGGCGAACCCGTTCCCGTCGGCCTGCGCCCGGGTCTGCAACCACCCGTGCGAGGACGTCTGCCGTTCCGGCACCACCGGCGGCGAACCGATCGCCATCCGGACGCTCAAGCGTTTCGTGGTCGACAGCGTCGACCCGTCGAGCTACAAACCGGTTGTGAAGAAGGCGAAGCCGGGCGCAGCCAGGGTCGCCGTTATCGGCGCCGGGCCTTCCGGGCTTGCCGCCGCGCACCAGTTGTCGCTCGCGGGCTACCCGGTGACCATCTTCGAGAAAGAGAAGAAGGCAGGCGGGATGCTCGTCTGCGCGATACCGGCCTACCGGCTGCCGCGCGAGACGCTCGCGAAAGAAATCAACGCGCTGCTCAACGAGAATACCGAGCTGAAGCTCAACCAGGCGCTGGGCCGCGACTTCACTATCGAGAGCCTGCAGAAGGACGGCTACAAGGCCATCTACGTCGCCATGGGCTCGCACAAGTCGAAGAAGCTCGGACTTGAAGGCGAAGATGCTCAGGGTGTCATCCCGGGTATCAAGTTCCTGAAGGCCTACAATCTCGAGGGCAAGGAGCTCGGCAAAGGCCACGTCGGCATCATCGGCGGCGGCAACTCGGCGCTCGACGCGGCACGCGTGGCCATCCGTCAACAGGCGGTGACCGACGTCACCATCTTCTACCGACGGACCCGGGCGGAGATGCCGGCATACGCCGAAGAAATCGAGGCGGCGCTCGAAGAGGGCATCAAGGTAGTCGAACTCGTGGCGCCGACCAGACTGATCGTCGAGGGCAAGAAGCTCGCGGCAGTCGAGTTCATCAAGAACGAACTCGGCGAGCGCGACGCAAGCGGGCGCGCCCGGCCGGTACCGATCAAGGGTTCCGAGTATAAGGTCGAGGTCGACACGCTGATCGCCGCGATCAGCGAAGATCCTGAAACCGAGCCGCTTTCGGGACTCTCGGTTGCCAAGAACGGCGCGCTGGTCGTGAACGCGGAGAACTACACCGCGGGCAGACCGGGCGTGTTCGGCGGCGGCGACGTGGTTACCGGCCCGAACACGGTCATCGAAGCCATTGCCGCGGGCAAGAACGCGGCGGTGATGATGGACCGCTACCTGTCGGGCAAGCAGATGAAGGTATTGAAGCGGGTCAAACTGCCGACCGTGTACATCGAGCCGGTCGCCGAGCCCGAGGAGGAAGGCGAGCCGGCCCACCGGGTCGAGCACGCGCTGCTCGCGGCCCGCGAGCGGCAGAAGAACTTCCGCGAGGTCGAGCTCTGCCCGGGCGCGGAGGCGGCGCAATGCGAGGCACGCCGGTGCCTGCGCTGCGACGTCGAGTTTACCCAGCCGATTTGAGGTGAAAGATGAGCACTGTAACGATTGAAGTTAACGGCCGGAAGGTCGAAGCGAAGAAGGGCGAGACGATCCTCACCGCGCTCAAGCGGGAGAATGTCAAAGTCCCGACCCTCTGCTACCTCGAGAACCTGGCGCCGTCCGGCGCCTGCCGGATGTGCGTGGTCGAGGTGGAAGGGTCGGCGAACCTGGTGCCCTCCTGCTCTTTCCCGGTGGCCGACGGGATGAAGATAAAGAGCAATTCGCCGGCAGTGATGGCAGCGAGAAGGACGATCATCGAACTCCTGCTCTCCAACCACCCGGATGACTGCCTCTACTGCATCCGCGGCGGGGATTGCCAGCTCGCTGAGCTTGCCCAGGAGCACGGGGTGAGGAACCGCCGGTTCCGCGGCGAGAAGAGCAAGCGTGAAAAAGACATCTCGGGGCCGTCGATCCAGCGCGACCCGGAGAAGTGCATCCTATGCGGGAAGTGCGTGCGCGTCTGCGAGGAAGTTCAGGGCGTTTCCGCCATCGATTTCGTCCAGCGCGGCTCGAAGTCACTGGTCGGCACTGCCTTCAACAAGGGCCTGAACGTTTCCTCCTGTATCAACTGCGGCCAGTGCATCCTGGTCTGCCCGACCGGAGCGCTGCACGAGCGGAGTTACGTCGAGGACGTGATGCGGGCCCTGAACGACCCGGACAAAATCGTTGTGGCCCAGCACGCGCCGGCGGTGTCGGTGTCCATTGCCGAGGAGTTCGGCATGAAGCCGGGCGCCGATTTCGACGGGAAGATGGTCGCCTCGCTCCGGAAGATCGGGTTTGACCGGGTGTTCGACACGTCGTTCACCGCCGACCTGACCATCATGGAGGAAGGGTCGGAGCTTGTGAGCCGCATCAAGAACGGCGGCGTGCTGCCGATGATGACCTCCTGCTCGCCGGGCTGGATCAAGTTCGTCGAGCAGTTCTACCCGGACATGATGCCCAACCTCTCGACCTGCAAATCGCCGCAGCAGATGATGGGCGCGATTGTGAAGACTTTCTTCGCCGAGCGCGAGAAGATCGACCCGAAGAAGATCGTGTCGGTTTCGATCATGCCCTGCACCGCGAAGAAGTTCGAGTGCCAGCGGCCGGAGATGGGGCGCGAATTCACGCAGGACGTGGACCTGGTGCTGACGACCCGCGAGCTGGCCGAGCTGTTCCGGATGACCGGCGTGGACCCGTCCGTGGTTGAGCCGGAAGCGGCCGACACGCCTTTTGGCGAGCGGTCGAGCGCCGGGAAGCTCTTCGGCGCGTCGGGCGGCGTGATGGAAGCGGCGGTTCGTTCCGCCTACTTCCTGCTCACCGGCCAGGAGCTCGCCGAGCTCAAGCTGGAGGACCTGCGCGGCATGAAAGGTTCGAAGGAAGTCAAGGTGAAGATCGGGGACCTCGAAATCGGGGCCGCGGTCGTCTCCAACCTCATGAATGCCCGCAAGCTGCTCGACGAGGTGAAGGCGGGCCGGAAGGACATCCACTTCATCGAGGTGATGACCTGCCCGGGCGGCTGCATCAACGGCGGCGGACAGCCGATCGGCGCCGACCTGGAGGCGGTCAAGGCGCGGATGAAGGCCCTCTACACGATCGACCGCGACGCGACCCTCCGCGTCAGCCACAAGAACAAGTGGGTCCAGCGGCTGTACGAAGAGTATCTCGGCAAGCCGCTCGGGGAGCGCAGCCACAAGCTGCTCCACACCAAGTACGCTAAGCGCGACGTGATGGTCTAGAGGTGGCCAATATGGATACACCCAAGAAGATACTGGTCGTCGATGACGACATCGACCTGCTCGAACAGGTCTCGACCATCCTGACCGGGGATGGCTACGAAGTCCGTCAGGCCCAGGGCCAGGAAGAGGCCGAGGAACTGCTTACGAGCTACATCCCCGACCTCGCCGTCGTGGACCTGATGATGGAGAACATGGACTCCGGGTTCGTGCTCTGCCACGACATCAAGAAGCTCTACCCCGGCACGCCGGTCATCATCCTGACCGCGGTTCAGGCCGCGACCGGGCTCGATTTCAAGGCCCGTTCCGCCGAAGCCGGCTCGTGGGTCAAGGCCGACGTCCTGCTTGACAAGCCGGTGCGGCCCGAGCAACTGAAGGCCGAGGTCAGGCGACTGCTGGCCGGCTAGGAATCGATATGCGGAGAACGGCGGAACGGCCCCAAGGCCGTCCGCCGTTCCACGCCAATAGGTCCTATAGGACCGATAGGACGTATTCTGATGCCTGAGAAAAGCGGGCTCGTCCTCACCATCCCGGAGAAGTGCCGGGTCTGCTACACCTGCGTGCGTGAGTGCCCGGCCAAGGCGATACGGATACGCGCCGGCCAGGCCGAGGTCGTGCCCGAGCGCTGCATCGGCTGTGGCAACTGCGTGCGGGTCTGCTCGCAGCACGCCAAGCGGGTGTACGACTCGGCGACTGCAGTGCGCGGCCTGCTCAAGCGCGAACCGGATAGTGACGGCAAGACCGCGCCCGTCATCGCGTGCGTGGCCCCGAGTTTCCCGGCGGAATTCGGCATCGCCGACTATCACTCTCTCTCCGGCATTGACCACCGCAAGCTGGTTGGGATGATCCGCAAGCTCGGGTTCGATCGGGTGGTCGAGGTCGCATATGGCGCGGACCTGGTGGCACGGCGGTATCGGAAGCTGGTGGCCGAACACCCCGGCGCACGCCTCATCGCTACGACGTGTCCGGCCATCGTCCTCTACGTTGAGAAGTACCATCCGGAACTCGTGCCGTTCCTTGCGCCGGTTGTATCGCCGATGATTGCGACGGCCCGGGTCGTGCACCGGCGCTACGGCGCGGATGCCCGTGTCGTTTTCATCGGCCCCTGCATCGCCAAGAAGGCCGAGGCGGCGGCCGAGCGGTACCGCAATGACGTTTCCGCCGCCCTGACCTTCATGGAACTGCGGCAGCTCTTTGAGGAACAGGGCATCACGCCCGAATCAACCGAGCCGTCCGAGTTCGACCCGCCCCGGCCGGGCAAGGGCATGCTCTTCTCGGTGAAACGCGGTATCCTGCAGGCGGCGGAGATCGCCGAGGACCTCGTTGCCGGCGACGTCGTAGCTGCGGACGGAGGCTCGGAATTCGGCCATGCCCTGCGCGAGTTCAGCGACGGGCACCTTGACGTGCGGTTGCTCGAGGTCCTCTCCTGCAAGGGCGGCTGCATCATGGGTGCGGGCGCGAGCACGCACGCGCCGCTCTTCAGCCGCCGGGCCGCGGTCAGCCGGTACGCGCGCGAGCGCCTGGCCGACGGAGAGCAACCGGGCGAGGAAGACGCCGTGGACCTCAACGCCTGGTTTTATCCGGATGACACGTCCATGCCGATTCCGTCCCAGGAGGAGATCAAGACCATCCTCGAGCGGATGGGCAAGGCCACGCCGGCCGATGAGCTGAACTGCGGCGCCTGCGGCTACGAGAGCTGCCGCGAGCACGCCATCGCTATCTTCGACGGGCTGGCCGAGAGCGAGATGTGCCTGCCGGCGACGATTGCACGCCTGAACGAGGCGATCGGCGAACTGGGCATCACCAACCGCCAGCTTGCCAATGCCCAGCAGGCGCTGGTCCAGTCGGAGAAGCTGGCGAGCATGGGTCAGCTTGCGGCGGGCATCGCTCACGAGGTCAATAATCCCCTCGGCGTGGTGCTGCTCTACAGCCAGCTCCTGCTCGAAGAATGCGACCCGAAGTCCGAGCAGTACGGCGACCTCAAGAAGATTGCGGAGCAGGCGGACCGGTGCAAGAAGATAGTATCCGGCCTGCTCAACTTCGCCCGCAAGAACCAGGTGAACCTGAAGACCGTGAAGATCGACGAGTTCCTCGCGGCCTGCGGCCACGCGGTCGTGGTCCCGGAGCGGGTGAAACTGACGATGGCGTGTCGTATCCCCGACCCCGAAATCGAACTCGACCCCGACCAGATGATGCAAGTGTTCACCAACCTGATGAACAACGCCATCGAGGCGATGCCCGGCGAGGGGAAGCTTACGGTCAAGGCCGAGGGCGACGCCGAATCGGTGCAGGTGAGCATCAGCGACTCAGGCGTCGGCATCCCCCGGGAAATCGTCAAGAAGGTGTTCGAGCCGTTCTTCACGACCAAGCAGGGCGGTAAAGGCACGGGGCTCGGGCTCGCCATCTGCTACGGCATCGTGAAGATGCACCGCGGCAGCATTATGGTCCAGTCGAATGCCGACCCCAAGGTCGGGCCGACCGGCACGACGATGATTGTGAAGCTGCCGCGCCGGCCCCAGGCCGGGATGGTATGAGAACCTGGGAAAACAAGGGACAGCCCTGTTTTCCGAGAAAGCAGGTGTGAGATGGAAAGACTGAAACTCCTGGTGGTTGATGACGAACAGCCGATGCGCGAAGGCGTGATCCGGGCGCTCCGCAAGTTCACAGTCAGCCTGCCCTATGCCGAAGATGACTACGGGTTTGACCTGTCCGAAGCCGGGACCGGCGAGGAAGCGCTCGAGTTCATCGACAAGACCCCGCCGGACCTGCTCCTGCTCGACTACAAGCTGCCGGGCATCAAGGGGCTCGACGTGCTCGACAGCATCACCCAGCGTCAGCTCGACATCCTGACCGTAATGATTACCGCCTATGCATCGCTTGAGACGGCGGTCAGCGCCACGCGCTACGGCGCCTACGACTTCCTGGCCAAGCCGTTCACTCCGGAGGAACTCAGGACGGCGGTGCAGAAAGCGACAAAACACCTGGTACTGTCGCGCCAGGCCCGAAAGCTCTCCGAAGAGAAACGCCGGGTCCGGTTTGAGTTCATATCGGTGCTGGCGCACGAGCTCAAGTCGCCGCTGGCCGCGGTTGAAGGATACTTGAGGATAATCCAGGCGAAGTCGGCAGGGGAGACCCTCGCCGCCTACGACACCATGGTCAGCCGCTCAATCACTCGGCTCGAGGGCATGCGCAAGATGATATTCGACATTCTCGACCTGACCCGCATCGAGTCAGGCCAGAAGAAGCGCGAGCTCGTGGAGACCAACCTGCGCGAAGTGGCCCAGGCCGCAATCGAGACCGCTCTGCCTTCGGCCCAGGAGCACGGTATCACTGTCGAACTGCATGCTCCGGAAAAGGCGGCGCTGGTCGCCGACCGAGGCGAGATGGACATCATTTTCAACAATCTGGTATCGAACGCGGTGAAATACAACCGACCGAACGGCCGGGTCGACCTCACCATCGCGCTCGATGATGAACTAGCCACCATCACCTGCCGCGACACCGGTATCGGGATGACCGAGACCGAGACCCAGAAGCTCTTCCACGAGTTTGTCCGCATAAAGAACGCGAAGACCAAGAACATCATGGGTTCGGGTCTTGGCCTTTCAACCGTCAAAAAGCTCGCGACCGAGTTCTACGGCGGCGATGTCCGGGTCGAATCGACTCCGGACGTCGGGAGCACGTTCGCCGTTACCTTGAGGCGACGACCATCCAGCCAGTCCGGCTCAGACCAGAAGGAGGGGTGACCCGGCAGGACAACGAGCAGGCTATCACCCACGTCCCGTTCGAGGGAGTCCTGCGCGTGCTGTGAAGCCGCTAACGCGGCTTGCAGCCGTTTCCTTGTTGTGCTATAATTGATTCTTTAGGTCATTCTCCGCTCACCGCCCCTATCCTGAAAAAGCCCTGACCTAGAGCTAGGCAAGAACCTGAAGGAGTCATAATGGCGAAAGTACTGATCGTAGACGACGACCCGGATATCGTCGATTCCTTGAAGCTTATCCTCTCGGCCGAGGGATATGCTGTGGCTGCGGCCACGAACAGGGAAGAGGCGATGCGGGGAGTCGAGAAAGAGAAACCGGACCTCATCATTCTCGACGTGATGATGGAGCAGCCGGACGACGGGTTCGTGGTGGCCCAGGACCTGCGTCACAAGGGCATAAGAACGCCGATCATCATCCTCTCTTCAATCGGCCACGTGACCGGCTACAAGTTCGGCAAGGATTCCGAAGTGGCGCCGGTGGATGAGTTCGTCTCGAAGCCGATCGCGCCCAAGGACCTTGTCGCCAAGGTCAAGAAGTTCCTGAGGAAATGAAGATGCTGGCAACTGAAAGAGAATCGCTCCGTCACGAAGTCGCGGAACTGGCGGAGAAGTACGAGCACAAGCGCGACGGGATGATGCCCATCCTCGAGGCCATCCAGGAGAAGTACCGCTGCGTCTCCGACTTCGCGATGCAGGAAATCGCCCGCCAGCTCGGCGTGTTCCCAACCGAGGTCTACGGTGTGGCTTCGTTCTACTCATTCCTGTCAACTGAGCCGCGGGGCAAGTTCGCCATCCGGCTCTGCCGCACCCTCTCCTGCGACTTCGCGGGCAAGAAGGAAGTGGCGCGCCAGCTCGAGAACGAGCTCGAAATCAAGTTCGGCGAGACCACGCCGGACGGGCTTTTCTCGCTCGAGTACTGCAACTGTCTGGGTATGTGCGACCACGGGCCCGCGTTGCTCGTGAACAACGACGTGTATACCGAAGTGAGCCCGGAGTTGGTGTCGGAAATCCTCGACAAGTACCGGAGGATGTTCGGCCCGGCCTCGCAACTTGAAGAGAAGGAGGCGCACCATGGCTAGCGTCGTCCATATCATGGAGCGCTACGAGGCCGGTTCCGGCCTGAAGAAGGCGCTGTCGATGGCGCGGACCGAAGTCATCAGGACCGTGCGCGAGTCGGGCATCCGCGGCCGCGGCGGCGCCGGGTTCCCGACCGCGGTGAAGTGGAACCTGTGCGCGGCGGCCCAGTCCCCGAAGAAGTTCATCGTCTGCAACGCCGACGAGGGCGAGCCGGGCACCTTCAAAGACCGGCTGCTCTTGACCGAGCGGCCCGAGGCGCTACTCGATGGCATCACCATCGGCGGCTACGCCATCGGCGCCAGGCTCGGGGTCATCTACCTGCGTGCCGAGTATGCCTACATGCGGCCCGGACTCGAGGCCGCGCTGGCGGCCCGGCGTACGAACAAGCTGCTGGGCAAGAAAGTGCTGGGCAAGGACTTCGAGTTCGACATCGAAATCCGGATGGGCGCCGGCGCCTACGTCTGCGGCGAAGAGACCGCGCTCATCGAGTCGCTCGAGGGCTCGCGCGGCGAGCCGCGTAACCGGCCGCCCTACCCGGTGAACACCGGGCTCGTGGGCGTGCCGACCGCCGTGAACAACGTCGAGACGCTCATCGCCTGTGCGCACATCCTGGTCAAGGGACCGGAGTGGTTCAGGAAGTTCGGCACCGACGTGTCAACCGGGTCCAAGCTGCTCTCCGTCTCCGGTGACTGCAAGCGACCCGGCGTCTACGAAGTCGGCTTCGGCATATCGATTAAGGACCTGCTGAAGCTGGTCGAGGGCGAGGACGCCAAGGCGGTGCAGGTCGGCGGCGCGTCGGGACGGACGGTACCGGCGAAGCAGTTCGGCCGCAAGCTCGGTTTCGAGGACCTTGCGAC
>Ga0209609_10001372_pt1 | contig 14116 bp, 7 predicted proteins | sample LakKivw325mmetaG_FD_184136 | JGI IMG/M metagenome (GOLD analysis project Ga0209609, IMG submission 184136) | Anoxic lake water microbial communities from Lake Kivu, Rwanda to study Microbial Dark Matter (Phase II) - Lake Kivu water 325m metaG... | ecosystem: Environmental > Aquatic > Freshwater... | reverse complement strand
GAGGAGAGCTCGTGGCGGCGCTGGGTCAGGTGGTTCCAGACCAGGATGTCGCCGTTCAGGCCGTGGGTGTCCTTGCCGGTCCACTGCGACGTCGGGGTCACCCAGTCGTCGTAGTCGGCGGCGCGCATCTCGTGCGGGTAGCCGTCTTTGAGAACCCAGCCGATGCCGATGATGAACACCGCCGGCGAGTAGTCGTTGAGGATTCTCGTCTCGCGCTGCTTGCGCGGCAGGTCCGGGTAGCGCTCGAGGATTTCCTCGGCGTGGATGAACACGAGGTCCTTGGGCAGGTTCGGGTACCGCGGGTCTTTGAGCTGCGGGTACATCTGCTGCACGTAGTCCTCGGCCCCGGTGAGGACCTTCCAGATTTTCCGTACGACCAACTTCAGGAACTCGAGGTTCCGGTCCTGGGCCGTGATGACCCGCTCCCAGTCCCACTGGTCAACGTAGGACGAGTGGTCGTGGTCGAGGAAGTAATCCTTGCGCACCGCCCGCATGTCGGTGTTGATGCCCTCGCCGACGTTGCAGCCGTATTGCTTCAGGGCGAATCTCTTCCACTTCGTCGCGGCCTGGACGATCTGCGCGTTCATCCGCGGCGAAATGCCGAGCCCGCACGGAAAGTCAACCGGCGTGCGCGAGCCGTCGCGGTCCAGGTTGTCGTTCATGCCGCTTTCCTTCTCGACGATGAGCGGCACCTGCACCATCTGGATGTTCAGTTCCTGGGCCAACCCATCCTCGATGTAGCGTTTGACCGCGTAGATGGCCTTCTGCGTTTCCTTGTTGTCGAGAATCGAGCGATACCCGACCGGCAGGACCTTATCCACGGCCTCGTAGGTCGAGATACCCGGACCGGCTAAGTCCGCGGCCTTGCCGACTTTGCCCGGCTTGGGCATGAACTCTTGAGCCTTGGCGGGCATCTTGGATTTCCGATTTCCGACCTTCGATTTGGCCTTTGGCTTTTGGCTCTTGGCTCTTGCCTTGGCCTTCTTCGGTGCTGCGGCTTTCTTGAGCTTTTTCTTCACCATCGCGCTGACTCCTTTGGTTGGCGGTTGTGTGTTATTCTTCAGGATACGGGCAAGCGGCCAAGACTGTAGCAACATTTCCGCGAAAGTCAACCCAACCCATCGCGAACAAGTACAAAGGACAAGGGACAAAGGACTAAGCAAAGGGAAAGTGGAAAGTCAGACTTTGTCCTTTTCCTTATTGCCCGCCTTGCTTTGTCCTTAGTCCTTTGGACTTTGTCCTTCAGCCGTGGCGGTTGATTCCGCCAACGGCTGGGTTATCCTCGTTCTCTCGTGCGTGCGAAGACCTTTGACCAGCACTGGCTCGGAGCGCTGTTCAGCTACTGTATCCTCGACGTGATGATGGTCGCGGCCGGCATGGGCGTGCCGGTGTTCGCTATCCTTATGGGCTTTCCGGTCGGCTGGTTCACCGCCATGCGCAGCCGGGCATACCGGGCCGACCGGCAGGCGGCAATGAAGCTCAACCTGCGCTACGTGCTCATCACCTCCGGCGTGACGTTCGTCCTGATGGCCGCGCTCTGGGGCCGGCTGCTGGTGCGATTCTTCGACCCGGTCGTGGACGCGGGCAGCATGGGCCTGCCCCTGATTCTCTACGAACCGCGCGCCAGCTTCGTCGGCTGGCTCGTACTGATGATTGTCATCGCGCCGGCGCTGCAGTTCGCCTGGACACTCTTCGGCTCGTACGTCACCTACCTCTGGCAGCCGAAGTGGTGGCAGGACGGCGTGCCGACCAACCTCCAGCGCGCGCCGTGGGACAAGCGCGTTGACGAAAAGGACAAAGTGGTAAGTACAAAGGACGAATCAAGATGAAAGGTCAAAGTCCAAAGTCGGACTTGGTACTTAGGTCTTTCCCGTTGCTTTGTCCTTGGCACTTGTCACTTTCCGTGCTTGCGCCGTGAACGTACGTCCAGCAGCGACCCTGTTGGTTTCATACGGCAGTCTGCTGGTGGCACTGAACCCCGTTGCGGCGCTCGCGGACTGGATTCCGATTGGTCCTTACGGCGGCAGCATCCAGGCGCTCGGGCTTGACCCGGCACACCCACAGGACCTCTGGGCCGTAACCCACACCTACCCGGTCGCGCCCACGACATTCGTCTCGACCGACCGGGGCGCAAGCTGGCAGCCGGCCGGCAGGCTGGAATTGCCGTACGCATTCGGGCTGGTGTGCGACCCGTTTCAACCCGGCCTGCTCTATGCCGCAAGCCATGGGCCGGAAATCTGGCGTTCTACCGATGCCGGCGCAAGCTGGTCCTACGTGACCGCGGCCGGCAACCCGCAGAGCGTCGCGCCTGACCCGGCTGTGCCCGGCCGTCTGTTCGCTGCCGGCTACTGCGAAAGCACCGGGTATCCATACCCCGCGGCCTTCCGCTCGACCGACTTCGGTCTGACCTGGGCCGCGACCAAGCTCGACTCGTCTATTGGCGTCCTCAAAGTCTGCCGCGCCGACCCGACCCGGCCGGGCATTGCCTATGCCGGCGGCGATACCGGCAGGCTCTTTCGCACCACCGACGCCGGCGCAAGCTGGCAGGCTCGTAACTCCGGCCTGCCGCGCGATGACGCGGTGCTGTCCCTAGCCGTGAGCCGGGTTGACCCCCGCATCCTCCTGGCCGGTACGAACTCAGGCCTTTTCCGCTCGACCGACGCCGGCGCGCAATGGCAGCCGGTACCGAGTCTCAAGAAGGTGATGGCGGTCGAATTCTCTAGTGCCGTTTCCGGCCTGGCCTATGCTCTTGGCAAGGACCCAGGCGAACTGCTCTACGTCTCGACCGACTCAGGCGCGACCTGGACTGCTCAACCGCCGGACACGATGATGCGCCTCGCCACGGTGATGCTTGCCGACCCTGAACAGGCCGGCACCGTGTATCTTGTGTGTCGCCGGGGCATTCTCAAGACCATTGACTCAGGCCAAACCTGGGCGCTGGCGAACCAGGGCATGAGGTTCGGCCGGGCCACAAACATCGGCGTGAGCCCGCGCAACGAACGCGAGCTCTGGGTCGGTTGCGACGACTGCCGGGTGTTCGCCAGCCCGGCGATGGGCGACTCGTGGACCCTGCGCAACGGGTTCTGGTGTATCGAGAACGGCGCCTGCCGCAGCCTCGTGGTCGTGCCTGAGCCAACCGGCGACGTAGTTTACGGGTTCGAAGGCCGGGGTTGATCAGAGGCCGAGCTCGGTCGGAGCTCAGACGGCGGGTACACCTGGCAGCTTATTGACTACTGGTATCAGGACGGCGGCGACCTCGTCGTCCATCCGGACAGCTTGAGGACGCTCATCACCGGCGGCCAGACCAGCTCGGTGCCATACAACAACGCCTTCTGCATCTCGGTCTCGCGCGACCGGGGCGAGACCTGGAAACGGTTCCCGCTGTCAGACCCTCAGACCGGTTTCTGCGAGGCGCTGGCCTGCGGCCCGCGTGGCACCCAGATTATCTACGCGGCCGGCGAAATCGAAGACCAGGGCGTGGTCTATCGCTCCAGCGACCTCGGCATCTCCTGGCTGCGAACCGCGACCGCTCCCCTGTCCAACGTCACGAGCCTTGCGGTCCATCCGATAGACCCGCGCATCGTCTATGCCGCTGCGAACCGGCTCTATCGCTCGACCGACTCGGGCGAAACCTGGTCCGCCTGCGCGGCCGGCTCAAGGCTGACCTGTGTCCGTTTCAACCCGTACGACCCCGCGATGCTCGCCGCGGGCGGCGACTCGGGCGTTGTCCTGTCCACCGACAACGGTGCGAGTTGGGCAAGACTCGAACCCGGGCTTGAGGACCCACTGGTGTCTTTCGTGGCCTTCGCCGACTCGGGACGCTGGCTCGTTGCCGCGACCACGGGCCGCTCCTGCTTTGCCTGGCCGCTGGAGACCGGCATCAGCGAGCGACTGCCCGCACCCATCGGCGACAACGGTCTGTGGCTGTCTCCGAGTGTCACCAGCGGCATGGCATACATCTCCTGGCGAGGTCACTGCCCGACCAGTATCTCGGTCTTCGACTGCTCCGGCCGCTCGGTGCTTCATCACTCCATCACTTCATCACTCCATCACTCTGCTACACTCGACCTGCGTTCGCTGCCCACCGGCGTGTATCTTGTCAGGCTTGACGCTGACGGCTGCAGCCGGAGCCAGAAGCTGGTGGTGCAGAGATAGCAGCGCGGGACATAACCCATTTCCGTCTGCGGAAATGGGATTGTGTCCCAAGCGTGTAACGCGCGGAAGCGGCCTCAGGCCGCTTCCGCCTTTCGGAGTTCGCAGCTCGGAGTTCGCACTTTCCCCTGGCCCGCCTCTGCTTTCCGCTTGTGCTTGGGCTTGAGCTTGTGCTAATGCTGGGCCCGCCTCTGCCTTGCTGGTCACCGGCTCCAGGCGGTTGACCATCAGCGGGCATATTCTATAATCAAATGCTCGTGTCGAAGTCCAAACCCAGTTCAGCAACATTGCCGGAGCACGCTGCAACCATATCCCGCTCAAGGCCGCCCGGCTGGGCCCGAGCGCTGTTCGTAGTCGCCGGCCTGGTGCTGTTCGCCATCGCCGCGTTCGCCACGTACGACGGTGACTACCTCTTTTCGGCCCACTCGCGGGTCTTCGTCCGGCTGCCCGGCATGGCGCCGGGCCAATACTACTTCTTCTCTCTTGCCTGGGTCCTGATACTGCTGACGCTGGCGCTCGTCGGCCTCGGGCTCTTGTACCCGGCATTCCGCCGGGCGGTCAAAGCGGCGTGGCACGAGCCGAAGTACGCGGCCGGGCTGGGCGTCATCCTCGTGCTCTTCGCGTTCAGCATGTTCCCGTGGCAGCACCCCGAAACCCCGACCTACGAGCACGGCTCCAAGATGGTGTTCTACCTCATCATGGCCGGCTCCGGCCTGGTGTTCTTCCTCGCCGGCGCCTACCGCAAGCTTGAGTTCCTGGACCGGCCGATGGAGCAGGCCTTCCGCTGGGTGATGGGCCTGTCGAAATGGCGCTTCATGCTGCTCATCGGCGGGTTCACCTTCGTCGTCGCGAACCTCGTGTCCTACTTCGCGTTCGAGCACCTGCCGCACATCCAGGACTCCATCGCCCAGGTCTTCCAGGCGCGGATATTCGCCTCGGGCCGGCTCTGGCTGCCGTCGCCTGAGTTCCCGGACTTCTTCGACTACACCCACATCATCAACAACGGCCACTGGTATTCGCAGTACCTGTTCCTGCACTCGCTTATCGAGCTGCCGGCCGCGGTCCTGGGGATTCCGTGGGTCGTCAACCCGCTGCTCGGCGCCTTGACCGTGCCGCTCATCTACGTTCTCGGCCGGGACCTGTACGGCGAACGCACCGGCCGGATGGCGGGCGTCCTGGCCGCGCTGACGCCGTTCATCTTCGACATGTCCTCCGAGTACATGAACCACGCCAGCGCTTTCCTGTTCACGGTGCTGTTCCTCATTTACTTCTTCCGCACGACGCGAACCGGGGCCTCCGCCACGCCGGACGCGGGAACTCGTTCATCGGGAGAAATCGTAGATCGAAAATCGAAAATCGTAGATTCCTTCCGCTGGTACTACCCGCTTCTCGCCGGCGCGGCGCTCGGCCTGGTGGCCAACGTCCGGCCGTATACCGCGTTCGCCTTCGGCGCGCCGTTCGCGGTCTATGGCATCTACCTGGCGGTGCGCGAGCCGGGCAGGTTCATCCCGCGCTTCGCGCTCATGGTCCTGGCCTGCGCCGCGGTCACGAGCCTCGTGTTCATCTACAACTGGCTGACCAACGGCAACCCGATGCTCTTCGGCTACGTGGTCAAGTGGGGCCCGGGCCACGAAATCGGATTCGGCAAGAGCGGCTGGGGCGCGATTCACACCCCGTTCCGGGGCATGGTCAACACCGGCAACTCCTGGAACCAGGTGAACAAGTTCCTGTTCGAATGGCCTATCCCCTCCTCGCTGCCGCTGCTCGCCCTGTTCGCGAGCCGGACCAGGAACCGCACCGACTGGCTGCTGCTCGCCGGGTTCCTGTGCCTGTCGGCCGCCTTCTTCTTCTACTGGTTCAGCAACGTCTGCTTCGGTCCGCGCTTCCTGTACGAATCCTCGGCCGCGCTCATCATCCTGACGGTACGCGGTGTCGAGGAACTGGGCAACCTGCTGCGCCGGGTCTTTCGGGCCCAGGTCTCGGACGCGCAGGTCTTGACCCTTGTGCGCCGGCTCTGGCCGGTGCTCACCCTGGTCATGCTCACGGTCGGCCTGCCGCCGCTGATGAGGACCTATCACATGTACTCGGGCGTGAACCGGAACCTCCTGCGCACGGTCAAGAAGGCGGGACTCAAGAACGCGCTGGTGTTCTGCCGGCACCTCGGCCACGGGTTCAGCGCCAACTCGCTCGACCTTCAGGGCGACGTGGTATACGCCAAGGACTTCGGCATCCTGAACTCGGCCCTGACCATCGCCTACCCGGACCGGCAGTACTTCTACGGCAACGAAGACACCTTGCGGCCCCTCTCGGGCATCGCCTTCCCCGGCTCGCAACTGGAACGGGCGCTGTCCGAGATGGCGCGCTATGTCCGCGACTCGACGACCACGCACTACAAGACCGTCATCTGGCCGTTTCGGGACATCCCGCCGCCGATGCCTGCGGGCGATTCCGGCCCGGTGCTGACCGATTTCCGGGAGATTTCGCGCGAGATATTCACCGGCCGCAAGACGGTTGAGGACTACCTGCCCGCGCTCTGCTGCTGGGTCATCGGCGACGAACGCGAGCACCTGCGCATCTTCTCGTTCATGAACGACCTGCAGAACCTCATCGCCGGCGACTACAAGTTCACGCTGCTCGCGGTGACCAGTGAAGGCACCGGCGCGGTGTTCGACCTCTCGACCGCGACCGGCGACGAGATGATGATGCCGGACCGGCCCAGCGCAGTCCCGGTACGCTGAAACCGGGCGTCGGACTCAACACCAGGACACGAAGTAACGAAGCGTTCACCTCGTCCGCATCTATCTTCTCACTGCTCACTGCTCTCTGCTCCCTGCTCTCTGCTCCCTCTGTAGAATGCAGGAAGCGGCCGGCAGGAGCCGGCCGCCTCCAGTCTGCGGTAACTACCTCTCGACGATGACCTTGGTCCTGGCGCTCGCGCCGCCGGCATCCAGCGCGCAGAAGTACACGCCGGCGCATGTCTGAGCGGGCTTCCATCGCCATGTATGAACGCCTGCGGAAAGCCGGCCCTGCCCAAGCAGCGCCACGGTTCGGCCCAATGCGTCACAGACCCGGACCCGCGCATCCACGGCTGACCCGAGCTTCGCGCAGAAAGTAACCTCGTCCCGCACCGGATTCGGACCAGCGGCAAGTTCGATTCTCCGGGGCCCGGCCGGTTCGGCCACCGCTGAGCCGTACATCGGCAGGTCGTTCATGCTGACGTAGTGTGCAAGCACCGGGTTCTCGGTACCCGGGCCCTCGAAGAACAGCGCGCAGCCGGCGCATTGGTCAACCTCGTAGGTCACGACAAAGGTGTCGCTCAATGTCCGGCCCGCGAGTGACGGGAACCGCTTGCTTGTCGTGTCCGGGCTGGTCAGCCGAACCGGTCGTCCCCAGCGCCCGCCGATGCTGTCACCGCGCGCGGCCCAGATGTCGGCACGCAACAGCCCGGTGCGCGGCTCGACGTTCGCTGAGTCGAACTGCTCCCAGATGCAGACGAGGTCCCGCGTCAAGGAATGCCGCGCCAGGCTCGGCCGGCCGGCAAGAAGCGAGCCGGTCCCCGGCCCGCCGGCCAGGTGCGCGGAGTCGCACTGCACCCGGGCAATGCGGGTCCAGCCCGCGGCCTCGCGCCAGTGCCAGAGTTCGACCGGCGCAACCTTGCCCTGACCGGATACGACCGGGTGGACCGCGACCACGGTTTGCAGCTTGTCCTGTTCATTGTCGTCCGGGTCATACCACGGGTACACGTCGCTTGAGCCGATTGACACTGCGGTATCCGAACCCGGGGTAAACGCCGGCGGCAGCGAAATGCTGTCCGGCGGCAGCCAGGTCTCGCCGTCGTCGGTCGAGATGCGGTAGTAGAGCCGCAGCCGCGCGGAGTCCGGCGCGGCCCAGACCACCGCGACCAGCGGCAGTACTTTGCTCGCGGCAATCGCGTAGCTCGGGTAATCCGGGTCAGGCAGCGGCGGCGCGACCCGGAACGGCTCAAGCCACTGGCACCACGAGGCGATGCCTGTGTAGTACAACTCGTAGTCGTCAGGCCGGCACGCCGCGGCGTGCATCCGGCCCGAGGAACTGATGGAGATTTTCGGCCATGCCAGGCTGTCGGCCTCGGGCGAGCCGGAGCAGTACTCGAACATGCCCGAACCCGGCGCAAGGTCGCGCGCGGCGGTCAGGTGAGGCGGGGTCCCGGTGTGCGCGCAGGCGTAGAGCACGTGGGTCACCGGCGAGACGTCGCAACTTGCCGCGCCGACGCGCTCGCCCCACAGGTTGACGCCAGACTGCATGAAATCCGGGTCAATCCAGTTCCAGGCGTGAGCCGACCAGTCGTAGAAGTTGTAGCGAACGTTGCGGTCCGGATGCGAACTGCCGGTGTCCGCGCTGTAGCGCCAAGCCGCGTGAATGCCGTAGTCCGGGTCGAACAGCACCCAGGGCTGGGCCGGACCGTCAGCGAACCAGTCATACGTCGTGCCGCCGATAGTCTCCACCCGGCCGACCATCGCGAGGCCAGCGGACATGGCCACGGCCAGAACCAGACAACAGTGTCTCTTCATACGAACCTCCCTGCAGCCGTTCGGGCTGCGTTGATTACCTGCTTTCATTGCCGCTCTCCTTCAGGGCCTTCGCCACATCTTTCCCTTTGAGCCAGACGTGCTCGAAGCTGTCCCGCATCACCTGAATCAAGTCAGGGTGCGTGTAGCAGAACACCGTCACGTCGCGCCGGGTCGAGAGGGAGAACAACGCGGCGCGGCGGTCGAACACCATCATGTCCAGCGGCACCGACTCCACGACCCGTGCCTGTTCGCCTTCTTGAGCCAGCTCGGCCAGTGCCGAACGGATTTCCGGCTGGGCCAGGCTCGCCTGCTCGTACAGGCACCTCACCCGGACTCCGCGGCCAAGGACCGCGCGCTCGGACGCGACCGCGCCGGCCAGCGACTTCGGGCTCTGGGGCACGGTGTACTTGAGCGTTATCAACAGTTCCTCTTTGGTCTCGGCGGTGAGTTCGTCAATGAACCGCTTGACCTGCCGGCCGCGCAGCACCTGCACGAAGTTCTGCGGCACGTTCTCCGGCTCCAGCCGGCGGTGCTCTTCTTCCAGTTTGCTCAGCCCCTCGGCCTTGGCCTTCAGCATCTCCTCTTCCTGCTTCAGCACCCCGCGGAAGGCCAGGCCGGGCGCGACCGCGGAATAGTAGGTCACCGGTCCTCGGATTTCCCGGCACATCCCTTTTTCAAGGAGCGTGCCGAGCGCAACGTATATCTGCGGCCTCGGGACAGTGACGATTTGGGCCAGGTCCTGAACCTTGGCCTGCTCGACCTTGAGCAGCGCCTCATAGACCTCAGCCTCATACGTCGTGAGCCCGAGAGTTCTGAGTAGTTCTTTGGAATCCATGATGTAAGTATATTGAATACTTACTACCTGTCAATAGACTATATACTAACACATGGCAGATTGTATAACTTGCTGTGTATTATAGTGTTATGGAGTTGAGCGTGTCTTCGCGGGCGGTGCCTGTTTGACAGCCATCTCTAAGGGGGGGGGTGCTGAAACGTGTCCGTGTTGTCCTTCAGCGAAGTGGCGCGGCCAACCGCACAGATTCGCGGTGCCAGTGTGTTCGGCTGCGGTCTTCGGCCGGATTTTCCGGCACACGACTACCACTGCCACCTCTCACACTATGCGGGCCCTTGTTGCCGATGCCTGGCGTTCGGCAGCCGACCGACAACACTACACCGCTTCACGGATGCCCGGTTGTCTTTCTCACTGGGCCACTGGGCCGCTAGGCCACTTGACCACTTTCCTCCCCGCCCTCTTGACTCCTGCCCGGGATGGCGGATAATGGCTGGCTGTGACAAGGGCAGAAGAGGCTGGAACGAAGGCAGGAATCGGTCAATCAAGAACCCCTCCAAAGGAGGCAGTATGAAGCATCTGTTTCTCTTGCTGGCGTGCGCGAGTCTGGCTCTGGCCGGGACCGTATCGCACACCATCAACCTCAGTCCTGCGGACGTTACCCTTACCGAGCAGGACGGATTCACTGTCGTCGGGCTCTCTGCCCGGCCGGCCGGTACAAACCCGTCCATCACCGCTGAAGTCGGCAGCCCGTTGCTCCCGGTCGTGTCCGGCAACGTGCTGATTCCGGCCGACGCTGAACTCGAAGGCATCGCGGTCACTCCGCTCGACCGGGTCGAACTCGGCATCTTCCGGGTCTACCCGGCTCAACCGATGCGGCCGATGTCGCTTTTCAACTCGGTGCCGTTCGTCGAGCCGAACCCGGTGGTGTACTCAAGCGATGCCGCATATCCGGCCAAGACGCTTGACCCGATTCCTGCGGGTTCCAAGGCGGGTTTTAGAATCGCCGGGTTCCTCTATTGTCCGTTCGAGTATCACCCGGCTTCCGGCCGGCTCTCGCTCATCACCCGGTCGGAAATCAAGGTCAGCTACCGCACTTCCGCGGTCGTGGCCCCGGTTCTCACCCCGGGCCAGCGCGACTTCATCGCCCGGGACGTGGCCGAACTGGTGGTGAACTCAGACGACATCAGCCGGATGCAGCCGCCCGCGGCTGAGAAGGACGCCTCCGAGCTCGACGTGGTGATGTTCACCAACGCGGCGCTTGCCCCGAACCTTTCAGGCATCCGCTCGTGGCTCATGCGCAAGGGCTACTTCACCGAAATCGTGCGCGTGGATACCCTGAGCCAGCCCGGCCGCGACGTGCCTGAGAAGATGCGCAACTTCCTCAAGGCGGCGTTCGCCGACCGGGGCCTGAAGTACGTCATCCTCGCCGGCGACTATGACAAGTGCCCGCTGCGCTATGGTTATCTGCCCTACTCGACCTACACCGTGCCCGCGGACATGTACTTCGCTGACCTCGACGGTTCCTGGGACGCGAACAACAACTCCCGCTGGGGCGAGATGGACGGCGACTCGCTTGACCTGTTCCAGGACATCTACGTCGGCCGGCTGCCGATTGACGACGCGACGACCGCGGCGACGTTCCTGCGCAAGGACACGACCTACGAGGTCTGCCCGGACACCGCGTACCTGAACAACGGCCTCTTGGCGCACGAGGTGCTCTGGTCGAACATTGACTACCACGGCGGCATCGTCAACAAGAACATGGCCATTGCGCTCAACGACTACGCGCCGTGGGAGATCGACTCGATGCTCAACATGCCCGCAAGTCGGGTCACGACCGGGATGAATGCCGGCCGGCACTACTTCCACTTCGCGGGCCACGGCTCGACCTCGGCCTTCGGCTCGACCTTCTCGACCAGTAACATCTCCTCGCTCACCAACATCGCCAAGCCGACCATCATCAGCTCAATGGCCTGCGACTGCGGCTGGTTCGACCAGTCCACCGACTGCCTCGGCGAGCAGTTCGTGACTGCGGCCAATGGCGGCGCGGTCTCGACCATGCTCAACGCCCGCTACGGCTGGGGCGCGCCGCCCTGCCAGGGCCCGAACGAGAACATGAACTGCGCCTTCGTGCACAACTTCCTCGCCGGCATGACCCAGGGCAAGTCGCACGGCGTTGCCCGCGACTTCCTGCGCAACGAGAGCTTCTCCCAGATGACCATGCGCTGGGCGATGTACACCAACACCCTGCAGGGCGACCCGACGATGGCGATATGGCGGAGCGCGCCGCAGACGCTCACCGTCGTCCACCCGGACACCATTGAGGCGACACCGCAGATGCTTGAGGTGACCGTGGACTGCGGCGACGCCGCGGTCCAGGGCGCGCGGGTCGCGGTTCTACATCTCGGCGAACTCGTCGGCCGCGCGGTGTCGAACACGGACGGCGAAGCCTCCGTGCCGCTTGCTTCCCTCGGCGACACCTGGACGCTCTCGGTATCGGTCACCGCCCAGGACTGCCGTCTGTACCAGGGCACCATCTACTCGACCACCGGCGCGGCCGCGCCGCTCGTCGCGCTCAAGCGGGCCCGGGTCGCGGACGCAAACGCCCGGCTCGACCCGTACGAAGAGGCCGACGTCTACTGCGTGGTCGAGAACCGGGGCAGCGCCGCGGCGACTTCGGCGACCGGCGTGCTTTCTTCGTCATCGCCGTACGTGACCGTGGTCACGCCGAACGCGACCTATGGCACGATTGCTGCGGGCGACACCGCTGCCGGCACCGCCTTTCGCGTGTCGGTTGCCCGCGACTGCCCGCACGGCCACCGCGCGGCGCTCAGCCTGACGGTTACTGCGGCCGCGGAGAGCTGGCAGTCGGACTTCGAACTGCCGGTCGGAATTCGCAACCCCGGCACCGGGCTCTGGGCGACGATTGACACCGGCGACTACTGCCTGTCGGTCTGCGGCAACGGCGGCATCGGCACAACGTGGTGGCGCGGCGAAGGGTTCGGGTTCATCTACCCGAAGGCCCGGATGTGGTCCGCCTCCTCGATGATGCACGGCGCCTTCATGCTCGGCACCGACACCGCCTGGGTCGCGGACAACTACTACGGCGCGCCGAACTGGAAGGACTGCCCGCAGGACTTCCAGCTCGTTGAGTCGGTGGCGCCGGTGTACCCGGCCGAGCTCGGGGACAAGGAGTTCCGGGCCGCGTTCACCGACGGCCGGCACCCGTCACCCAAAGACCTGCGCATCGTGCACAAGGCCTACGGCAGCGCGCGCAACGTCCACAAGGACTTCGTCGTCCTCGAATACAACATCCACAATGACGGGACCGAGGACATCGAAGGCCTGTACGGCGCAGTCGCTTGCGACTTCCGGACCATCGGATGGAACGTCAATGACCAGTACGACTACGGCGGCACCGACACCCTCCGCAACCTCGCGTATGTCAGGTCCGCCAACTCGGGCGAGACGCTCGCCCTGGGCATCCGGCATATCTATCCGGTTTCCGCGCCCGGGTTCGCCAACTGTATCAACGTCGCGACCTACATCACCAACGGCTTCACCAAGGCCGAGAAGATGCAGTTCATGAACGGCACGCTGCGCCAGGTATCGGGCACGACCCAGGGCAACTGGGACGCGATGTCCTCCTCCGGGCCGTATGCGATACCGGCCGGCGACAGCCTGACCCTTGCCTGGGTATTGTGCGGCTCGCGCACCGCGGCCCAGCTCATCCCGGTTTCCGACACCGCGGCCGAGTGGTACAACCCGCCGGTCGGGACACAGGAGCCGAAACCGGTCGAGCCGAGGGCAACGCTGTCCTTCCCGGCGCTGTTCGGCGACGAACTCGTGCTCTCGCTGCCCGCAGCGGTCACCGGCCCGGCCCGGCTTGAACTGTTCGATGCGACCGGTCGGCTCGCCGCTGCCCACACCTTTGACCTGCCCGGCGACGCCGGCGCAATCGCCTGGCGGCCGGATGTTCAGCCCGGCGTCTACCTGCTCCGCGCCTTCGGGAACCAGGCCAAAGTCCTGAAAGTCAGATAGCGAGAACCTAGACTCATCGAGGCCCGGCACCCGCCGGGCCTCGCGTCTTGTCCAACCCACCCGACCGCTAGATTGCCTCTCCGGCTGCTCTCTGTCCGGCTGTCAGGCTTCTTCCCGCCGTCCACTCTATCTCTCTATCCCAGAATCTCTCATCCCTTTCTGTCCGCCCTCATTCTGCACTCTGCCTTCTGTATTCTGACTTCTGACTTCGCCCGTCCTGTCCTCCCACTTGACCGCTAGACCACTGGACCGCCGGGCCACTTTTCCTTGCCCTCATTCCTCCCCTTCTCGCAGGCCACCACGCTCGCCAACATCGAAGCTGATACTTAAGCCGATAGCGAACGAGACGGCCTCGGCAACATCGAGGCCGACGCCGAAACTAACGGCTTCGGCGCAAGCCTCGCCTGAACCCTCGCCAACAGCCTCGCCTTCATCCTCGCTGAATCCTAAGCCATATTCGAGGCCGTAAGCCAACGATTCTCCGAGGCCTTATGCCTCAGCAACAGCCAAGGACAAGGGCTGGCCGGGAGGCGGCCTGGGCGGCGCGGACTCAGTACAATGGTAACAGGTTATTATCAGG
>Ga0209609_10001371_pt1 | contig 14117 bp, 11 predicted proteins | sample LakKivw325mmetaG_FD_184136 | JGI IMG/M metagenome (GOLD analysis project Ga0209609, IMG submission 184136) | Anoxic lake water microbial communities from Lake Kivu, Rwanda to study Microbial Dark Matter (Phase II) - Lake Kivu water 325m metaG... | ecosystem: Environmental > Aquatic > Freshwater... | reverse complement strand
GGCTCGCACGGAACGGGTGGATGTGATTGTCCATGCTGGAGATTTGTTCCACCAGTATCATCAACCGCCGCGCGAAACGATCCGGCTGGCGATTGAGGCGCTGATGGAGCTGAAGACGATTGCACCGGTAGTGTGGGTAATCGGGAATCACGACTGGTATGCCATTGATGCCTTAAAAAATGTTTTTCCGAAAGATATCTTCATCGTTCGCGATTTCACCCCCTTGACGATACCGGATCGACCAATAAAAATCTTTCCCCTTCCCTATCTGAGCCTGGCTCGCTTTTTGGGGACTGCTGTCGGAGAGAATATCCAGGATGAAGCTCAGGAGAGGCTGCGAGCACAAATGCGAACCTGGGAGAGTCATTTTGACCCGGATTACTGGCATATATTGGTGGCTCACCTTTCGGTGGATGAACTGGCCTCCCATTACGCGGAAGCCAATCTGACCCGGGAAATATTCATTAAACCAGCCGATATTCCGTCGGGAATCGATTATGCTGCTTTTGGCCACCTGCATGGTTTTATCTCTTATAACAAATGCTCTTTTCCTCTTTTTTATCCGTCTTCCTTAGTGCTCGATACCTTTCTCCGGGAAGATCAGGTGGCGGGTTACCTCATCGTCGAATTGGAAGAAGGGAAAAAACCGCAGGTTCACAGCCATTCCTTTGAAAGCTGCCGCTTGATCACCATACCGGTTCATGATGAGATCGCACTTCCAGATCTCCGAGAAGTGATTGAGAAGCAAGCACTTTCTCCCCGCAACTATATCCGGATTCGAGTAAGCAAGAAAGTGATCGCTCCGGAATTCTACCGGGAATTGAAACAGCTCTGCGGTGACCACTGGCAGGTGGTGACAGTGGAGACGATGCCAATCGAACGTGAAAACGAATTCCCCTCGGAGACACCCGAAGTAACCACCAATACCATTCCCGTATTATTCGAAACCTTTTGCCGTGAAAAAGAATTTTCTTCTGAAGTGGTCGAACTTTTTCTAAAATACTATCAGGAACTCTTGAGCCGGGAACCGACCGATGAAACCGAATAAACTCGCAGTGAGAAAATTTTTGGGGTTGGAATCACTGGATTTGACCTTTGATGACGACTTGTTTGTTATCGTCGGGCCGAATGGGGCCGGGAAGTCTTCCATTTTAGAAGCCCTTTTTTTTGCCCTCTATGGCAGGAGCATCCGTAGTGGTGGGAAAAACGCTTTGGTTCATCGCGGTTACCCGCAGGAATCACTCCGGACCGTTTTGGAATTTCTCCTTGGTGGTATACGGTTTCGGATCATTCGTGAATATTCGGCGAAGCGAGGAAGTACCGCTCTCTTAGAAAAGGAAGAAAGCGGGAAATGGATAGCAGTCCGTTCTGGTGAGCGAATGGTCAACTTGGAGCTGGAACGATTGATCGGTTTAGATCCCGATACCTTTCAAGCTGCGGTTTTTCTCCCTCAAGGAGAAACCCTTTCTTTCGTGGAGGCGACTCCCGCCGAGCGTTTTCAGATTTTGAGCACCCTTTTTGGATTGGGAATCCTGGATGACATTCGGGAGAAAGTTAAAAGCCGGTTGGATGGCTTGGAAGCGGTTTTGAAGAGGGTAGAAGAACAATGGGAATCTCTAAAAGCGGAAGATCTCGACGAAAAACACCGGTTTTTCAACCAGGAAATGGAGGAATTGAGGAAAAGAATCGGTGAGATGGTCATTGCCGAAGAAGCGAAAACCATCACAGTGCGAAAGCTGGAGACCCTGAATGAACGGTATCAAGAATTGGTCAACGTCCGCCAGCGAAAGAGCGAGCTGTTAAAAACCATTGAACATGCCCAGGAGCAGGCGGAAATAGACCGGAATATTCAACAGGCAATTTACGTGAAAGCGTCGTTTTGGCTCCCCTATCAAACCAGTCGGGACCATCTATGCCGGGTCGATCAGGATCTGAAATCGATGCAGGAAAAAAGGGTGTCTCTTCAGCAACAAATGGCTGAAACCGTGAAAAACATTCAAAAAGCCGGAGAAAATGAAAAAAGTTTAACGGAAAAGGCTGCCCGGCTTGAACACTACGCGGAACGGCTTGATAACGATGCCCGCCCGGAGATGAATCAACTCCAGCTTCTCCTCCAGCAGCTCCAAATAGCAACTTCTGAACAAGCCCGGGTGCAAAATACTCTCCTTTCTCTTGAAAAAGCCCTCCTGCTCGAGCACGAAAAACTTCGAAAACTCCGAAACAATATTGTGCAGAGTACCGGGAAGTGCCATCTTTTGGATCAAAAATTGATGCGCCTGGAAAAAATTCTCGACAGCTATGAACCACTTGCCACCAAAAAAAACCTTTTAGAAAAAGAAAAAATCTTCCATGAAACCGAATTCAAAGAGCATCAGTCCCGCTCGGAACGCCTGGCGAGAGACGTTCAGACCCTAGACCAGGAACTACTTCGGGTCGAAGCGGAATGGGAAAAAATGGAAACTGATAAAGTTGCTATAGAACACCACTATCAGGAACAGCTCAAACAGTATGTGACCAGTGAGTTGGAATCTATCTGGAAACAAACCGGAACCTGCCCGGTTTGCGGGAGCCACACCCCCGTCCCTTCCTTATTGGAATCACAAAAAGTTCCAATCGATATCGTGGAAACAGAAAAAGAGTATCGAGCTTTTCAGAATTCCTGGACGGGAATGAATTTAAAAATAGAAAAAATCCGGGAGAAAAAGCAACTTCTTCTCCAAACCAAAACTGAAACTGATCAAAAAATCCAACTTTATCGGGAGAAACTCTCTCGCCTCCAGGGAGAAGAGCAAACCATCAATGAATCACTCTGTGCTCTGGTTGAAGACCTCTCGTTTAAGGAAATCCCGGAATACTCAAACCTTAAAGCCTTTTATGAACGAGAGAGGGCCAGAAGAGATCAGCTTATCCAAGAAATCCACCGCCAGGAAAATGATGGGTCGGTTTTGGAGGAAAAAATCAAAGGATGGGAGCAACGAAAGCAAGAAATGGTTGCCACTGTTACCGAATTATCTCACCAACTTGTACTATTGAATCTTCAGGTGAATGAAAAGAGAAATGCTGTTTTCACTATTTTGCGCTCGCTGAATCTGCCGCCGCAAGCGGATCAGCTTCCCGAAGACACCTTTCAATATTACTGGGAAAGTTGCCAGCGTTCGTTGAATACCCTCACTACTCAACTACGAACCGCTCGGGGGGCGTTCGAAAGTTTACAAACCAGAAAAGATATGTTAGAAAAAAACCTCTTCGAATTGGAGGGTGAATTACAGAAACTATCGGAAAAACGGCAGGTTTTAGTACAAGAAGAAAGTACCCACGAAATGGCTTTTCATCAGGAACTCGAGCGACTGGGATGGAACCAGCAAAAGTTTGAAAGTTTGAAAGACCGGCAACCAGGGGGATGGCAAGACAAGCTCAACCGATGGGAAGGCGAGCTTCGGCAAGTTGAGAATTATATCCAAAACCTCAGTCAGCAGGTGAATGATCTCTGCCGGGAATTAACCGTTCAACCGGAAGTGAGCCGGGAGAAATATGACGAGGAGAAAAAACAATTAGAAAAAATTCGTACCGAACTTGGTGAAGACCGGAAAAAAATCGGTGTTGTGGAAAATGAGCTCAAAAATATTCAAACCAAGATGGAAGAAAAGAAGAATTTAGAACGTGAAATCGGAGACATTCGCAAGGAACGCGACCTTCATCTTCAACTCAAAGGAGCCTTAGAAACGAAGGGATTTAAGAATTACCTCCTGGCTTTTTTGTTAAAAGAATTAGAAAGTGAAGCCTCGACCATCCTGATGGAGCTTTCCGAAGGGCGCTATGCTCTGGAAGTTAGAATGAATCGGGGGAATACTGAGATTTTGGTCATCGATTCCCGGTATGGTTGGCAGGAGCGCATGCCCGGGGAATGTTCCGGAGGAGAAAAAACCCTGATTGCCCTGGCCCTGGCTTTGGCTCTTTCTCGAATCCGACTGAGGGAATCTGGTGTGAACCGCAGTGCTGATTGTCTTTTTATCGATGAGGGTTTTTCTCCGCTTGATCGTGAACACCTGGAACTGGTAGCGGACGCAATTCTCCGTCTGGGACAAGATGGACGGATGGTCGGGGTGGTTACCCACGATCCGCTTTTTGCGAATTTGTTCCCGATTCACTTAGAAGTTTGCGAGGGAGAGGCAGTATGGAAGAAGAATCAGGACGTTCGTTGAATTTAATTGCGTATCTTCGCGAGCATAGTGCTCAGCTGGACCACTGGTATTATGATGAGGATTCCTTTTCTCATCGTGACATCACCCCGGGGGATGCCCTGCTTTCCACTTTCCGTGAAGTCGAGACCAGCCGTGATTGCGAATCATGGGAGAAGCGAAGGCCGAAGCAGCTTCCCTCCAAAGTTTTTTTCGTGGATGGACGGATGCGGGTTTATGGACGCATCCTGCTTGGGGTGGAGGTCTTACTCCTGGGGGAAATTGCGGCGGGACACGCAATCTGGGAAAGGAAGAGCGGGCTTTCTATGGGTTTTTCTCCGCATAATCCACCAGAGAAGCAGCGAGTACTGGGTGTTTCTGAACAACTGGTGCTCACCTGGCAGGAAAATGGGAATCATCCCTGCATCGAATTAGGGAATGGAATAGATTTTATCCTGGAAGGGTCGGGACGTCTGCCCCGTTTGACCAAAAACTTCGATGCTTCTCAACAGGCTCTGTTTAATGCCATGCAAAAACTGGAAAAGAAGGTGGTCGGGCGATTACTTTTCCAAGGGGTTCCGGTGATTCAGGACGGGACGGTACACGCCAACGATCCTATTTTTTCTCCCGGTGTCGGTCCGCTGGGTTTGGTGAAACGGATCGAAAATTTTCGTTTACCAATCGAGGGGGCTCTTCCCTCGGGCGACACGGCTCAGCTGTCGCAGACCATTCGACAGATGCTCTTTGAGTTGGACAAAGGAGAAAGGACTCCATTTTTAGGAGCTTTTTTTGAGGATGGTTCATCGCTGCAGCGAGTCTTCATCTATACTCGCCTGGTTGACCGGAATGATCGCTATCCGCTCAAAGGGTTGGTGCGCTGTGAAGTGGTGGTCCGGCAGGAAAATTCAGCACGATTCAAGGACGACCTCACCCTCTTTTTTGATCAGATGGTGTCGCTTCTGCCGGAACTCACCGGCGATTATCCCTGGCGCCGTCTTCCGGAGAATATCTTTCCCATCATCGCCTTGGAGGACCACCTCGGGCAGTTTTTCCTCTCCCCGGACCTGGTCCGTTATTATTTTGAACGGGCGCTGGTAGGAAAAACTGTAAAACAGTAAATCGTAAATTGTGAATAGACCGCCATGCTGCTTCGCAGCACCATGTGAATATGAAAATTCCGACGCAATAGATTTTTATGGCGGGTATCGACACCATACGTCATTCCCGAATGTATTAATCGGGAATATAAGTCTTTTTTGCTTTATTTTAGACCCCTGATAGAAACATTCAGGGGTGACGAAGTGACGAGAAGATTGTGTAAGAACCAATCAAATCCCTTTATCCAAAGGGAGAGGTCCGAGGAAGGGTGATGATTGAGTAACTATTTATATTTCACTGTATTTTCAGGATGGAGATGGAGGTTGGAAATGGGTGAAAGAGTTGGAACGGTGACGGGTTTGAAGGAGATATCGCCCTATGGGTTTTGGATCCGGGTGAATTCGAAAACGGCTGTACCCGGGCTGGATGATATGGTGCGGGTGGATTACGAATGGAATGGATGTGCTTTTCGGGCTTATGGGGTGATCACCGAGATCGTGACTCAATGGGATGGAACAGTGACCACTGGATACCAGGAAGAAGCCTGCGCTGAAGGGGTATTCATCGGAATCCCGATTTATGTGGGGCGGGTGATTGTCACCCGGGTGTTAGCACAGAGAGGGGAAAGCATGATCACAGTGACCCCGACACTCCCGCCGCCGGTGGGACAATCGGTGGTATTGATCGACCGTCAGGAGTCTGATGTGGCTTTGGGTTTTGATGTTATCAAGCGGGAAAAAAGAGAGGTTCCGGCCGGAATTCTGTCGAACAATGAGGTTGGCTATTTGGATTTAAAATACCTTTTGGGAGACAATGGCGCACACATCAACGTGAGTGGGCAATCGGGGGTGGCGGCTAAAACCTCTTATGCCACCTTTCTGCTCTGGATGATAAAAAATTACGGGCATCAGAAACTCAGGAATCACACTCTGGCCAACAGTCGTTCGCTGATTTTTAATGTAAAGGGAGAAAGCCTTCTCTTTCTCGATCACTGGAACCGGGAGTGGTATGAAGCCCGGGACGGCACCGAGGAAGATCGACGTCGGTATGAGCTCTGGCAGGGAATGTTTCAAAAATTTGATCTCGAACCCCACCCATTTGAAAATGTCGAAGTCAGTGTTCCTCCCCGGGATGTTGCCGGGACACCGAACCTCAGCCGTTCGCGCAGCGGGGTCTATTCCTACGGATGGGACATCATCGACATCGTTGAATTGGGCTTGATACCGCTCATGTTCGACCCAGAAGAGGTTTCGATGAATCCCAATTTCCAGCTGGCGGTCAGCGTCATCGAAGACGTCCTGCGTGACCGCTACGAAGCCCTGGTGTTTGATGCCCGAAAAGAGCTCTCCACCGGAATGTATCAACTTTTCCGGTTGTCACCTTCCGGATTGGACAATAAATCCCTGGTTTATTCCTATTTCATCGCGTCCCGAGTCGAGGCTGAGGAACTCCTTTGGCATTTTGGTCTTCCCAATGGTTTTGATCAACTCATCGATATGCTTCGGTTGGAATCCAGATCTGAAAAAGATGATGAATCTTCCGAGGCTGGGGATCTATCCCAAGCACTCCGCAGGGAACAGATCAATGACCTCACTATTCTGGCTATTTCACGCCGACTTCGTACTGCTCGCCGGACCGGATTGAATTATTTATGGCGCCGGGTCGATTTTCAGCCGTCGATTATCGATCAACCCCCTACTGTTCCTTATCAGCTCAACTGGAATCGACCGGGAGGAGTGACGGTGGTGGATATTTCCAAGCTCCATACCCGAGCTCAGGCATTCGTGGTGGGGGCAGTCCTGCGGGATATCATGTATTGCAAAGAACGGGCTTCCCTCAATGAGCCGGTATTCGTCTATCTGGATGAGCTCAACAAGTATGCTCCTCGCACCGGTGGAGGTCCACTTGGTTCCATATTTCGGGATGTCGCCGAACGGGGGCGGTCGTTCCGGGTGGTTTTGGTGGGCGCTGAGCAGACCGCGTCTCAGGTTGATTACCGAGTGATTACTCAGGCGGCGACCTCGGTGGTGGGACGGCAAAAATATGCCGAACTTACCAAGGAAGAATACGCCCACCTGCAGGGTTCCCTTCGGGAAAAAGCCGCTTCCCTCCTCCCCGGTGAAATGATCCTGGATCAGCCTTTTTTCCGGATACCGATCACCGTTAAATTTCCGCTCACTCCCTGGGCGACGTCGGAGGAATCCCGCGGGGATTGGTATCGATCCCACGAAGAACCAGTTGCGAAAGGAGAAATACCCTCCGCTGAGGAGGAGCTCAAGAGATTGTTGGAGTGAAATTCACCCTCCCCCCCCTTCCGTCAAGGGGGGCATATATATTTTTCATTTTTACTTATTTCTGCTTGAGAAGGAGTTGCTGTGATGTACAAAGAATATGTGATAAAAACTCGACTTCGGGAGGAATTGGTTTTGGTGACAGGATTGGTACAGGAGGCGGTAGTGGAATCAGGGGTGAAGGAAGGAATGTGTTTGGTGCAGGTGCCACACACGACAGCGGGAATAATGATAAATGAAAACGCTGATCCGGATGTGGTTGATGATATTCTCAAGGGGCTCAAACAGATGGTACCCGATCGGGCGGATTATTTTCACTTGGAGGGGAATTCCCCGGCTCACATCAAAGCCTCGTTGATGGGCTGCTCGGTACAGGTTATGATCGAAGCGGGTCGTTTGATGCTTGGGACGTGGCAAGGAATTTATTTCTGTGAGTTTGATGGACCGCGTTCCCGGAAACTGTGGGTGAGAGCCCAATGACCGCACGCAAAGTAACTCAGAATAAAAGCTTGAAATTGCTCAATAATGCCCGGGGGCAGCTGGATGCCGTTATGCGTTTGGTTAATGATGATGCGTCCTGCGTGGATATTTTAAGACAAATATTAGCGACGATTTCTCTTCTGCGCCGCTCGCACACCGAAATATTAAAGAAGTATTTAGAAGAATGTCTGGGTGAGGCGAATCCACATGGGAATAAAGAGAACCGTGCCAAAGTCTTAGAAGAAATCATGAAGTATATGGAAAAAAATATTTAGCGAGGGGAAAATAGTTTATTGAATTATATAAAAACAGGAAGTAGGCAATGGGGAGAAAACGTATGGAGTAGCCAATAATTTTGTAAATATGACAGATATCACCTTCGTTTGACTTCTCCCTTTGGACAAAGGGAGATTAAGAGGGATTCGATTTATCAGACCCGAGCCATCTCCCTCGGGAGCAATGAATTGCTCCCCTACATAGGATTGACCAGGGGAAAGGAGATTTTCAAAAGTGAATTTAACCACACCATTATATATAAATATTTTATATAATGTATTGACAAATTTGAAGATTCTGCATATAGTATAGATATAATTAAATGATTTATATATATGTGAGGTGGGAATGATGGCGAAGAGGATGCAGGAGCGGTTTTCGCTGTCGTCGTTGGCCAAAACCCTTTTTGAACAAGGAAGACGGCCAGTTGTTCCTTTGATGGGATATCCGGGTTTGCAATTGACCAAAACGACCATAAAGCAAAATCAATTTAACCATATCGTGCAATTCCAATCGTTAAGTCGGCTCTATGATCGGTTTCAGCCGGATGGAATGTTTTTCATGATGGATCTGTCGGTAGAAGCCAGTGCTCTTGGATTACCGGTTCGTTTCCCTCTGGAGGAAACACCATCGGTTGAATCTCATCCGGTTAAAGCCCGTGAAGACCTGGATGCATTTCGTAAAATTGACGTTTTAGGTGATGGACGGGTGTTGGTCTTTATCGAAACTCTGCATCACATGCGAAGTGCGTTCCCCTGCCCGGTCGGAGCATACGTCATCGGTCCGCTCACTCTGGCGGGGCTGCTCATCGGTGCCAATGAATTGGCGATGAAGAGCATCGTTGAACCGGAATTTTTCCGGGAAACGGTTGAATTTGCCTATCAGGTGGTGATGAGATATGCCCGGGCGCTCAAGGAAGCAGGAGCAGATATGATTATGGTGTTAGAACCAACGGCAGTGATATTCGGACCGAATCAGTTTCGGAACAATTTATCCAGTCTGTACCGGGAAATGGTGGGGATCTTTGATGATATTGAAATTATCCTTCACGTCTGTGGTGACAGCACTCATCTGTTAAAGGTCATGGCAGATACCGGCGTCGCTGGATTGAGCCTGGATAGTATGGTGGATTTCAAGAAGGCTGTGGAAATTGCCGGGTCTCAGGTCATGCTCATCGGAAACGTCAGCCCGGTCGAAATGCTTTCGACTTCCCCGAGTGAAGTCTATATTCAGACGGCTGAACTCCTCGATCAAACCCAAAATCATCCCCGATTCGTTCTCAGCACCGGTTGTGATCTCCCCCAGGATGTCCCGTTGGAAAACATCGATGCCTTTATGAAAGCCGGGAAAGACTGGAGACGGCAAAAAGTGACAGTGAGGGAAATTGCGGGATAAACCCACTTATTTTTTCATTCCTATCAGAAAAACCGTGACCAATATTAAACCCGCTGCAAGATTCATTAATTTCCCATAAGGTGATGCCAGCTGTCCGTGTATGGAAGGAAAATGTGAGGGGAAATAGGATCTCTTCCATACTCCATAGAAATATAACGCCACGTCGATATCGGGGAGAGTCGAGAAAAGGACCGCCCAGGCAAAATAAAGCGGGAGCGAATAGATCCGGCTGAGAATCACATAAACCATGGCTCCCAGGGCAATATCGACCAGAACCTGCCTCACTGTGGTCAGGTCTTGATGTGGGATGGCATCGAGCAGGATGTGCCCTCCGATGCCCCCCATGAGGAGAAGGATAATGTTTCTGGTTTGAGTTGCCAAAGCCAAACCCCAGAGGCTATGAACGATAATCAACATAAATTGTATCCTGTAAATACAGTAACGAGTTATGAGTGACCAGTAAAAAAGCCACTACAATCCACCATTTGAGCTCTCCCTTTGGATAAAGGGAGATTAAGAGGGATTCGATTGGTTGACCGTCCATTTCAAATCCCCCTTGTCCCCTTTTTAAAACGGGAAAAAATTGGGGAACTATCAGGCTTTCCCTGTCGACAAAGAGGCTTCCATGCATTCGTGGGCAGCGGCTTTGAGGCGGGGTGCGATGTCCCGGAAAATCTTGGGAAGGAAGAGTTCGTCGGGATGATGAGTCATGTAGTCTTTCATACCCTCCAGGAAGGCGACACGAAGGGTGGTGCTGAAATTGATTTTTCGGACCCCGGAAGTGACGGCTTGCTGGAGTTGATCAAGAGGAGTTCCGCTGCCGCCGTGGATGACCAGGGGCAAACCGGTTTGTTTTTTGATTTCCCGGATGCGGTCGAACTGAAGATGAGGAACCATCTCATTATATAAACCGTGCCGGGTACCGACGGCGACGGCTAACATGTCAACACCGGTTTCGCGAGCAAAGAGAGCAGCTTCTTCGGGTGAGGTAAAAAACTCGTCGGATTCTAAATCTTTTTCCCACCTTTCATCACCTTCGAGTCCACCGACTCTTCCTATTTCTCCTTCGACTATCACTCCAGCCAAATGAGAAATTTCGACCACTTTGCGGGTGATTGCGATATTATTTTCCAGGGAATGACGTGATCCATCAATCATGACCGATGAGAAATGATTTAGAAGAGCATCCATGACCTCTTTTATTTCGTGGCTGTGGTCGAGGTGGAGCGAAAAAGGGACGGTATATTTTTTCGACAATGCCAGAAGCGCATCTGAAAGGGCGGTTATATCCGTAAAACAATATTCGACTGGCGCGAATTGGACAATGACCGGTGAGTGCATTTCTTCCGCTTCCTCTAAAATCCAGGTCATAAATTCCAGGTGTGGGGAATTGAAGGCCGGGAGAGCGAAATTTCCCTTTTCTGCTAATTCGATAAGGCTTTTAGTAGAAACCAGAGACAATTGTCATTACTCCTTCCTGTATGGTCAAAATTGAATCTTTTTTTATGAAAAATTCAAACGTTTATATCATACGCAGCTGGGCGGAAAAATACAAGAGGGGGGATAAATACCGAATCCCCCTCTTGTTCCCCTTTTGGCCAAAGGGGGAATAGAAGCGAACTATAATGCACCACTTACTGCTGCCTACTCACTATCCTTATGGGACCAAAGTCAGAATTTTCTTGGCTTGTTTGGGGTAGTGAGCGATGAAGAGGAGCTCTTCCTCGACCAGGGGTTTTTGTTTTTCGACGTTGGCGAAACGGGTGAGTTCGAGGATCTCCCTGGCTTCTTCTTCGTTTTTAAATTCGACTTCCAGGTTGTCGTAGACATTGCGAAAACCACGGATGCCGCTGTATTCTCCTACGACGATTTGACGGCCGGTTTCAATCAATTCCGGTTCGCCCCGTCCGAGTTCTTCGTAGTCATAAAGTTCGTAGTTTTTCCGGTCCTTGATGACTCCATCGGCATGAATACCTGAAGCGTGGGCGAAAGCATTAGCCCCTACTCCGGGCTGGGTGATGGGAATAGGTACTTTAAAGGCGTAGGAAGCGTACTTACAGGTTTTCCAGGCGGCCTTGAGGCTGACATTGTCGTAGAGCTGATATTTTTCATTATCCAAATAGTTGGCATGTTTAATGGCCAAAATGACCGATATCAAGTCGGCATTACCGGCTCGTTCCCCAACACCGTTGATGGTAGTGTTGATATACACATCGCAACCGGCATCGACTGCGGCTTTGGCTCCACTTATCGAGTTGGCGACCGCCATACCCAGATCGTTATGGCAATGGAGTTCGATGGGCATTCTAACTGCTTCGGCGATTTTTGAGATCCGGTCATAAATACTGAATGGACTATCATAGCCGAGGGTATCACAATACCGGAAACGTTCCGCTCCCGCTTCCTTTCCGGCTAAGGCAAAATCGATCAGAAATTCCAGGTCGGTTCGTGAAGCGTCTTCGGCATTGACTCCCACTCCTATTGCCCCCATTTCAATGGCAGTCCGGGTGGCTTCAGTCATGGCCTGGATGACGTCGTCGCGGGTCATCCGTCCCTGGAATTTTCCTGACAGCATTTGATCAGAAGTGGAAATCGAAAGGTTGAGATATTTTATATTCGGTACGAGCTGATATGCGAGTTCAACGTCTTGTTTAACGGCTCGAAGCCATCCGCTTAAACGAATCGGACTGAGTACACCCATTTCCGCCAGTTCCAAGTTGGCGTTGAGATAGTTGGTTTCGTGTCGGGTGGTGGGAAAACCGAATTCACTCTGAATGACTCCCATTTCATTGAGATACATATTAACAATGGTTTTTTCTATCTTGGCTAATCCCAAATGCGCTGTCTGCACACCATCACGATTGGTTACATCAAGCAAAAAGATTTTTGGCATATCGATACCTCCCTTACCTTAATTGATGGATAAAACTTTTCAATCGCGTCATTCCTTTTTCGATATTCGCTTCCGAGGTGGCATACGAAAAGCGCAGATAGCCTTCCATTCCAAAAGCGCTCCCTGGGACGGCGGCAATGTGGGCTTTTTCTAACAGGATCTCAGCCAATTGGAGCGAGGTATCGATGCGTTGACCGTCAAGGCTCTTTCCCAAACAAGAAGAAAAATCAGCAAAAATGTAAAAGGCGCCACGAGGAATGGGGAAATGAACATCGGGTATTTCCGATAAATGCTGAACCATGAGCAATCTTCTTTGATTAAATCTGTCAACCATTTCCTTTATGATTTGCGAATCACATTGTAAAGCGGCTAATGCGGCTTTTTGACTGATGGAAACCGGGTTGGAGGTCGAATGATCCTGCAGCCGTCCCATGGCCTGAATGGCGTCTTTCGGTCCGGCGGCATAACCGATTCTCCAGCCAGTCATGGAAAAAGTTTTAGAAACACCATTTATCACCATGGTACGAGATTGAATTTCTGGTGAAAAAGAAGCAATGCTGGTAATTTTGGCTCCATCATAGACTAAATGTTCGTAAATTTCATCGGAAATAACCACGATGTCGCTTTCGATGGCGAGTGTGGCGAGTTCCTGGAGAGATTCCTCATCCCATACCACTCCGCTGGGATTGGAGGGATTGTTGAGTATCATCATCCGGGTCCGATTGGTGATTTTTTTCTTGATATCATCGAAGTGAATCAATAAGGTTTTCGGGTCACAGTTAATGAAGACCGGAGTGCTCCCCGCCAGCCGGATTTGTTCAGCATAGGTGACCCAATAGGGGATGGGAAGAAGTACTTCGTCTCCGGTATCACAGAGAGTGAGGATAGCGTTGTAGAGTGAATGTTTGGCTCCGCAGGAGACGATGATTTCTTCCGGGCGATAGTCAAGGTCGTTTTCTCTTTTTAGTTTAGCAATGATGGCCTCTTTCAGCTCAGGGATTCCGGAGGTAGGGGTATATTTGGTAAATCCCTGGTCGATGGCTAATTTCGCTGCGTCTTTGATACATTGAGGGGTATCGAAATCGGGCTCTCCGGCACTAAAAGAGACCACATCCAACCCGCTTTTTTTCATGGCTTTAGCCCGGGCTGAAATCGAGAGAGTTGCTGATGGTTCAATCTGATTGATTTTTTGAGATATTCTCACTCTGTACCCCCTGACTTTCTTGTTTGGCTGAGACTCTTGGGTGGTTCTTACTCGTTGATTAAGATGATTGTTTTTAACTTTGGCGAGTATTCATTTCGTATATATTGAGTACTGCTCGGCGAGGTTACGTTTCTGTTTCCCAAGAAGGTTTTAATCACTCTTATATAGTAGTGAGGGAAAATTGTCAAGAAGTTTGTCGGTTTTTTTTGAAGCGATCGGTACCCCCCCCTTTATCCCCCCTCGATGGGGGAATGAATAGATAAACATAAAATAATGTAGCAACATGCCATGGCATGTTGCTC
>Ga0209609_10001369_pt1 | contig 14131 bp, 7 predicted proteins | sample LakKivw325mmetaG_FD_184136 | JGI IMG/M metagenome (GOLD analysis project Ga0209609, IMG submission 184136) | Anoxic lake water microbial communities from Lake Kivu, Rwanda to study Microbial Dark Matter (Phase II) - Lake Kivu water 325m metaG... | ecosystem: Environmental > Aquatic > Freshwater... | reverse complement strand
GCCCTGGATCACGATGGTGTCGGTCGAGACCGGCGGCGTCGCCGTGTTCGGGTAAAGGTGGAAGCCGCTGTTGGTGTAACCCGAGACGTCGATGTTGCGGAACCGGATACGCTTGACCCCGGTCAACTCCACGCCGTACTCGCTCATCGTATTGAGTTTCACCGTGTCTGGCGCGCCCCCGGTCTGGTGGGCGATGTAGCTGACCCAGTAAGGATTCCAGGCCAGCCCGGTCAGAAAGACGTCCTCAAAGTATTCGCCCCGGAACACCTCGAACGTGACGCTGCCCGACTGCCCGCGCACCGCGAGCGCGTTGTTCGCCCGCTGGAACGAGGGGAACGTGTCGCCGGCCGCGGTGCCGGGCTTGACGTAATAGGTCCCGTTCATCGCCGCGCCGATTGTGGTGTACTCGTCGGCGCCGATGTCCGGCGGGTTGGCCGTGCGCGGGTCGCCGTCGATGTCGGCCGCGACGTAGCTGACCGCACTGCCGGCGTTGATGCACGGCGAGCCGGTCTTCAGGTGCGGGTTGAGCTGGCCGCCGGTGAGCGGGTCGAGCTGGATGCTGCCTGAGTCGCGCCCGTAGCCGCGCCATGCGACAAGCGTCATCGCGCCGATGCTCGAATTGTAGATGACGTTGCTGCCGGGAGTACCGTTCCAGAAGCAGTTGTAGTTCGAGTAGGCGGGCAGCGTGCTGCCGTAGTAGCGGTACCAGGCAAAGGTGCTGCCCTGGAGCAGGTTGTCTTTCAGGGTGTCGCCGAACTGGGCGTACTGGTAGAGCGCGTGCGGGCCGGCGCCGACAACGGTGTTGTAGAGAATCTTCCAGTAGTAACCGCAGTTGGCGCTGATGCCGTGCTCGGTCCACCCGGTGATGATATTGTTGGCGATGTAGATGCCGTAGGCCGAGTTGTCGTTGTAGAAGTAGAGGCCGTCCGGGCCCGACACCCGGATGTCGTTGCCGATGACCGAGTCGTAGTCGCAGCCGGTCACAAGCTGCACCCCGCGGCCGGCCGCGCGGATGGTGTTCCGCTCGAGGCACCAGCCGTCGCAGTAGTCATCGAGCTGCACGCCCTGGCCGCCCGGACTGAAAATAGTCAGGTCCCTGATTTTCACGTTGTCGGTGTAGTAGCCGAAGAAGGCGCTGGAATAGCCGGGCGAAGCGACCGTCACCTTCGCGCCGGGCGCGGGCCGGAAGGTGATGGTATCCTGGGGCCGGTGGTCGTTGACATTGTCGAGGTAGACATGGCCTTCGGCGTAGACGCCTTCGTAGATTTCGATTACCACGTTGCCGCCGGTCTTGCGGCTGGAAAGGGCCTGCCCTGCCGCATAGACCGAGGTGAAGTTGCCGGTGCCGTCCTTCTTGACGGTGTAGGTACCGCTCATCTGGGCCAGGGCAAAGCCTGCGCCGAGGAGTAGAAAGAAAGCGACAGGACGCGACTTCCGTCTCATGCGAATGCCTCCTTTGGTCATCATCACGGGCCCGCCTCCGGTCCGCAGCCTGAACAGGCGGCCGCGCATCCGGGCGGCGGAACCCGGGTCTCCCCTGCACCCTGCTCCCGCTGCACTGCTACACGGAACGCACTAATCTAGGTCTTTTCGCGCCCGAAGTCAAGCGGCTTGCGCTGTCGTACCGCGAAGCAGGGGCGGGCTTGCGCCCGCCCCTGCGACTGCTAGCTCCTAGCTGCTAACTGCTGACTATCTCTGCACTACGAGCTTCTGCCGGGCGGTGAACGCGCCGGCTTCGAGCTTGACGAGGTACACGCCCGCGCTCAGGTGCCGGAGGTCCAGGCTGACCGCGCCGCTGCGGCCCAGCACGAGCTGCTGGTATTTGACCGTGCGGCCGGCCACGTCATAAACCGCGAGCCTTGCCGGCCCGGGCTGCGGCAGGCTGTAGCGCAGCGCCGCGAACCCGGTCGCCAGCGGATTCGGTTCAATCGTCACTCGACACTCGGCACTCGGCACTCGACTGGCCATTACGCCCTCGCGGCCCGCCGGAGCCACGAGCGTCGTGGCCGGCACGTAGCGCCAGAACTCGGCGCTCTTGTTGCCCTTGAGCCCGAACACCGCCTTACCCGGTATCGCGGCCAGCGCGCCGCCGGCCTTGACCTTCTTCTTCTTGCCGGTGGAACCGATGAGGGGGATGTCTTCCTTCTCGGTCCACGAGTCGTTGGCCGGGTTGTAGCGCCAGAACTCGACGGTGTTGCCGCCCTTGAACGCGTAAATCATGCCGTCGAGCCACGCCGCCGAACCGCCGTCCTTCGACTTCTTGGTGCCGGCCGAGCCCGCAATCGGCATCCCGGCCTTCAGCCCGCTCCAGGAGTCGGCATCGCAGTCGTAGGTATAGAGCTCGTGATACTTCGCCTTGTGAGCGTACAGCACGTTGCTGCCGCCCGAGACGAGCCATGAGCCCTTGTCCCACTTCTCCTTAGCGCCGACCGGTGCCGGCTTGAGCGTGGTCCAGGTCGAGTCGAGCGGGTTGTACCGGTAGAACTCGGTCTTGCCGCCCTTCAGGCAGTACACCGCGCCGACGCCGGCTTTGTAGCCCCAGGCAAGCGCGCCGCCGCCTTTGACCTTCTTGCCGGCGCCGATGGGGACGTCGGCCCGCTGCATCCAGGCGTTGGTCGCAACGTCGTACTCATGGAACCCGAACGTGCTGTTGCCTTTCATGGCGTAGACCTTGCCGTTGCCGTCGGCACAGCCGGCCGCACCCTTGCCGACCGGCTTGCCCTCAGTGCCGGGTGGAACCGGGGCCATCTCGGTCCAGGCTCCGGCGTACGAGTCGAACCCGTAGAAGTCAGAGGTCTTGTTGCCCTTGGCCGCGAAGATGAGCCCCTTGCTGGCGTCATAGGCCAGCCAGCCGCCGTCTTTCACGAACTTGCCGGACGGCGTCTGTGGCACCGTCGCAACCTCGGTCCAGCCGAACGGCCACGGCGGCGCCGTCTGCACGGTGAACGTGCCCCGCAGGACGTTGTTGGCCGCGCCGGTATCGAACACCGCAAGCGAGCAGAGCGTGTTGTAGTCGCCGACCGCGTGCGGCTTGGCCCACTCCGGGAACGTCAAGGTTGTCTCCTTGCCGACCGAGAGCCCGGTCACCGCACTCGACTGGCGGTACTTCTCGACCACGCCCGAGTCGATGGCGAAAATCACGTTGAAGTCCATCGGCACGTCGCCGTTGTTCCTCACCCTGGCGCTCGGAACCACCGTCGCGCCAGTGTCGACCGCACCCTTGGGCGCGACGATTTCGGTCACGCCGACGTCGCCGCCGCCGGCCTCGCCGGTCAGGACCAGCTTGCCGTAGTGCGACGGGTCGCGCCAGTAGGCCGCATCCATCGTTGACTTCCACCAGCCGACCCACAGGCCGAAGTAGTCATCGAGCACGTAGGTGTAGAAACCCAGCGTATCGTTGTCCGGGTTGACGTTGAGCGACGGCTTGGCCGTACCGAACGGCAGCGACATTTCGAACTCGAGGTGGCCCGAGGCAAACGAAGTCCTCGAGAGCGCGCCGGTCGCCGTCGTCAGCCACGCCGCGGACGGCGTCAGCGCCCGGTAGACAATCGTGTCGCCCGGCGTCGGCAGGAAGTGCTCGGCCCAGTAGTTGCCTTCGGACGAATCCGCGGCCCAGGCCCCGTCATTGTTCTCGTCGAAGTAGAGCCCGATTTCGTACAGGCTGTCGTCGGCCGTCATCTCCGGGATTTCCACGGCCACGTACAGGTGCGACGCGTCGTGCTTGAAGTAGGCGAAGCAGTTGTTCGGGTAGTAGCGGTAGTAGGGGTCGCTCCAACCCATGATATTCGAGACGTCGTACTTGCTCGCGCCGGCCCACTCCGCGGTCTGGATGTTGCCGTCAACCGTCACCGGGACCGAATCCTTGCGCGCGACCAGCGGGTCGTTCACGTGGAACCCGAAGAACTCATGGTAGGCCGAATCGTTGCCGTGGTTCTGGTCGGCGGCGAGGTAGGTCGCCATGAACTCGTAGTAGACGTCGTTCCGGTTCGGCGGGGTCCACTGCGGGCTGAACGTCACCCGCGCGGTGTCGCCCGCGTTCACGTTTGCCGTCCCGTAGCCGGAGTAGATGCGCGTGTTCGTCGTGTCGTACACGAACACCGAGCACGGAACCGTCGACTGGTTCACGGTGCCGAAGTTCATCATCTGCGCCGCCGGACTCATCGGCACGTTCGGCTCGGTATAGAGCCACGGCGCGCGGACGCCGGTAATGCCGACGTCGTTGGCTACCGCGGTCCAGTTGACGAAACTCGATATGTAGAACTCGCCGTTGCTCCAGTAGTACCACTGGGTCGAATCGCCGTATACGCTCCGATAGCGGAAGTTGTTGTCGGCGAGCAGGTCCGGGCTGCTGTCGCTTGCGGCCTGATAGCAGTCAACCGTCACGAGGTACGAGCCGCTGGTGACCGTCGGCCGACTCCCCGAGGGGATGGCGTACTTGTAGATACCGGAGCCGGCGCTCGCCTCCAGCAGCGGCGACGCGTAGAGCAGGGTCGAGAGGTCCCCGGAGAAAACCTTGAACTGGAACGTGCTGTCGCGCCAGGGGTGGCTGCCCCCAAGGTAGAAATACGCCTTCAGCGACTCAATCTGCACCGGGTACTGCACGCCGAACGCACTCGGGTCGAACACCACGCCCTTTTCCGGCCCGGTCCACGTGAACCAGTACGGGCTGTTCCAGTCGGCGTAGGTCAGCCAGTTGGTGACTTCGAGGGTGTAACGGGTCGTATCGTTGGCCCGGTTCTGGTCACCGGACAGGTCGGTGAACACCGTCAATGTATAGATACCGAGGGTGGCGGGAATCCGCCAGTTGGGCGACCACGTCACCTGCTCGGTGCCGTTCGGCACGATGGTGGTGGTAGTCAGGGCCGTATCGCTGTACGAATAGCTCGGCCCGGCAATACGCAGGATGGTCCGCACGCCCGGCGACCGGCTGTTGGTACCGACGTTCTTAACCGTCGCCTTGAGTGTCAGCCACTGGTTGGGCACCTTGGGCGACGTCAGTTCGTCGATTGACATCGCGGCCATGTCGTCCCCATACGGCAGCGAGGCGACAATCGCCTGCAGGTTCCACGCGCCGTAGACGCTCGAAAGGTCGGTCCAGCTTATCAGGTTGGTGGAATACCACATGCTCCGCTGCGACACGCCCGGCGGTGCATAGTCGAAGCCCATCGGGTACTGGCCCGCGGTGTGCGTCGACTTCACGCCAATCCAGAAATCGTGGCCCGAGGCCATCACCAGCGGCGTGGTCAGGCTGATGGTCTTCCACTGCTGGCTGCCCGCGCCGGTATACGGCACCGACTCGAGCGGGACGCGCTTCGGGGTATAGGCAAGGCTCTCGGCGAACACGTACACGTAGCCGTTGGCGGCAGTTGCATCCCACTGGTAGAACCGAATCGCCTTCAGGGTGCAGCCCACGGCCGGGGTGAAACGCACGGCGGTCCAGAACGTCCCGCCCGCGGTCAGGCCAAGTGCGGAATATATCCGCGTGTCAAAATAGAGCGTCTCGTCCGGGTTGTCCACCGGCTCGAGCACCCGCTCCCGGCTCGCAAGCGGCGAGGGCTTGCCCGGCGCGACCGAGAAGCCATCGGGGATGGCCGGCGCCTGGGCCGCGCTCTTGCGGGTAAGGATTTTCGCTGCTTCCGCCGTCCGCGGCTTGGCCAGCTTGGAGATGTTCGGGTTGTTCATCGGCTTATCCGGCATCGCCGGGCCGACCCATGCGCTTTCGGCCATCACGAGTACAAAAGCGCACAGCAGGACAGGCACTATCTTCCGCATCGTTGCCTCCAGTTGAAGGGTTTTGCGAATCTCGTTCCGGCGCGCCCGCCTTAGGCGCGCCATGCCCGCACAGCCGCATCGGTCTGCGGGGAGAGCGCCGGACCGGTAACCCGGAGATGCGAAGCCCGGCGCCTGCGGCTGTTCGGGCAGTGAAATAATATAGCGCCGCGCCCGGCTGTCAACCACGCGCAGAAGCCCCGAAACCGAGATAGAACCAACCACAGAGGTCACAGAGGACACAGAGTCGGGTGGAAAGTGGAGTCTGTTCCGTACCCTCCGTGCTCTCTATACTACAATCATACAACAACATCGTTTCCGCGACGATGTTTCTGATTCCCGCCTCTGTCCCGAGGTCGTCTACTTCCGCTCGGTTGCCGCCTTTGGGGCATTTTGACCTTTGCTCTTTGCCTTTTGACCTTTGACTTGCGCGTCCGACGCGCGCTGTGGTTCAATATCGGATTCAGGGAGAAGGACGCGGGAATCGGGCTCGTCCCGCGGGGAACCGGCGGCGGATTTCCGCCCCGGCCCGCCGCGAATGCGAATCCGCTTGACACTAATGACCCGCAGGGTAAAATTCTGCGACCTTATACTATAAGGAGGAACCGTATGCGTCGTTCTCTGTTTGGCCTGCTGACCGTGGTTGCGGTCACCGCCCTGTTCTTTACGACCGGCTGCGAGCGTTCGAGCGTGCTCCGTGTCGCCTCGGTAAACGAAGGTATGTCGTTAGCGTCGGACATTGCTGACTTCTACAAGTACTTCGACAAAGAGGACAGCGAATGGGTCCTCATCTATCAGGTACTGCCCGACACGTGCGAAATCCAGCTCCAGTACGTCGAAATCGGCGCCGGGTTGCCGACGTGGACCCCGTTCGAGGCTATCATCAACAAGGCCACCATCAGTTATAAGAGCTTGCTGGACCCGGCCGTCACGTACGACAACGAGGTCGTCCCGATGACCTATTACGTCATGGCCGACCAGACCAACAAGAAGACCACCAAGTTCTTCATGACCGTGGCGTCGGCCTCCTGGAAAGAAAAGACGTTCGGCGACGACATCGCCGACCCGCCGGACTACGACCTGTTGGACAAAGTCGAGGCAACCATCAAGTTCTCGGGCTGGGATTCGGTGTCTCTCCGTACGGTCGAAGCCCAGGGCAAGCTCCAGATCGAGTTCGGCAACCTCTACGACGACCCGTCGAAGTTCGAGAAGTAGACGCGGGCAACGGGTCGGAGACTGAAGATTTAGACCATACGGTTCCGGAAATCGTGCGGGCCGGTACACGCCACTGCCGGCCCGCCTCTCATAGAATCAGGACAGCCGACCCGCTGAGCCACAGCGGCTCGCGCGAACCCAGGGAGGGGAAGTGAAAGTCAATCGCATGATACCGGCGCTGCTGACCGCAGTGCTGCCAGTGGTCGTATTTGCCTACCCGAGTTTCGGAGGCGGGCGCGGGTTGTTCCGGGTCCAGAACGCGCAGGTCGAGCCGGAGGCCGGCCTGACGCTTTCAGTCAACGCGCTCGTCCGGCACGCCGACTTCGGAGTTTCGGGCGCCCCAATTCGGGCGGCTGGATTGGCGACCTCGTCGCGCCTGAGTTGAGCTACGCGCCCATCGCAACTAAGTACGTCGGGCTGGAACTTTTCGGGTCATGGGGCGGCGCGGTCCAATGGCCAAGGTCAGCATCCGATAACGGTCTCGCCTGGGGAGCCGGCGACCTGAAGGCAGGCGGCAAGGTCTCCGTTCCCATCCTGCCCGTGCTCAAACTCGGCGGCAGTGCGTCCTATACTTTCCGGCCGCGCGAGCCCGATGCCGACTGGGCCGTCCTCGACCCGAGCGCGCTGCCGCTTGCCGACCGCCTTGCCTGGAACGCCCTCGCCACGCTTCACTTTCAGGACCTGGTCGGGTCAGTGCCGAACTTCCTGTTCAGCTACGGCAAGACCGCGAGCCGGCTCGACCCGGCCGGCGATGAAACGCGCTACGGGGCCGGAGTCGAACTCCAGGGCCGGAGCTTTGCCATCTTCGTTGAAGGCCTGTCCCAGCAGCCGAACGCCTCGTCCCAGGGCATATTGGACCGGCAGCACGGCCACGTCCATGTGACGCCCGGACTCGCAATCGGCAACCCCGCTTCGGCCTTTCTCCGGTTCGGGTACACGCTCAGCTTCGGCGGCGACTTGCTCGGCACGAAACAGCCCAATGAAATCATTGTCGGGTTCGGGCTCGCCTCGCCGTTCGGCCGGCGCACCCCGCCGCAGTACGGCCAGATTGTCGGGGTCGTAACCGACGCCGGCACCGGCGCGCCGCTGGCCGCAGCGGTCGCCTTTCCGGACCGGCCGAAAATGGCAGCGGTGACCGCTGACGCCTCCACCGGCATCTTCAAGGTGATGAAAGCGCAGAGCGGCGCGGTGACGGTTGAGGTCAGCGCCGAAGGCTACGCCAAACAGGTAGTGCCGCTGTCGGTTGAAAACAACAAGGCGGCCACCTACGAGTTCAAGCTGCGACCGCTCAAGACCTACGGCACGATTGCCGGCACCGTCGTTGACGCTGCGACCGGCGCGCCGATGGCCGCCCGCATCGAGTTCATCGGCTCCCGGCTTGAGCCGGTTGACGCCGACCCCGAAGCGGGCGCATTCCGGGTGGACAACGTCGAGTCCGGCGTCTACACGCTCACCGCGAGCGCCCAGAACTACCTGAAGTCAACCCTGCCCCTGGCCGTCGAAGAGAACAAGCTGGCCATCGCGACGTTCCGGCTCACTCCGATCTCGCCGACACTGTCCGCACCCATCGTGCCGGGCGAGACAGCCGTTGTCGTGACCGGCACCGTCTACGACAAGAAGACCGGCACCCCGCTGGCCGCCGCTCTCATGATATCGAGCACCGGCTCGGTGAAGCTGCCCACCGACGCAGCGACCGGCGTGTACAAGACCAAGCTGACGCCCGGCACCTACACCATGGTCGCCGAGGCGAAGGACTACCTGCAGCAGACCGCGGAACTGGTCGTCGAGAAGGACCGACCGGCCCTGCGCGACTTCGCGCTCGTCAAAGAAGGGATGGCCCTGACCCTGAAGGGAGTCTACTTCAACACCGGCATGGCGACTATCAAGACCGGGTCACGCCAGGCCCTCGAAGACGCCGCCAAAACCCTCCGGGAGAACCCGACCATCAAGGTCGAAATCCAGGGCCATACCGACAGCCGGGGCGATGAACAGGCCAACCTCGAGCTTTCCGAGAACCGGGCCGAGGCGGTTGTCAGATACCTGGTCCGGAACCTCGGCATCGACATCAACCGCCTGACCGCCGAGGGCTACGGCGAATCCCGCCCGATTGGCGACAACGAAACGGCCGAAGGCCGCGCGCTCAACCGCCGGGTTGAGTTCGTCATCACCGGCCAGGTTAAACGGGAGTAACGACGGAGACACGTCCCGAGCGCCGGCCGGAGCGTGACCGCCGGAGGTCTGAAGCTTGACAATTCACCTAAACTCAATATATTAGTTCGCGTCGGAAGTTGTATGACCAGACCTTTCGGCAACCATCGGCGGCCCGGGGAACGCCGCAGCCGGGCGGCGTGCGCCCGGTATTCGGCAGTACCGAAGCCGATGGCGGTCGCCGCGGAACACCGGCTATTGAAAACTGAATCCGTTAAAGACGTACGAAGGCTCACCAGAGCCACAGGAGGATAAGTGAGAGTAAGGACGTCTGCACTGGCGCTGCTTCTGGCAGTGCTGCCTGCGCTCGTGTTCGCATACCCGGGATTCGGGGGCGGGCGCGGGCTGTTCCGGGTCCAGAACGCACTGGTCGAGAAGGAAGCCGGCCTGACGGTCTCCTTCCACGGGCTGGCCCGCAACGCGCCGTTCGATGCAGTCGACGCAACAAGTGGCTGGGTCGCTGACCTCATCGCCCCCGAGTTGAGCTACGCGCCCATCGCGACCAAGTACGTCGGACTCGAGCTGTTCGGGTCCTGGGGGGGCATGTTCCAGACTCCCAAGACGAAGGGGTCCAAGGAGCTTGGGGCGATGGCGCATGATCTGAAAGCGGGCGGCAAGCTATCGATTCCGGTCCTGCCCGTGCTCAAGCTCGGTGGTTCGGCCAGCTACAACATCATCCCACGGGAATGGGACGACTCCACGTGGAGCTACATCGACGAGTACGCCATACCCTGGTCCGTTGATGACCGGCTCGTCTGGAACGGCCTGGCGACCATTTACCTGCAGGACCTGGCGCCGTCACTGCCGAACTTGCTGGTGAACTACGGCAAGGTCGCGGGCTGGACCCAATATGGCGCCGCGGTCGAGTTGCAGGGCAAGGGTTTCGGCATCTTCTGCGAAGGCACCTCGCTGCAGGATAGCTCCAGCAGTGGTATCATGGACACGATGGGCCGGCTGCGCGTGACCCCCGGCGTGGCAATCGGCTCCGCCACCGGCGTGATGCTCAAGCTCGGCTACTCGTTCGCCTTCGGCCACGAGCCCAACAGCAGGCTGAAGGACAAGAACGAGATTATCCTCGGGTTCGGCCTCGCTACCCCGTTCGGCGCGCGCAAGCCGGCCCAGTACGGCCAGATTGTCGGTGTCGTTACCGACGCCGGCACCGGCGCTCCAATCGCCGCCACCGTCGCCTTCCCGGAAAACCCGAAGATGGCAACGATGACCGCCGATGCGGTCACCGGCATCTTCAACGCGAAGAAAGTGCCGGTCGGCGCGGTGACGGTTGAAGTCAGCGCCGACGGCTACAACAAGCAGGCGGTGCCGATGGCGGTCGAGGCCAACAAGGTCGTCAACTACGAGTTCAAGCTGCGGCCGCTCAAGACCTACGGCACGATTGCCGGCACCGTCGTTGACGCCGTGACCGGCATGCCGATGGCCGCCAGCATCGCGTTCCCCGGCTCCCAGCTTCAACCGGTGACCGCCGACGCCGCCGCCGGCGCGTTCAAAGTCGACAGGGTCGAGACCGGCGTCTACACCGTAACCGCTAACGCCGACCAGTACATCCCTGCGACCGTCACGCTGTCGGTCGAAGAGAACAAGCTCGCCACCGCGACGTTCAAACTCACCCCGGCCGCAACCGCGGTCACCGTCACCGGTAAGGTCGCGGACAAGAAGACCGGAGACCCGCTCGCCGCCACGGTCACCGTGCTGGAAGCGGGCAATGCCGTGTTCAACACCGACCCGGCGACCGGCCTGTACAAGGCCCAGTTGATGCCCGGCGCCTACTCGATGGTCGTCGAGGCCAAAGACTACCTGAAGCAGACCGCGGCGCTGGTCGTCGAAAAGGGCAAGCCGCTCGTGCGTGACTTCGGCCTGGTCAAGGAAGGAATGGCCCTGACCCTGAAGGGCATCTACTTCAACACCGGCAAGTCGACCATCAAGCCCGAGTCCCGTCCGGCCCTCGAGGATGCCGCCAAGGTCCTCAAGGAGAACCCGACCATCAAGGTCGAAATCCAGGGCCACACCGACAGCCAGGGCTCGGACGAATCCAACCTCACGCTCTCCGACAAGCGGGCGTGGGCGGTTGTCAACTACCTCGTCAAGAACCTCGGCATCGACATCAACCGCCTGACCGCCAAGGGCTACGGCGAATCCCGTCCGATTGCCGACAACGAGACGGCCGAAGGCCGTTCGCTCAACCGCCGGGTTGAGTTCGTCATCACCGGCCAGCAATAGCGACCGGACATCGGTATCAATGAGGGGAGGCTCCGGCCTCCCCTCTCCATTTGACTTCCACCACCCCTGCACTACAATCACGCACCAACGTCACTCTCACGCCGCTGCTCGTCCACCTTGCCCCACGGTGTTCTGTCGCTTGGCCGCTGTTCCCGTCCGTCTCGTCTGCCCGGTATCCTCACTTCTGACATCTCTCATCTTACATCTCACATCTCCCATCGTCCGCCGTCCGACCTCCGCCCCCGTCGGCCTCGTCTGCCCGTTGTCCTCACTTCTTACATCTCTCATCCTACATCTCACATCTCACTTCGCCCGCCGCCCGGCGTCCTCACTTCTTACATCTCTCATCTCACATCTCACATCTCCCATCGTCCGCCATCCGCGGCTCCGCCTCTGTCCCGAGACCGTCGGGTTCTTGTTGATTACCGCCTTCCTGGCATTTTGACCTTTGACCTTTGCACTTTGACCTTTGACCTTTGCATCTTGCCCTTTGCCCTGCGCGTCCGACGCCCGCCATGGCCCTGAACTCCTCCATCGAATGGACTGAGGCGACGTGGAACCCGGTGACGGGCTGCACGCGCTTAAGCGCCGGCTGCGCGCACTGCTACGCGGAGCGATTCGCCCTGCGCCTGCAGGCGGCCGGGATGCCCAAGTACCGGAACGGTTTCAAGGTGACAACCCACGAAAAGGAACTGCTGACCCCGCCGTCGTGGAAGAAGAGCCGAATGGTCTTCCTCTGTTCGATGGGCGACCTGTTCCACGACCAGGTGCCGGCCCGGTTCATCCAGCGTGTGTTCGAGGTGATGAGGACCTGCCCACAGCACGTATTCCAGGTGCTGACCAAACGCAGCGTCCGGCTGAGACAGCTCGCACCGAGCCTGCCCTGGCCCGACAACGTCTGGATGGGCGTCACGGTCGAAGACGAGCAAAACGCGGGCCGCATCGCCGACCTTGTCGCGACCCCGGCCAGGGTGAAGTTCCTCTCAATCGAGCCACTGCTCAACGATGTCGGAAGGCTGCCGCTGGAAGGAATCGACTGGGTGATTGTCGGCGGTGAATCCGGGCCGCAGGCGCGGCCGATGAAGAAGGCGTGGGTGCTCTCCATCCGTGACCAGTGCACAGCGGCAGGCGTGGCGTTCTGCTTCAAACAATGGGGCGGAACCCAGAAGCACCAAAGCGGCCGCGAACTCGACGGCCGAATATACGACGAGATGCCGGCCGCGGCCGACCGCCCGCTAACCCTGCGCCTCGACTCCAGCCCGTAAACTCTCGCCCCCCTCGAAACTAGGGACGCTACCCATTTAAGTCACCTACTCCTGCCGGGGCATGTCAACACGGACTCGCTCTGAGTCGGCTCTGAGAATGCAGCCTCCAGGCAATGGCTCTCCGACTGCCGCATCTGCGCGAGCGGCACTTGCCTGCCTACCCTCTCCGATCCTGCCCGCGCTGGCGCGGACGGCTTTCGGGTTCGGAGGCAGGGAAACCGGCACGGGTTGGACCGAGTCCAACTGCCGAGTTCTACGTTTGTGGTTCGTGGTTCCGGTAACCGGGGACTGTGAACCAAGAACGAAGGACTCTCTGTCTTGACCTGTACCCGCAATCGGGGAAGCAATCGGGACGGAAATTGTGCAGGCAATCTGGACCGCAATCCACCGGGCAACGAAGAAGGCTACGGACAGGACAACGTAGAGGGCAACGGTCAGAACTACGGGGAAGGCAACGCGGACCGCGATTCAGACCGTAATGGTCAAGGCAATCGAGACCGCAACGGTCAGAACTACGGAGATGGCAACGAGGAGAGCAACGCGGAGGGCAACGGAGACAGCAACGTACAGAGCTATCCTGCCCGCAATCCAGAGCGCAATTCAGAAGGCAACCCACACCGCAATTCTCCCCGCAGCTTGGAGGGCTACCCTCCCGGCGGGGCTCTGAGATCTCAGCCTCAAGCCTAAAGCCACAAGCCTCAAGCAGATAGGCTTGAAAGCCGGCCCGGCGGCGTGTAGACTACTTGGTCTACAAGACTGAGAACCGGACATGCCCTAATATTCAAGAACCACCTTCACTTTCGGCCCCGAACTGAGGGCGAAACTCCGTCAGTTGCGGGAGCGCAGGGGTCTGACTCTCCGCGCCATGACGGTGCTGATGGACCGGCAGAGTCCGGGCGCTCACGCCCAGTTGTCCCGGTTGGAACGTGGCAAGCTGCCCTACCCGACATTCAACTTCATCATGGACTACCTGCGGGCATGTGGAGCCGGAGTCGAGGACCTGCTCGACTTGCTGAAGCCGTACACGTCCCAGCCGCCGGGGCTGCGTCAGAAAGGTGATGCCCGAGTGGCCGAACTCCTAATTAGGGACAGTCACCTATTTCTCGCCGGTACGTCGGGGTCTTCCGACCGGGCGCGCCTGCAGTTCTCGGCTGAGCTGCCTGCCGGTGACGGAGAGGAAGCGGGCACTGCCGAGCGGACGACCAGTCACCGTCCGGCGGCGCAGCTCTGCACACTCCTCTCCAGACTGGCGCTCACCAAGGAACGCCCGCCAGTCCATGCCGCCGGATAGCTGCCGCCAGGATTCGAGGTCGAGCACACCCGAAGTATCGGACCGGCCCGCATGTGCGCCGGCGCTGGACCAGGGATACCGCCATGCCTCTCCGACCAGTCCGGCCCGCACCGGGTTCTGCTCCACGTACTGCAGGGCCGCAAGCTCCCGT
>Ga0209609_10001368_pt1 | contig 14131 bp, 20 predicted proteins | sample LakKivw325mmetaG_FD_184136 | JGI IMG/M metagenome (GOLD analysis project Ga0209609, IMG submission 184136) | Anoxic lake water microbial communities from Lake Kivu, Rwanda to study Microbial Dark Matter (Phase II) - Lake Kivu water 325m metaG... | ecosystem: Environmental > Aquatic > Freshwater... | reverse complement strand
TGATTGTGGGCCATCCGGCTAACTCTCCATTCTGTAGATATTTGATTAACCTGCCTCACTTCGCCCTGTAGTTGGCTTTCCCAACTTCCCTGGTGGGGCGTTGCTCCCACGACTACTATTGAGGCTCCGTGACCATATGGCTCGCGCCACTTAGGCCATCCTGTGTTCCGTACATGGAGTGGACGTAGTAGATTACTTTAGGTACTCCGTTCGTTTCCTTACCACCATTCGTTATGGCGTAGCCTTGCCGAGAGAGTTGCAGCAATACGACTCGGATTTATTGCTGCCAGGCGAGGTACGGGTTTCAGCCAGTTTTCCCGTAGAGGAGCGTAACCTCCTTGGAAACTAGAGTTTAGACAATTCAGTCTTTACCGTTGTAATCAGCCGTTGCGGGATCGTCTTGAAAGTTTCTGGCCTTTCTCAATCCGCTTTACCTGGATGCTGTGTTCAGTCATTCCTTTCGGTCTGACCTAACCAGGTTCGACTCTTAGTTTTCTCCTCTCTTTGCTAAGCCCTGCTTTGCAGGGAATCCTCCTTGCCGTTTCACAGCGCACCGAGCCCTCTCTCCTTGAGCGAGACGAAGCGGTTGCCGCCGATGACCAGGTGGTCGAGTACGTCAATGTCAAGGAGCTTCCCGGCCTGGACGATAGCTCGCGTCACGGCAACATCGTCCGGCGACGGCGTGGGGTCACTTGAAGGATGGTTATGGGCGACCACGATCGCCTTGGCCATGCGCTGCACGGCCGGCTTGAAGATCTCACCAACGCGCACTTGCGCCGCGTTCACCGAGCCGTGGTAGACCTCGATGATCTCGATTACCCGGTTCCGGGTATCCAGCAGGATGACCTTGAGATATTCCTGTTGGAGCAAACTCATCTCGTGCTGGACGAGGGCGGCGGCGTCGCCGGGTGAGTTGATGGCGGCGCGTTCTTCAGTCGGCTCGTGGAGCTTGTTGCCGAGCGCCAAGGCGGCCTTGATGCGCACCGCCGTCTGCTGGCCGGCGCCGCGCACCGAGGCAATCTCGGCGACGTGCGCCTGGTATATTCGCTGAATGTTGCCGCCGAAGCGGGCTAAGATGCCCTCGGCGACCTCGATCTGCTGCCCGCCGCCGATGACGGCGGCGAAGAGCTCGGCCAGGCTGCAGGCTGCGGCGTTCGAGGTAACGCGGTAGGCCGGCTGGTCGCGCAGGGGCAGCGTTTTCAGCTTGGTGAGGGTGTATACGGGGGCTTGCAGGTGAAGTTGGTTCATATTTCCTCCAGAAATGGCAGCACCCCAGGAAGGGTATCCTGGGGTGCTGTATAGGTGGCAAGCGGCTGCCGGGTCAGCAGTCGCTGTAGACTCGGTTGCCTTCCGCCCAGAAAGCGCGGCCGGCAAAGCCGATCCCGCCCTCTTCGTACTCGAGGGCGAAGGTGTGTTCCGGGAACAGGTGGGCCAGGCAGTCGCAGAGCGGGAGGGGCGGGCTCCAGGCGGTATGGAAACGGATGTGGGCCGTCCGCTCGCCTTCCATCTCCAGCTCCGGCTCGCTGGCGTTGTCCCGCGTTCCCCAGTGTTCCAGGCGCCACTCGCAGCCTGCGGGGGTACATTCGTCTCCTTGCGGAGGGGGCGCGATCCGGCTGAAGTCCAGGATGCGGGCGTCCGGTTCGGCGGCGTCCTCCGAACGGATGGAGGCCAGTACGGCTGCCACTTGCGCGCCGGTGATGGTCAGGGAGTTATTGCACCAGTTCGGCATTGTGCCCTCCCTTCTCGAACAACTCTTTCAACCTGCGCTTGCGCTCGAGCTCGGCCTCGATCTCTTCGGCGCGCAGGCCGCGGATCAAGGCCGGGTGCACCGCCCAGGCGTCCCCGACAGGCACGTGCTGCAAGACCGGCGGGTGGACGCTGACCACGCGGTACACGGCGCGGCCATCGGCGACGGGAAAGGTGATGTACGCGATCTTCTCAAGGACTTCGTCCTCGCGCCTCAGGTTTTCCTGGGCGCTCAACCGGCTGTCCCACTGCGGGACTGGGTACGGTTTCTTCAGCAGCCTAGCCATTGTCCGCCTCCTGAGCGGCACCGGTGGTCTTCAGGCTGGCCGCGCTAAAGCGGAGATCTACGAATTTCTCTTTCATGTTATTTTCTCCTATCGGACTTCTGTCCAAAAAAGACAACGCCCCAGGAAAGGGTGATCCTGGGGCGCTAGTGTTGTGCTCTTGGTTGTTTACATGGCCTGCCGCAAGGCTCGATAGGCTTCCAGGGCGTCACGGTCTTTGGCGGCCTTCTGCGCCTGCTCCTGTGATACTCCCAGACCGGGGACCGCAACCTTCCAGAAGGTCGTCCAGTCCTTCGGGCCTTTAGGAGCGAGCGCATCGGCAGCCGCTCCATTGGCGGCGCCCTGCGCTTTTCCACGAGCTGCGCCTGACGACGGAACAGCGGTTGCGGCGGATGCCTGCCCGGGTGGCGCGGATTGTCGCCCGTCATCCTCCTCGCCATCCTCGAGCAGGTCTTCGTCCTGCGCCGGGTCTTCCTCGACGGCGAGCGGCATGGCCAGGGCAAGCGCGCCCAGGCGCTCGGCGAAAGTCAGCGCCCACTTCGAGGCCGGGTCGGGGCGGATGTCAATAAGCCACTTCTTGACCGCCACCGTCTGGCCGGGCGCCTTGTGCCATTGCACCGTGTCCTCACGGCGGGAGACGACTATCGGGATGCCGGCTGCGCCGGTGCGCTGGCCAAGGGCGTCGGCTGCGGCCTGGATGGCGGCCAGGTTGCGCCGCAGGTTGACCAGGTCGCCCGAAGACTTGGTTTTGACCTGGAAGGTGACGAAGCAGGCGACCAGTTCCGGCAGGAACAGGTCGAAGCGGGTGGTCGGCTTCAGCTTGAAGGTTTTCGGCTGGCCTTGCCTGTCGGGGAATGTTAGCATTTCGCCGGGGATGAACGGCTTGAACGGCTCGCCGCGCACGATGAGCGCTTCCCAGGTGAAGGGGTTGTAGAGCGAGAGGTAGTGCTCGTTGTCTGCCCAGGCGAAGCGCGTCGAGCCCCAGTAGGCTTCGTTGGTTGTGCTCCACGCCTGCCAGACGCTGGGGAAGGCGATCATGGCGCGCAGGCTGTGGGGCTGGTCGGTGTGATAGATGCCCAGGAACAACTCTTTGGTGGAGGCATCCACGCCCGGCAGCCAGTCGACGCGGAAGCGGTCGTTGAGGTCCGCTCCAAAAGCGTCCTTGCCGTCTTTCACCACCTTCGGGCCGCCCTTGCGCAGGATGGCGACGGTGGGGAAAGCCGCGGATTGACGTACAGTTCGCATGTTCATTCGACCTCCTTTTCACTGTTCAACTCAGTACCCAAGCTCGGCCAGGACGGCCTGCTCGGAACGATGGAAGGGCTTCGGGATCCACGCCACCGCCCCGCTTTCGCCGAGGTTGCGCTCGGCCTCGCCGCGCTTCAGGCGGCTTTCGGCCAGTGCGTTCTCGACGAACTCGATGGAGACGTGTCCCCGGCAGGGACAGCCGGGCGTGGCGCAGGAAACGGCGCTGGTGCGCGTGGCTGCGTCGTATTGCTCGTGCAGCACGTCCCAGCAGTCGGAGCAGCGGCAGGCGCGCACCAGGCGTTGCGCCTGGGCGGGGAGGAGGCCGGCGATCATGGCGCCTCCTTGCGGCCATACAGGTGATGCCACCACCCTGTGGCGTTCCAAGGCCGGTCATCCCCCGCGCTATACGGACAGAACTTGCGCCAGGCTTCCGGAATGTCGCCGAGAGGGCCGGCTTCGACGACCTGGTCCACGTCTTCGGGATTGTCGGCTTCGGCGGCGATCTCCCTGGCTTGGCGCTCGTCCACGCAGACGACCAGGCGGGTGATCTTCACGATGTAAAGTTTCATCTTACCTCCTGAAAAAGAAGCACCCGCCCAGGCAAATGCCCAGGCGGGTGCAATGAAGTGAATGGGGATTCAAGGACAGCGAACCTGTGCCGGTGGATGCTCTGCAAGGTTCGCCGTTTATAGCAAAGTTGTGCTTTACCTCCTGGTTATTTCAACGGCAGATACTCGACTCGGTTGAACAAATCTTCAGGCTTGCCGACCTTGGTGATGATTTCCAGGTCTAGGATGCAGTCGCCGATGTTGATCGGCGTCTGGCGGATGCAGATCACGCCGCGGAAGAACGTTCCCGCTTTCTGCCTTTTCGCTGCCTCGACGAGAAGATCCTGGTCTTGTGTTACAAGCACCCGCTCCAAGTGGGTGGCCCGATCCAACAGGTCAGGATCAGGCAATTGGTCAGAGCTGTCCTCGTAGGCGGTCAGGATATCTACGCCGCGCGCCCGCAAGCCTTGCGCGATCGCGCGCGGCATGTGATGATCCATGTAGAGAGCGATGCTCATAACAGCCCCTGTGCCTTGAGCCTTCGCCGCACTGGTGAATCGAGCGATGCGGCGCGCAGCCGGTCATATTCCTGGTTCAGGACAGCAATTTCCTGGTCTATCTCCTGCTGGTGGTTCCAGTAGTATGTCAAGGCGGCATACACCTGTCCCATGCTCAGGTAGGGGTGCTGGTACTTGAGCTCTTCGGGACTCCAACCATAGGCCAGGTGTTCAGCCACCAGTTCGATGACCTTCATGGTTGTTCCGGCTATGAGCGGCCGGCCGCGTTCATCGAAGGTGATCTCGCCGGTTGAAATCGGCGCGGCAGCTTCGGGCTGCGCGGGCCTGGCCTGCTCGATCACCAGCCGGTTGCCATGAACGCTCATTTCCACGTCATCTTTCAACCCGGCCTGTTCGAGTAGGGAGCGCGGAATACGAACACCGCGCGAGTTGCCGATGCGGACGATTTTGGAGTGAATGGGAAAGGTGTCCATGTTACACATCTCCTGTGATTACAGTATGCTGAATTGTAATCACGCATGGGCAGTTAGTCAAGTTTTACTTTCTGCATTACGTGGAAAAGGCTGCACCCGCCCAGGCAAATACCCGGGCGGGTGCAATGTCACATTGTTCGGCGGGCTAGAAGGGGATGCTCGCTTCCGCCTCCTCCGCGCCCGGCGATTCAACCGCCCCGGCTTCGGGCTGGGCGGTGGAAGCGCCCTCCCCGCCGCCGAGGAACTCCACGAAGGAGGCTGCCACCTCGAACGAGGCGGCTGCGATGCCATCCTGCCTTGTCCAAATGCGCGGCCCGCCGGTCTCCTTGTCCGGGGTGAGGCGGCCTTCGATGTACACCTGGCGACCTTTCTTGAGATACTGGTTGCAGGTTTCAGCCAGTTTTCCCCAGGCCGATATGCGGAACCAGGTGGTCTCCTTGACCGCTTCGCCGTTGTTGTTCGTGTACTTGCGGTTGCTGGCCACCGAGAACGAGGTGACTGGCTGGCCGGAGGGGGTGTAGCGCATTTCCGGGTCTTTGCCCAGGTTGCCGATGAGGGTGATCTTGTCCATGGTTTTGTTTCTCCTTGTTTTGAATTTTAGACGATTGGAATAGGGGGGATGTGCGGCCTGTCCCGCAGCCCAGGCCTGCGAGCGGTGAGCGGGACTGCTCCGGGGGAGCAGGGCGGTTGGATCAGGGGGAGAGATTTGTGTTCACTGCCTCCTCACACCTCCTCGATGGTGAGCCGGCCCAGCGCCCGGCGGATGTCGCGGCGCAAGGCCGGCTCGAAGGCGGCCGATTCGGCGTCCATCGCAAGGGTTTCTTCGAGCAGGTGCCAATCCTTCAGCGCCGCCTGGATGACCACTGACTTGCCGCGCTTCTTCTTTCGGGCAGTGGCAGGTTCCTGCTCTCGCTTCCAGTCCTCCAGCGCGTCGACGAATTCGGAGATGTCACGCGGGCTGCAGGAAGCCGGATCGCACGGCGGGAGGTCGGTCTCGGTTACCTCCACGAATTCGTGCCAGGGATGATCGTCTTCAGCCAGTTCGTCGCTGAAGAAGCAGGTCTCCAGGTCCACCCGCTCGGCCATGAAGCGGCCTTCCCGCAAGGCTGCACGGATGCGTGCCTCGATCTCGGCCAGGGTGCTTCTGCCGGCGTTGGCGAACACGGCGTGGCCGTGCTGCTTGTTGTTGCTGCCGTCGCGGTACATGTACCTGAACAGGATGTTGGTCATATCGTCATTCCTCCTCGCTGCCGAAGAAAAAGTAGTCCTCGTCCGTTCCGAAGCCGGCCGAGGCTAAGGCGGAAACGGGATCGCCGTCCATCGGGTCGTCTCGTTCGAGCTCGGGCTAGGCAGCCGCGGCCAGGAGGTTGGCCCAGACGACCTGCATCACTATTTCCCGGATGCCGATCGCGCCGATGGCGTCGTAGATCTCGGCGGCGAGCGCTTCCGCATCCGCCCCTTCCAACAGGGCGGCCAGCTCAGGGTCGGCTGTCAAGAGGGCAGCCACGTCTTCGACGGGGATGGCATATAGCTGCCCGGCGACGCGCCCTTGTGCGCGCAGGGCCTCCAGAAGGTTATCGGGTGTCATATCGTGCTCCTTTTTTGAATGGGGATATTGATTCGAAAGATCAACTGGCTCCCCTTTGCATGAGAAACGATCACTTTCGTGGGTCTCTCAGCCCTTCACCTGCCAGCGCTCCTCCACGGCCTCGAAATCCTCGCAGACCTCGAAGGGCAGGCAGTAACTAAGGGCATAGCGCTCCCACTTCAGGATGAACTCGTGGAGCGCATCCGGGTCGCCCTCGTCCAGGGCTTCGAGATGAACCTCCAGCACGGCTAAGATGTCCTCGCCGTCCTCGCTGGTTTCGGCGGACGGCAGGCCAACGAAGGCTGCGGGATAAGGGACACTCACCCCTTCTCCCTCCTGCCACAGCCCGATACGGATGCTGACCTCGATCATCGCCGCCTCCGCTCAACCACCAAGAACCGCCACGAGGCTGGCGGTGAAGGGGGCCAGGCTGGCGAAGAGGTACAGCGCCACCCAACCGACCAGCAGCAGTCCCGGTACAATCAGGGTCTGGATGACAAATGCGTTTTTCATGGGAACCTCCGATTTTGGAAATGAAAAGCCCCCATGCGTGGGCATGGGGGCTCGGGTAAGTTGGGTAGATTAGCGTTCGACCTTGCTTAGCTCCTCGATCAACGGCTGCGCCCAATCAGGAGCCGGCTTGCCTTCTAAAACAGGCAAAGCAACGAAGTTCCACCAGTTGAGCAGCCGGTCCAAAGTGGCGAGGCGTTCTTCGAGCGTGGCCGTACTGAGCAAGTTATGTTGCCGGACGATGCCGGCGGCGAGTTCGAGCGCTCTTCGCTCTTCTGCTATGGGTACGGGAGGGGCGGATTCTCCAATACTGAGAATCCGGTACCCTGGCCCGCTATCGAGAATCTCACAACCTTGGCTCTCGCCGTTATCCATGTTCTGGATCGTAGCGCGGAGCTTCACGCCTTTTGGTTTTGTATTTTTCACGATTATCTCCTTACCAGCGGTCATAAACCTGCCGGCCACCAGCCTTGCAGGATGGCCTGGTCAGGGTCAAGACCGCCCGGCGTTTCGGCGACATGCAACGCGCCGCCGCCTTTGCGGATGGCGGCAGCCAGGTGGACCGTCCAGTCCCCGCCGGCCTTGTCCGCATCCGGCGCCAGCAGGTACTCGTACTGGCCGTGGCGGGTGAACCAGTCCAGCGTCGCGGCGGAAGTGGCCGCGCCGGCGGTGTAGACTGCGACGACCTCGTTTTGGCCGCCGCGCTCGTGCAGCGCCTGGGCGAACGCCAGCATGTCGAACATGCCCTCCACCACGACGATGGCGCGGGTGGCCGGGCCGATACGCCAGGCGCCGAGCGGGTGATCCAGGCGTCCCCAGGTCTGGTACTTCTTCTCCACGCCCTGCCGCAGGTGGCGCACCTGGATGGTTTCCGGCCGGGTGGGCGGGTCGGCGTAGACCACCCCGCGCGCCCAGAGCCAGTAGCCGTCACGGGACATCATGCGTGAGGCCATGGCCGCCTGGATGGTCTCCTTGTGGACGTGCGGTGTAGGCAGCCCGTATCCCAGGCCGTATGTCAGGGTGGTGTAGGGGCGGATGCCGCGCCCGGCGAGGTACGGCCAGGCGCAGGATTGGCGTAGCGCGTTGCGGCTGGCGATGATGGCCTCGTCCAGTTCGCCGAGGCGTGTCGGCGGCCGTGTCGGGAGAGGGGTCGGTGTGGGGGCTGGACGCCATTCCACGATCCCCAGGGCGCGGCGCAGGGAGTTGATCGAGCCGCCGCTTGCGCCGCAGCGCAGGCACTTCCATTGTCCGCTCTGGATGTTGACGCCGAAGTTGGGCTTCTTGCGCTGCCCTCTCCTGGCGATGTCATCGTGGAAGGGACACCACCAGGTCGCCCAGCCGCGGTGGTCCAGGTGTGCCAGCGGCCCCAGGATGTCTCGGGCCGCGGTGAGAATATCAACATCAGCCTGCATCGTCATACCTCCATTTTCGCAGAATAGATCAGGGGGTGTATCGGGCGTGTCCGTCTAGCCGAACAGCCGCAGGGCTGCCTCGGCCAGGCGCGCCAGTATGATGTACGGCTGGCTGGCGGCGAGCGCCACCAGCGCCAGGATGAGCGCAATGGTTCTCATGGGAGCCTCCTTTGCTTGGATATGAACAGGGACGATCCGATACAGGCCGCACAACCATACATCGTTGCGGCCCGTGGGGGGCTGAAATCACCCGTATCGGGCAGGGATGTGGGGGAAGAAGTTACGGAACTGTCAGGAATTTGGTCATTTTCCCCCTTGCGCCACAAGAACAAATGTGCTATTATCGAACCACGGAAATGACCCCATGAAAGGGTCGAAGTGAGCAGCGGCTGCAACCGCTGCTTTCGTTTTATGGGGCATGGCGAGCTCCTGTATGATGGGTGGAATGGCGCGGCCGATCAAGCCGCCGGGAATGGTGTTGGTGTTCATAGTTTGCTCCTTTTGGGATGGAGGGATGTGGCGGGCTGCGGGTGCAGCCGCCTTCTGCCCGGCATTCCAGCCAGGCGAGTTGTTCTTGTGCATCCTGCGCAAGCAAGGAAGCCCCTTTGAGGGAAAACAAAAACGGGCGTTGCCGGGGGAGTCAATCCCCGGACAACGCCCGTTCGTTTTCCGCAGGAGATCGTGGCAGGGGAGGGTGCCGTCTCGGCATTCAGCCGGAGGCTGATCCTTGGCCGGGGGTGCTGTGATGTACTGGCTGTATGCCCGGTGGGGCGGAGGGCCTCCAGGCACGGCCTGCCCGGTTTGCCCTCCCATCTGCCACTCGTTTGCACGTTTCATCGGCTGCGGCCGCAGCCGGTTGCGGTGTGCTTCCCGTGACCAGGTTCCCCGGAATTTATAGAGCGCCTCTCGTGTAACCTGGCGGAAGTAGCTGCGCTTGGGAAGAGCCGCCTGTCTCGGCATTCAGCAGCGAGCCTGGGCTTCTTGTCTTGGTGAAGCGGCGTTGTCGAAGCGTAGCGGCTCGTGCACGGCCTGCACAGTATGCCCTTCCCGGCTTGCCTCCCAACATCGGTTGAGGGGCAGGCAGGGAAGCCAAACCGGAAACGAAAACGGGCATTGCCCAGGGGAATGGCGTTCCCCGGGCAATGCCCGTTTTGTCTCGAACATCCGACCACAGGTTGCTGCACCGGAGCGCGGCTCGTTAGTGATCCATGCGGCGGCAATCGCTAAGGCGGTTACTTTCTCTGCGAGGTGAGGTGGATGAGTGCTTTAAGGAGGCAGAAGAGAATAACTGTGGGCGATTGTGAGCGGAAATAGTAACACCCAGCTTGCGCCGGGCGTTATTTGCGGTCGAACGTATGAATTATTCAGGAAACTGGGCTTATTCTACTTGCTTTTCCGCCCTTGTCAAGCGTTTTGCAGCACAATTTATGGCTTTCTCAGGATCATGTAATTGAGGCGACACACTACTTTCCAAGCAATTCATCCATCATGCTCAAATCCACCAGCATTCCGCCTGCCGCCTTCATTTCCTCTTTGGCCGCAGGGGTGAAACCCTGGCGAGCAAAGGCGAAGTGGTGTATTTTCCAACCTTCGCCCATCTCGGGTAGGTCTCGTAGTACCAGCGGGGTCTTGGTTTCGAGAAGGTCACGAATAACCTGGCGATCTACTTTCTCGACGCCCCACTTGCATTCCCCAAGGAGAATATCCCTGCTGTTCCAGTTCACGGAAACCACGTCCACCTGTACCCGGCTGCTCCAGTGGCTGCCGATGGCCTGGGGGACAAATGGCAGCCTGCCCGCTTTACCTTGCTGTATCACCCATTGTCTGGCCAGATCCTCGAAGGCCGTCGCGCCAACGAAGGCGCGTAGATTTGCCTGTATCCTTTGCAGGATCTCGTCGGGTTCATCCAGTTTATCTTCCTGGAATGGCGCGATGAAGTGGAAATAGAAACGAAAATAGGGATCGCTCAAGTGATAGCGTCCGGCGCGTGAGCGGGCGCGTTCTCCGGGGCGGAGGGTTGCCGGCAGTTGGCGCTCGATCAGGCGCAATTCCTGCAATGTGTTCAGGTAAACATTGACGCTGGTTCGGGGGATGAAAGACCAGTCGCTGATCTCGGTCAGGGTGTGGCAGCCCGCTCCAACGGCTTTCAAGATGGCCAGGTAGTGCTTGGGTTCGCGTACCTCGTCGTATAGGAGAAACGCCGGTTCTGCCAGGAACATTCCCCCCGGATTAAGGATCACATCTCGGATATTTTCGGTCAGCGATCTCGAAGCGTCCATCCATCTCAGATAGGCAGGGATACCCCCAGCAATTGCGTAGGCGGCCACCCGTTCTTCAGGTTTCCAGGCAGGATAGAATTCTCTCAGGCTGGAAAATGGCAGGGGACCAAGATGCCATTGGGCGGTCATCCTGCCAAACAAAGGCGACTGCCGGGAAAGCAATGTTTCCATCACGCGCACGTGCGAGCCACAAAGCACGATAACCATCCTGGAATTCTGAAAGAGTTGGTCCCAGGCGTGTTGCAGAGCGGAGAGCATGGCCGGATCGGAGTCGGCGGCATAAGGGAGTTCGTCCAGGATCAGGATGTGCAGCTTATCCTGTATAAGGTCCGCAATCGCTTTCCACATTGCCGGCCAGGATCTGTGAATCGGCGCGCTGTCTTCTCCAACGCCAAGTATCTGGGCAAACAAGCCTTTGCGTTGGAGGTCGGCAGTCTCTCTCAGGGCTGCCCAATAGGTAAAGGTCACACCGCTGTTTCTAGCCCAGTGTAAAAGCAATTCCGTTTTTCCCACCCTGCGCCTCCCATATACCAGGGCGAGTTGTGCAGTTCCAGGCTGTTGGCGGGTGAACAGGCCTTCCAGGAAAGCAAGTTCCTCATTCCGATCTACGAACATGGCGCCTCCGCATCTATATAAGCATGATTATTATAACCCAGATTATACAAGGGGAGCTCTCCTGGCTACTTCGTCCATTGCGCCAGGTCCTCATCCAGTTCTTCGAGAGTTACCAGGCGCATTCCGGTCGAGACCCAGTTTTCCCCTTGAACGGGGTGACGGTTGATCTCCTCCTGGTATTCCAACGCGCCAGAGGTCCAGCCGCTACGCGAGAAACCCATGAACATTACTTTCCACTTTCCTTCCGCGGGAATGATATGCGCCGCCTTCTCTGTGATGAGTTCAGCCATGACCTTACGGTCGTTTTCCGACAGGGTCCACTTGCATTCCCCCAGGACGAGCGTCTTCTCCATCCGGTTGATGCCAACCACGTCCACCTGCGCCTTCGCACTCCATGTGCTGCCCACGTGATCCGGCATCATGGGAAGCGCACCTTGCACGCCGGCGCGCAACAGCCACTCCCGGCACAACTCTTCCCATGTGTACTTTCCGATGAAGTCGATCATGTGGCGGGTGATTTCAGCCAGGGCGGTTTCCCGCGCCCCCAGGGCCAACTGGTCCTGCCTGTCCGCGAGGAAGCGGAAGTAAAAACGCAGGTAGGGATCGGTGATGTGATAACGGCCTGCCCGGGAAGGCCCGCTTTCGGTGACCGGCACCCGCCGTTCTATGAAACCACTTTCGATCAAAATCCCGAAATACTTTGGCAAATGAACGTTCGGCAGTCCCGCAACCCCGGAGATTTCCTTGGGGGTGTGCGCCCCATTTGCGATCGCGCCCAGGATGGCGAGGTAGTTATGAGGGTCAGAGATGAAATCCTGCAAGAGCAACCTCGGTTCGGATTGGAGCAGGTTGGTGGAAGTCAGGAGGTGCAGCTTGATGTTCTGAGACACGGATTTGGTTGGATCTACCTGCTCCCAATACGCCGGCACACCGCCAAAGATGGAATAGAGTGCCACCCGGTCAACAGGCGAGTATTTCGGGAAGAAGCCGCGGGTGACCCCAAAGTAGAAGGGCCGGAGGTGAATTTGAGCGGAGGCGCGGCCATAGAGGGGTGCCTGGTAGGAGAGGAACTCGCGTTTCATCATGCCCAAGTGGGAGCCTGAGAGGCACAGGAATAGGTTGGTCTTCTTGAGCACGTGATCCCAGAGATTCTGTAGTATTCCAGCAATCTCAGGGGAGACTTCCAGCAAGTAGGTAAACTCATCAATGAACAATGCCAGGCGCTTGTCTTTTGCCAGTTCGGCAATTTGCTGGAATGCCTGTTCCCAACTGGCGTAGGTAAAAGTCTCCGGAAATGACACGCCTGTTGTACCGAAGCCGTAGATCGCCTGGGAGAAGGAGCGCAGTTGCGCAGCAGCCGAGGTGGATGATGCCACCCAATACAGGGCGCGGTTGCCGGTGCGCCGGATCCATTCGGCGAGCAAGGCTGTTTTGCCAACGCGCCGGCGGCCATACAGGATAAGAAATTCTGGCTTCGATGAAGCCCAAAGTTCGTCGAGAACTTCCAGTTCGCTTTGCCGACCGTAGAATTGGAATTCCATTGGCAACTCCTTACAAATACAGAGATATTATACTTCAAAGTATTATACTTTCAAGTATAAAGCGACAAGTAGTCTCATGGTCGGGTGGTCAAATAGTCAGATGGCCACATAGTCAAATGGTCAAAAGGTCAAAAAGTCTTGACAATGAGATTATACGACCACGAGACTACGCGACCATCCGACTATCTGACTTCTATGGCGAGTTCGCAATATGGTAAAAGCGGCGGAACGGGTTAAAAATCCGCCTTCGGGGGGGGCGAAAGGCTCGCCAACAGGACCATGCCAAGGCGCGCCGATACGGGACGCGGCGGCGATACCCCCCTGCGGAAGGTCGTATGATGGGCGAGCAGATCACGGAGATGGAAAAGTGTCCGAAGGATATCAGGCAAAAAAGAAACGTTGGCTCAAGCTGGCCGCCGGTCTGCCGCCGGAAGTAAGCAGGCGCATCGCGCTGCGCAACGTCGAGGCTGCCTCGCTCTTGAAACCTGAAGCGCAACAGACGCTGGCGAGGGCGCTAGATGAGGGCCTCAGGCGGGTTTCGGCGGCAATCCGCATCCTACGACAGAGGCCGGATGCCTCGGTGGAAGACTTGCTGCGAGAGGAATGCGCACCTGCCGCCACCCAAGCCCGCGTCGACCGCCCGGCACGGCGCGGCAAGCAGCCGGGAACCGCGCTTTCGCTCGCTCCTGGAAGCGGTTCTCCTGTCGTTTCCTCCCTGGCACGCAGCGTCGAACTGCCCCTGGAAGGGCTGGCAGGAGGAGACGCAACTCCCGCCTCCCCGGAAAGCCCACCGCCTGCTCCACCTCTGCCCGGCCCAGAAACACCCCCAGGCGCGGCGGCCCTGGCCGGCCTGATCCGAGCCTGCTTCCCGGACATGCCGCGCATTTCGGCGGAAGCCCTGGCTGCCACCGGACTGACGACCCCGCTGCGCGAGCTGCTCCTCGCCTGGCAGGAGTGTCTCTTCTCCCCGCAGCTCACCGACCTGACCTTCGTCATCCTGGCCGGTTTCGTGCAGCAGGCGCAGGCCGAACTGCAGGAGAAGGTTGCCGCGAAACCGGCCTATTGCCATGCGCTGCACAACAGCGGCGTATCCCTACCCGATCCCGAAAGGAGAAACTGATCCATGCTCAAACGTCTTGCCCATTTGGGTGTCAATGTCACCGTGCTGGCCATTTCCATCGTCGTCTTCGTCGCCGCCTTCCTGTTCCTGCAGATGGTCGGCGCGGCGGGGACGCCGCCCCCGGTCACCCTGCTGGCGGCAGCCAGGAACCTGGACATCGGCGATGTGCTTGCCCAGGCTGATCTCGCCGAGATCACGGCTTACAAGGACGCCAGCACCAGCCTGTATTTCACCGCCGATCAATCCGCC
>Ga0209609_10001365_pt1 | contig 14153 bp, 12 predicted proteins | sample LakKivw325mmetaG_FD_184136 | JGI IMG/M metagenome (GOLD analysis project Ga0209609, IMG submission 184136) | Anoxic lake water microbial communities from Lake Kivu, Rwanda to study Microbial Dark Matter (Phase II) - Lake Kivu water 325m metaG... | ecosystem: Environmental > Aquatic > Freshwater... | reverse complement strand
GCCGCATCCGCCTTAAATCGGGCCACCATGGCAACACAGGCCTCGGTATCGACGACCTGGATCACGCCAGCCACCGCATGGGGAAACTCACCCAGCGGCGCCAACTGGTACCAGCCATCATCCGGCATCTTGAAATCACGGTTCAGAATCAGATTCATATGCACCCCTCTATAGATGCACGGGAATCAACTGACTGGCGTTAAACTGACTGGCGTTAAACTTGAAATGTGCGCTTGGTTTTAGCACCATGCCGCCATGTACAAGGCCCGCTCGAAGATCTTCGTCAGTAGCGTCCAGAAGGAACTGGCAGTCGAACGCCGGGCAATCAAGTCCTTCGTGTAGGGGGACGCTCTTCTCCGCCGGTTCTTCGACGTCTTTCTCTTCGAGGACATTGCGGCGGCGGATCGGCGCGCGGATGATGTCTATCTCGATGAGGTGGATCATTGCGCCATCTACGTCGGCCTGTTTGGTGACGCCTATGGCCACGAGGGTAATGACGGGAAGTCACCCACCGAAATCGAGTATGATCGCGCCACCCAGAAGGCCAAACTTCGCCTTATCTTTGTGAAGGGGGCACATGATGACACCCGCCACGCGAAGATGCGTGCGCTTGTTCGCAAGGCGGGCGACCAACTCATCCGCCGCCGATTCAATAGCATTCCGGAACTGACTGCCGGTCTGTACGCCAGTCTTGTGGAATATCTCATCGGCTCGGGCGCCATCTCCACCGGCCCGTTCGACGCATCCGCCTGTCCAGGGGCGACGATGGCCGATATTTCCCGTGCCAAAGTCTCCTCATTTCTTGAACGAGCCCAGGCAGAACGCGACTATGCCCTTGGCCCCCGAACGCCTCTCAGGAAAGCACTGACCCATCTCAATCTGCTTTCCGGTGACCGCCCCTCACATGCCGCCATCCTTCTGTTTGGCAAACAACCTCAACGCTTCTTGCTCACGTCCGAGGTCAAATGTCTGCACTTCCACGGCCTGGAGGTGCGCAAACCCATTCCCTCCTACCACATTTACAAGAGTGACCTGTTCGAAATGGTCGATCAAGCCGTGGACTTCGTGATGTCCAAACTTGCCCGCGCCGTGATCCCGCGTGACGGCCAGGTCGCGAGCGACGTGGAATACGAGATTCCCTGGAAAGCGGTTCGTGAGGCTATTGTTAATGCCGTGACCCACCGCGACTACGCCAGCAACGGCAGCGTTCAGGTCATGCTCTTCGCGGATCGCTTGGAGATCTGGAATCCGGGGGAGTTGCCGCCATCCCTCTCCGTCGCCAAACTCCATCACCCTCATCCCTCTTTGCCCAGGAATCCGCTCATTGCCGATCCCATGTTCCTGACCCGGTATGCCGAGAAGGCTGGTAGCGGCATCCTCGACATGCTTCAGCAATGTCGGGAAGCCGGTCTCCGTGCCCCGGAGTTCCGTCAGGATGCCAGCTTCTTTGTACAGACGATCTGGCGTCCGAAACCGGCAAAGATTGCGCCGGTATCTCAGACGATAGGCACCAAGTCGGCACCAAGTCGGCACCAAGTCGATATTCTTCGTAAGTGCAACACGGACAGCGTCTTAAGAGATCTGATGCAAATCGCCGGGAGGTCCGACCGCACCAAGTTTAGGCACCAAGTCGTAAACCCCTTGATTGAAGCGGGATTGATCGAGATGACAATTCCCACCAAACCCACCAGTCGCCTCCAGAAATACCGCCTTACAGCGAAAGGCCGTGCCTGGCTGAAAACGAATGTGGCGGGTTGATCTGTCACTGCGTCACGCCGGCACCTCAGCGTCGGCGGCTCGCTCCACCCTATGCCCCGTCTTCGGCACTACGCGCCCATGGCAGGGCAACTCCACTCACCCGGCTCAACTGTGCACTCGCACTCGGTCAGCACCGGCTACCCGGAACAGGTGCACAATACTGGAAATAATTGTAAGCGTTGTGCAGGCCAATGAAGGATCAGCAGGCAAGGCGTTTCGGTTATCTCTGGAATCCATCGCGCAGCGATGGGTGAACCGCTTTGCGCATTTCGTTGCCTGCCAAGGCCGGGGAAAAGATGCGGATAGCTCGGGATGATGGCGAGGCGGAGCGGTCGGCGCTGTACTCGTGTACGCGCCGACTGCGACAACAAAGCCAGCGCCCGAGATAGCCGCGTCCTTTTCACCGCGAAATGCGTAAAGCATTCTCGTTTTGCACCTCCAACCCATACCCCGTCTTCTCCCCCAACTCTCCCGCATCCATCCGATACCCCGCCTTCGCCAGCGCCACCGCATCCTCGATGACCCGGCTCACGTCATCACCTGGCGGCGGCGCGAATTCGAAATAGGCCAGTACCGGCTGCCCCGGAAAGAACTCCGCCAACAGGGGGCCATCCACATGCCGCTGGAAGACCTCGCTCACCGTCAGTGCATCGCCACGGGTCTCGACGCCGCTTTGAAATGGATCTTCTTCCGCCGGTCTGAAAGGTTTGTCTTCTTATCTTCTTCCCGTTGATCCTTACGGATCATCTTCTTCCTTCTTTTGCTTGGGCGTCGTGACGACGATCTGCATGAGCCGTTTTGGCTGCGGGTCGCGGCTGTCGTATTCTTCCCGGGTTTCTCTCGGGAGGAGACGATGAGCACAGAGGGGTTGCGAAAGTGTTGTCACTGTGGGGTTTGGTTCCGACCGCGCGGGCGCAATGCCTGGCATCAGCGGTTCTGTCTGGAACCGGCATGTCGGGCGGCCAGCAAGCGGGCGAGCCAACGGAAATGGTCGCGGAAGAACCCCGGTTATTTCCACGGAGAGCAGTACGTCAGGAAGGTTCAAGCATGGCGGCGGACGCATCCGGGGTACTGGAAGGCGAAGGGGGCTGTGGAGGCGTGCGGACCGCCGGATGCGTTACAAGATCTCTTGGCAGCGCAAGGCTTTGGTCACGAGGATGTTAAGGTTTTCAGGAATTGCCTTTCCGAGGAGATTTTCCGACCGTTACAAGATCTCTTGATCGCACAAAGCCATGCAATGAAAGGGCTTGCATCCATGATAACCGGGGAGCCGTTACAAGAGGACATCGACCGGGTGTTGACCACCTGTTACGAACGAGGGCAACGCATCGGCGGCATGGTGCCGTGGATGCACCCACAGGAGGTCAAGGATGAGAGGAAGAGAGCCGATTGTGCCGCAACGGCGGCGACGGGTACCCCCGCAGTTCAGTTGGGTTGATCACCGCTTGGTCCGTGACGGGCATCTTCAGGGCCGCAGCGCTTCGGCGCTGGCGCTGTATCTGTTCCTCGTCACCGTGGCCGATGCCGACGGCCTGAGTTGGTATTCCGATGAGGGGTTGTGCCGAGAGTTGTCATGCGAGCCGCCGCAACTGCACCGCGATCGCAGTGAACTGCAGCAAGCGGCCCTCATCGCCTACCGCAAGCCACTCTATCAGGTGCTGGATCTGGCGCCGGTGTCAGAGCCCGTTTCCCGTGCTGTTCGTCAAGGCGGGGAAGCTGTGGCGGTGGGCGACATCCTCAAGTCCATCCTCGGAGGCGCACGATGATCAACTACGAGCAATGGTGCCGCCTGAAGCAGTTGGCCGAACGCGACCGGTTGAGTGCCGCGCAGATCGCCCGCGCCCTTGGGCTGGCGGCGCGAACGGTGCGCAAATGGCTGAAAGAGCCGTACCGGCCGCGCAAGCGCATCGAACGCGCCAGCGTACTCGATCCGTTCAAGGGCCAGGTCATGGGCATGCTCAAAGAACACCCTTACACGGCCGTGCAGGTGCTGGCGATGCTGCGCGATCAGGGCTTCAACGGCGGCTACTCGATCGTGAAGGATTACATCCAGCAGATCCGGCCGCGGGGTCAGGAACCGTATCTGACGTTGTCCTTTGCGCCGGGTGAATGCGCGCAGGTCGACTGGGGCAGTTGGGAGGTGATCCCCGTGGGCAACACGCGCCGGCGGTTGAGCTTCTTCGTCATGGTCCTGGGCTACAGCCGCATGCTCTACGTCGAGTTCACCCTCGGCCAGAGCCAGGAGCACTTCCTGGCCTGCCATCGGCGCGCCTTCGAGTGCTTCGGCGGCGTGCCGGCCAAGCTCATGTGCGACAACTGCAAGACGGCCGTCCTCTCCCATCCGCACGGTCTGACGCCTTTGCTCAACCCGCGCTATGCGGACTTCGCCGCGCATTATGGCTTCACGGTGAAGGCCTGCAATGTGCGTAAGGGCAACGAAAAGGGGATCGTGGAAAACGCCGTGGGCTACGTGAAGCACAACTTCCTCTCCGGCCGTCCGATCAATCAGTTCGACTCCCTGAACCCGGCGGTCGGCCTGTGGCTGGAGCAGATCGCCAACGTGCGCATCCACGGCCGGACCAAACGCCGCCCGGTTGATCTGTTCGTGGCGGAAAAGCCCATGCTCAAACCCCTGCCGCCGCATCCCTACGACTGCGCTACGATCGACACGGCGGTGGTGGACCGCCAGTTCCGCGTGCGGGTGGACGCCAATCGCTACTCCGTGCCGGCTGCTTATGCCGGGCGCAAGCTGTTGCTGAAACTCTACCCTCAACGACTCTGCCTTTACGACGGGGAGAAACTCGTGGCCGAGCATCTACGCTCGTACGACCGCAACCAGGACATCGAGAACCCGGAGCATGCGCGGCCCGTGCTGGAACGCAAACGGCGGGCGGACGAGCAGCATCTGCTCAAGCGCTTCCTCGCGCTCAGTCCCCAGGCCGAGAGCTACTACCGGCAGTTGGCCGAGCGCAAGCTCTCCTGGCGGTTGCACCTGCGCAAGATCGTCGCCCTGGCCGATGTCTATGGCGCGGAGAAAGTCGCGCGCGCCCTGGCCGACGCGCTGGTGTATCACGCGTTCTCCAGCGATTACATCGCCAACATCCTGGAACAGCGCGAGCGCCGACTGCCCGAACCCGGCCCGCTACAACTGGCGCGCAAGCAAGACTTGCTCGATCTCGAACTGCCCGATCCCGATCTGTCCGTTTACGGAACCGATGAAGAACAACCCGCCCAAGGAAACAACACCGATGAAACCAAAGCCTGAAGGACTCACCACCCTCCTGCGCCGCTTGAGCCTGACCACCATCGCCCAGCACTACGAAGACCTGGGCCGGGAAGCCGCCCGTGACGGCCTCAGTCACGTGGAGTACCTCCATCGTCTGGCCGAAGCGGAAGCCGCGGCCCGCTACGAACGCAGCGTCCAGCGCCGCACCAAGGCCGCGCGGCTGCCTGTTCTCAAGACGCTGGAACAGTTCGACTGGTCATGGCCCAAGAAGATCAACCGTGCCCAGATCCAGGATCTGTTCCGTCTTCGGTTCGTCGAGCAGAACTCCAACGTCGTCTTCATGGGCGGTGTCGGGCTGGGCAAGACACACTTCGCCTTGGCTCTGGCCCACAGCGCGTGCCTCAATAATGTGCCGACGCTGTTCACCCAGGCTGTGGAGATCGTCAATACGCTCTCGGCCGCGCAAGCGACCAATGCCTTGTCCAAGGCTTTGAAGACCTACGTCGCACCGCGGCTCCTGGTCATCGATGAACTGGGCTACCTCCCCATGGACAAGCGAGGGGCTGACCTACTCTTCCAGGTCATCAGCGCCCGCTATGAACGTAGCGCGACCATCCTCACCACCAACATGGCCTACAAGCACTGGGCGCGCATCTTTAACAACGACGCCACTCTCACCACCGCCATCCTCGACCGACTCGTCCATCACTGCGAGACCGTCACCATCGAGGGCAAAAGCTTCCGATCCCAGAAAGATGAATGAACCCGGCAAGGAACGCTCTCACCGGCCAAATCAGGAACTTTCACGCCGGCGTCGACAACTCATTCGCGCCTACCTGAAAGCCGGGGTGGTCATGGGAGGACTGGTCAGCCAGACAAGCAAGGGTACGCCGCAAGGTGGGCCGCTGTCACCGCTGCTGTCGAATATCCTGCTGGATGATCTGGACAAGGAACTGGAACGGCGGGGACACAACTTCTGCCGCTACGCGGATGACAGCAATGTCTACGTGGCGACGCAACGGAGTGGGGAGCGGGTTATGCGGTCGCTAACCCGTTTCCTCGAAGGATGCCTGAAGTTGAAGGTCAACGTCGAGAAGAGCGCGGTAGCGCGGCCTTGGGATCGCAAGTTCCTGGGGTTCACCTTCCACAGGGACCGGGCGTGCCGAATCAGGGTAGCCCCCAAAGCAGTCAAACGCTTCCGTGAGCACATCAAGGAACTGTTTCGGATGGGGCGGGGGCGGAACTTGGGTCGGTTCGTCGAGGAGACGCTTAACCCGGCATTACGCGGCTGGATCAACTACTTCCGACTGGCAGAGGTTAAACACTTTGCCGAGGTTTTGGACGAATGGTTGCGTCGTCGGCTACGGCTGATTCTCTGGCGACAGTGGAAACGAGCTTGGACTCGGATGCAAAACCTGCGAAAACGGGGGCTGTCAGAAGAGCGGGCGGCTGCATCGGCCTGTAATGGCCGGGGGCCATGGTGGAACGCGGGTGCTTCGCATATGAACGAAGCCTATCGGAAACGTAACTACTCAGCACCCGCCGCTGGAAGGCGGGAGCCGGTTGACGATAGCGGCGACGAGAACGGACTACGATGGAAAATCTCGTCTCGTTCACCGTTCTCGTCGCCGTTCTCGTGAACCGATCCGGGGGACCTGAGCAGTTACTCGGAAACAGTACTTTGATAAAGTGGGGCTGGTGTCCCTTCTCGATGAGATGAGGCGTCAGCGTGTAAACGCAACGTAACGAACCGCCGGATGCGGAACCGCATGTCCGGTGGTGTGAGAGGTGGCGGGGGCAACCCCGCCGCCTACTCGATAGTCTGTTGTGGCTACTGTCGGTATTTCATGGTCTTCATGCTCCCTCTGCACGCGAAGCGAGGCGAAACGACTCTCCGGGGAGTAGATTTCCGATGGAACTGCGATCCACCTTGGCGTCCCTCCGCCGGAGTAAGGCATACACATGGTCACAAGGAATTAGACGGGCAAAAGGTGAAGGATTGTGATGGCAAACCGACCATTCTTGGGATTGAACTCCGTCAATCGATCCGGCGATTGGTCTGTGGGTCGAAGAAGTGCGCCTTGTCGATGAACACGGCGGGCTCGGACGTGTCGCCCACCTTGAACTTCCGATGCGCATCCACACGACTGATGAAGGTGGTGTCGGCCAACCGAAAGTAGATGTAGGACTCCGACCCCATCGGTTCAACCACTTCCACGACGGCTCGGATGCGGGGGTCACCGGCCAGTTGTTCGGCAGCGGCGGATCCAATATCCTCCGGTCGCAAGCCTAACGTGACGGGTTTGTCACGGTACGCTGCCAGAGCCGCCTTGTACTTGTCCGGCACTGGCAACCGCAGTCCGCCGACACCCTCGAACGTCAGGTTGCCCTGACCGCCGCGAATATGCCCCTCAAACACATTCATCGGCGGCATCCCGATGAACCCGGCCACGAAGCGGTTGGCGGGGCCGTCATACAGGCTGATCGGATCGGCCACCTGCTGGATCAACCCGTCTTTCATCACCACGATCCGCTGCCCCATGGTCATCGCTTCGACCTGATCATGGGTCACGTAGATCATCGTCGTGCCCAACTGACTGTGCAACCGGCTGATCTCCACGCGCATCTGGACGCGCATTTTGGCATCCAAGTTCGAGAGGGGTTCGTCAAAGAGGAACACCGCCGGCTTGCGCACGATGGCGCGTCCCACCGCCACGCGCTGCCGCTGCCCGCCGGACAGCGCCTTGGGGCGCCGTTCCAGGAGTTCGCCAATACCGAGAATGCGGGCCGCTTCCTGTACGCGGGACTCAATTTCCTTCTTGGGGAACTTGCGCAATTTCAGTCCAAACGCCATGTTTTCGCGCACTGTCATATGCGGGTACAGGGCATAGTTCTGGAACACCATGGTGATATCCCGGTCCTTGGGCGGAACGTCATTGACCACGCGGTCGCCGATCTTGATGATCCCGCCCGAAATCTCCTCCAGTCCCGCGACCATGCGCAGCGTGGTGGACTTTCCGCAGCCCGACGGCCCCACCAGCACCACGAACTCGCCATCCTTGATCTCCAGGTTGAAATCATCCACGGCCTTGACGTTGCCGGGATAAATCTTGTTCACATGCTCCAAGATGACTCTTGCCATAGCGCCGCCTAACCTTTCACCGCGCCCTCAGTCAGGCCGCGGACAAATAGTTTCATCGAAAACACGAACAACAGAATGATCGGAATGCTGGCGAGGGCGTAGCCGGCCATCAGCGGTCCCCAGAACTTAAGATACTCCCCGGCCATCCGTAACAACTGCACCATCACCGGAAGCCGCGTATGGTCGCGCATCACGATCAACGGCAGAACGAACTCGTTCCAGGCGGCCACGAACTGCATAACGCCGACAGTGCCCAAAATAGGTCCCGAAAGGGGGAGCACCACGTTCTTGAGTTGCTGGAAGTGGCTGGCGCCGTCGATCTCGGCCGCCTCATAGAGATCGCCGGGAATATCCGCCACGAAGTTGCGCAGCACAAAGACCCCGAAGACCTGGCCGGAGGCGGCCCCGACCAGGATGAGCGCCGAGAGCGTGTTCAGCAGGTTCAGGTCGCGCAGAAGCCGGAAGAGCGGGACGAGGTTGGCGATCATGGGCATCATCATCAGAATCAGGATGGCATTCCAAAAGAAGTTCGAGAGAGGCATCTTCTGACGGGCAAAGAAGTAGGCCGCGCACAGCGCGAAGCACAAGGTTAGGACCGTGACACTCGTGGAGATGAACACACTGTTGGCGACGGTGGGCATGACCAATCGCCAGGCCTCCGCCCAGTTCTCGGGATGGAAGGGGGCGGTCAGCGCCGCAGGTGCGGCATAGAATTGCGTGTTGGTCTTGAAACTGACCACGATCATCAGGTAGAGGGGCAGAAAGGCGAAGGCCAGGACCGCCCAGATGGTCAGGTGTTTGTTGAACCGCAGCACCCCCGCGCCGACGCGGCTAAGCGATCGATAGACCGGGCTACTGCGTCGCTCGATCAACCGGCGGGCGCGGTCGTCAGTTTGTGCTGACTCAGCCGCCGTCACGGCGCGAGGAGCGGCCGGTGCGCGCCGTGACCGGAACCCCGCGCGTTCCGGGTTCATCACCCACGTCAACAGCTTTTGCAGCGCGATCACAATCACCGTCAGGATAATGCCCACCGCGCAGGCATAACCCATCTCCTGCTCGACGAACGCTTTGCGGATCATGAACAGGGCAGGTACCGTGGCCTTGCCACCCGGCCCACCGAACATCCCCGCCAGGGCCATGACCATGCCGGCATCCTTGATGGTTTCGATGATGACGAACACCAGGAGGAGGTAGATCGAGCCCATGATCAGCGGCAACTCGATCCTGATGAACTTCGTCCACCAATTCACGCCGTCAATGTCGGCGGCCTCATAGACATCCTTGCCAATGCTCTGGAGCTTGGCCAGGTGCGTCAAAACGGCGAAGGACCCCACCCACGGGAAGCCCCACACCACGCAGGCCACGAGAATCAGGCGAGGGTCCCCCAACCAGGCGGGCGACTGCCCGGGCACAAAGATCCCGCCCCAGTTGAAGAACTTGTCCAGATGCGAGAGGACATCGAACAGTCCGGTCGAATACAGGAAGCGGTTCAGATAGCCTGAGGTTGCCTCAAAAAAGAAAGAGCGCCAGATCAGCACAACCACCAAGCCGGGGATCACCATGGGAATGACGAACAGGGTCCGGTAGATGAACTGCATCCGCACACTTCGACAGCGATGAATGCACACCGCCACCAGCAGCGCGGGGATCATCTTCACCACATTCCAGCCCCCCAGCAGGAAGGCGACCTTGAACGATTGCCAGAACTCTGTGGATTGGAGGAGACTGACGTAATTCTGAAACCCCACATACTCGGAAATGTCCGCGCCGTTCCAGCGGAAGAAACTGTGGAACACGCCGCTCGCGGCCGGGTAGTAAAGGAACAGCCCGATGAGAACCAGCGTTGGGATGACGAAAAGGTAAATCTCCCAATGGTGCTTGATCTCCCGCCATTTGATATCGCGTCCCGCCATGGTTAGTTGGCCTCCTTCGACTGCAGGCGCTCTCGGACCCTGGCGAGCGCTGCAGGAGTGAACTCATAGGGTCCAACCGCATTGGTTACAGTACCTTCATTCAGCTTTCTTTGCAGCAACGCCGCGCCCAATCCCGGGACCAGCAGGCGGCTGCTCGTCATCTGGCGATACTTCACTTGAAGCGACTGCGCCTCCAGGCCCTGGCCCGTCATCAACCGTGCGCGGAAACCGGCCAGGAATTGCTCGTCGCGGGCCATTCCGCGACGCCGGTTGCGCTGTAACTCTTCGTACTCGCGTGGTCCGTGTTCCAGGTAGAAGGGTGCGAATTCATTAGCCAATTGCTCATATCCGATCTGATGAACTTGAAACAGGGAGGTGAGTTGCTGCCATTTGATGATCGTTTCACCGCCGAGCGTGACAGGCATGGCGCCATAGATACCTTCAAGGTTCGGTTCGAAAGCGCGCAGGAGCGGCGAAAGACTGGTTCCGGCGATGGCGGGAATCCAGCCGATGATGCGGTTGAGTTCCTGGTTTCCGGGCTGACTGCCGACAAATTGAAGGAAATCCAGCGCCACCTCCGGGTGCTTGCACGTGCGCGTGATGGCGAACGGAAACTGTGACGAGGGTCGCTCGTAGACCGGTCCCTCGACAATGCCGCCAAACTCGGGATCATCCCGGGTCGGCATCGGAAACTCCATGACGCCCACCTCAAATACACCCCGCGCCTGCTCCTGCAGGCTTCCCGCATCCCACGTGCCCGTGGTGATAAACACCGCGCGCTGTTGGGCGAACAGGAATACGGCCTCGTCGCGACCCAGACCCGTGAAGCCCGCCTGCATCTGCTCCGTCAACTCCCTCAGCATGCGGAATTTAGCCGAAAAGGGCGGAAAATCGAAGCCGATCCGGCCGGTCTTGAATCCGACGAAAAGTTCATCGTTGCCGACGGCGCCATCGCGGTTGAAGTCCACGCGTCGCACGGCCCCGTAGGTGAGCGGCTCGCACATGAACCCTTCCCACATACCCACATGATAAGCCGATCCTGCGATGGGCGTGTACGGTCTTCCACGGTCGTCCTTCCGGCTCTTGATGGTCTCGCAGGCACGCAGGAACTCCCTGTAATTTCCGGGGGCCTCATCCAGGCCGGTCAGTTTCTTCAGCAAGTCTTTGTTGTAGAAGGCCCTGATTCCGAATTGTGCGAGCGGCACGAGCATGTACTCCTGCAACTCCTCGACGTAACTGTTGCGCATGCCATCCTTGTACGTCTTCCGCCAGGGCACCCCTTCCAGGTCCGTGCCGCGGTTGTAGGGGTTCGGTTGATTCACGGAGGCGGTTAGCGGCAGGAAGTAGCGACTGTGGAACCCGAGCAAGACATTATACGGCAGTCCCAAGCCGACCTCCATCATGTCCGGGGCCGTTCCGCCCATGAGTTGCGTCGTCATCCATTGCCCGTACGTCCCCTCGGGTATCGCATCCTGGATGATGTAAACCTCCGGGTGAAGTTTGCGGTATTCCTGCGCCATCCGGTCGAAGGCCTCGCGCACGCCCGCCTCCAATTGCCAGTGACCGATACGTAAAACGACTTTGGCATCCGCCGGCGCCTGCGTCTGCCGGGACATCAGAATCGCCACCACCGACCAGAGGAACGTGGCGCTGACCACCAAAAGGGCGGAGTAAGTTCGGAGGAAGTGCCAGGCCTTGGCAATCCGCGACGCTTTGGGCGTTGGATGTTGAGTGTTGGCCATTGGATTGTCTTCGTTCATTTCCCCTTTTCATCCTGACTTCTGACTTCTGACTTCTGACTCCTGAGTCCTTCCTCCACCTCATCCATCCGCTTCAATTCCTGTTTCGCCAGGAAGACCCGCTGCTCCTTCGGATACTCGGCGATGAGTCTTCGATAGTACTCACGGGCCAGCGCAAAGTCGCCGAGATCGAACTCCGCCACCGTGGCCAACTGCCAGTAGATGGCGGAGAGGTCCTGTAGCGGATTGAGCGGATCGATCTCGGCGGCCTTCGATGCCTTGAGCATCGCCGCGAATCGTTTGTCAGGCAGATTGAGCACCGTGCAGCAATGCGCGACCAGCCCATAGGCTGAACTGAGCCACGGGCTCTTCGGATGGATCTCGATGAACCGTTCCAGGGCCGCGAGCACCTCGCGGGTCAGGTCCACATCTGGAGTTTCGAGTCGGGCCGCCTGCTGGAACAGAAACGCTTCCTCTCCGGCGGAATGGAAGGGAAATCGGTCGATCACGTCTTGGTACGCCAACACCTGCGCGTTCAATTCGGGGGATTCCCCGGCGACCGGCATAGCCTTCATCCGCGCCAGCGCCAGCCAACTCCAAGCCGCCAGATCGTTCGTGGGCGCCAAGGCAATGACCTGCCGGAACAATTGGGCCGCCCGGTCCGGATCCTCTCCGGGCCGGCGCAGATTCCAGGTCGTCGCCAAACCGTACAGCGCGCCCAGATGCTCCGGTCCCCCCTGCGGCGCTTTCTTCATCGCAGCTTCAAAGTCTCTGGTTGCAAGGCTGAATTCCCCCAGCCGGTAGTTGTTCCATCCCGAGAGAATCAGCGTTTCAGGGCGTCCGGTTTCCTGATGCTTGGCACAGCCCAGGAGAACCAGCGCCGCCATGAGTACCCCTGGCAGACCCACCCGCTTCAATGCGTTCCGGACGCTATCCGGTCGCCTTCGGCGGTCGAGGCCGACCGCCCTCCAAATAGTTTCACCGACACGTGTCTGCATTGCGTCCTGATTCATTTCGGAAAATCCGGAAAAATGTCCGCCCCGCCGATGACCCGGCTGATATCCTGATCCGGATCGCCGTCGAGTTCAAGTTTAACCACGCTGACCAGGTCGTCAGGTGATTTTGGCGGCAACCCGGAAAGGATGGTCTGGTTCCCCTTCTTCTTGACCCCGAGCCCCTGTCCCGTTGTCAGCAACGTAGCGGTTCGGATGCGGTTCGTCAGCCCGCCCAGTACCAGTTCGCAGCCGGGATATTTCTGAAGATGAAGATACATCGTATTGCCACGGACCGTCGTCGGCCCCCACAGATTCCACATCAGGTTATGCCGGCGCGAACCGTAGATGCTCTCGCCATGCACGCGCAACCAGGCGCCCACCCGGCGGAGTATGCGGGCGCTCTTCTGAGGAATCGCGCCTGCCGGATCCGGCCCGACGTTCAGCAACAGGTTGCCCGCGCCACCGGCCACGCCCGCTAGCGTCAGTACGACATCACGTGGAGACTTGTACCGGTCATCGCTCGGACAGTAGCCCCAGCTTTCGTTCAGGGTCATGCACGCCTCCCACATCCGGCCGGCGGCAGAGGCGTGGGCGTTCTGCTCGGGCGTGGCAAAGTCCTCGGTCGTCATGGCCCGGTTGTTGATCAAAATCTGCGGCTGCAAGGAGCGAGCCATGGCGTTCAGATCCACGGCCCGCCACTCGGCTGGACTGTAACACTGGGGCAAGTCGTACCACAGGATGTCAATGCGGCCATAGTCCGTCATCAACTCGCCTACGAGCGCGTGCGTGTACTGCATGAACCGTTCGCGGGCGGCAACGTCGCCTTGCCAGCCCTTCGCCCAGTCAGGGTTGTACCAGTCGCCCAGGGAATAGTAGAGCCCGACCTTAAGACCGGCGCTGCGGACCGCCTCCACATATTCGGCGAGCAGATCCCGCCGGGCGGCGCTGCGCGTTGCATTGAAGCGGCAAGTCCGGGAATCCCAAAGACAGAATCCCTCATGGTGTTTCGTGGTCAGCACCATATACTTCATGCCGGCGTCAACGGCGAGTTGTGCCCAAGCCTTGGGATCGTACTTGCGCGCGGTGAACTTCCGAGTGAGGCGCGAATACTCCTTCATGTCCCAGCGTTCTCGATTGAAGGCCCACTCGCCATGGCCAAGCACCGAGTAGAGTCCCCAGTGGATGAACATGCCGAAACGCGCCTGCGAAAACCAAACTGTGCGATCTGATGGATTCATAACTTACTCCTTACGTCTGCTCCCCCACCAACCGTTTCGCGAATAACCCGGCGACCGGATTCGCGGCGACGCGGTCGGCTAGCATTACCTGGCAGATGCGCCAAGCGCCTGTGCCATCGCGTTTTTCGGCGGTCGCCAGCGC
>Ga0209609_10001364_pt1 | contig 14156 bp, 11 predicted proteins | sample LakKivw325mmetaG_FD_184136 | JGI IMG/M metagenome (GOLD analysis project Ga0209609, IMG submission 184136) | Anoxic lake water microbial communities from Lake Kivu, Rwanda to study Microbial Dark Matter (Phase II) - Lake Kivu water 325m metaG... | ecosystem: Environmental > Aquatic > Freshwater... | reverse complement strand
CCCATTCATGGACCCATGCTTCCATAATATACCCTATTAGGGTATACTATAAAAAGCCCACGGTTTCCTTTCATAGGCCTGCTTACGGTAAACACAAAGGTGAGAGCTCCCAATTCTGGAGGGTTATTCCCTAAGAGTGGATGAGTTAAGGTTATGAAGATGGAAGAAAGCGGCAAGACTCGGAAGAGGCGGCAGTGGTTTACGCACACCAAATAGCACCCCGAAACACCTTTTTACATCGCCAAACCATTTCCGCGCGAGACGGGGGAACGCGGCGGCTTCTTTTTATCCCGCCTATAAAATACTTAAAGGCATACAAACGGTTGACAGTTTCCTAAATAGCTTTAAATAATAGAAGGATCTTGGTTCTTTGAAAGGCTAGAAGATCCTCCAGGTCTTAATGCTCTTTCACGAACACCTGAAAGAAGTCTAGCGGCCTTTAATCCGAGTCGACTGCGCGTCATAAGAGGGAGAGGTTCAGCACTAGATGGAAATCATTTTTGATATCGTGGAGATGTTAGTCATCCTTACGGTTTTAACCTTACTCGTCAAGCCGGTGGGAACGTATATGGCAAACGTTCATCAAGGAGAACGTACCCTTTTGAGTCCTCTCCTGCTGCCCCTTGAGAATCTGATCTATAAGGTGGCAGGCATCAAGCACGATGAAGAGATGAACTGGAAAGAGTATGCAACGGCTATGCTGGTATTTAACGGTCTGGGAATCATCGTGTTGTCCTCGATACTCCTGCTCCAGGGGAGCGTTCCCCTCAATCCTCAGGGTTTCTCGGGTTTTTCCCTGCCTCTCGCATTCAATACAGCCGTAAGCTTTGTGACAAATACAAACTGGCAGGCGTATAGCGGTGAATTGACAGCCACTTACCTCACCCAAATGCTAGGGCTGACAGTACAGAACTTTCTTTCTGCTGCTACCGGTATGTGTATAGCAATCGCTCTAATTCGCGGGCTTGCCAGACATACTACTCAAACCATTGGAAATTTCTGGCAGGATATGACCAGAAGTGTAGTCTACATTCTCCTGCCCATTTCCCTCGTGGCAGCCCTGCTATTGGTCTCTCAGGGCGTTATTCAGAATTTTAATCCTTACCAGAATAGTGCATTACTCCAATCTTTCACAACCGTGGATGGACAACTCATTGGTAATCAGATGCTCCCTATGGGGCCTGTTGCATCTCAGGAAGCGATAAAAGAGTTGGGTACAAACGGTGGTGGTTTTTTCAATGCTAATTCTGCACACCCTTTTGAAAACCCTACCCCATTCACCAATTTCCTGGAAATACTCCTTATCCTTCTCATCCCGTTTGCTCTTACCTACACATTCGGACGCTTCGTCCGCAATACTCGACAGGGGAGGGCATTATTTACAACGATGATGATGCTGTTCATTGTATTCCTTGGCGTGATGTATTGGTCTGAGTATACGGGCAATCCACTGGTGCAAAAGCTGGGTGTTAGCGGCCCTTATATGGAAGGCAAAGAGGTGAGATTTGGGGTCGGTAGCTCGGTTCCCTTTGCTGCCAGCACTACAGCTGTCGCTTCTGGCGCGGTAAACACCATGCATGATTCATTAACGCCCATCGGTGGCATGGTGCCCATGCTCCTTATACTGTTAGGTGAAGTTGTTCCCGGCGGTATAGGGGCCGGGCTCTATGCGATGCTTGCCTTTGCAATTATAGCAGTCTTCATTGCAGGTCTTATGATCGGCAGAACGCCAGAATATCTAGGCAAAAAAATAGAGGTTGTTGAGATGCGGATGGCAGTGTTAATAGTCCTCACCCCGGGCATTCTGGTACTCCTTTTTGTTGCTCTTGCACTCATAACACCGTGGGGGCTATCGTCAATTTTGAACCCCGGTCCTCACGGGTTAAGTGAAGTGCTCTATGCGTTTGCCTCGGCATCAAATAACAATGGTAGTGCCTTTGCTGGACTTAATGCCACCACTCTCTTTTATATTCTACTGACCTCTCTTGCAATGCTCGGTGGCAGATTTATTCCGGCAGGAGCTGCGCTTGCCATGGCCGGATCTCTTGCAAAGAAAAAATACATTCCACCGAGCATCGGCACGCTTCCAACCCATCAGGTTTCATTCGTTCTGTGGCTTGCGGTTGTTATTCTGATTGTTGGAGCCCTGACCTTCTTTCCTGCCTTGTCCCTGGGACCGCTTGTCGAGCACATGATCATGCGGGGAGGTCCATAATATGGGTGATAGTAAACCAAAAGATCAAACAATCTTTGAAGCTGAACTTGTACGCCAGGCTCTAGGGGGTTCGTTCCGAAAGCTTAACCCCTTGAGCATCTGGCGAAACCCGGTCATGTTCCTCGTGGAAATCGGAAGCATTATTACCACGGTCAGTTTCCTCGCAGGCGTAGTTTTAAACTCAGGCGAACCTTCATGGTTCACCGGTACGGTGTCATTATGGCTCTGGCTGACCGTGATTTTTGCAACCTTTGCAGAGGCGCTTGCAGAAGGGCGAGGGAAAGCACGCGCCGAGTCACTTCGCAAAACGCGCACAGAAGTAATGGCAAAACGGCTTGAAGATCCCGCGTTAAAGGAAAAATACGAGCTTATCTCTTCCGGGGATCTCCGTAAAGGGGATTACGTCCTCGTGGACGCGGGGGAGATAATTCCCGGCGACGGTGACGTGGTTGAAGGTGCAGCTCTCGTGAACGAAGCAGCTGTTACCGGTGAGTCAGCTCCTGTGGTGAGGGAATCAGGCGGAGACCGAAGTGCTGTAACAGGCGGGACAAAAGTCATTTCCAATCAGCTCACCGTGTGCATAACAGCGAATCCCGGTGAAGCGTTTCTGGACAGGATGATTGCCATGGTGGAGGGTGCAAAGCGGCGCAAAACGCCAAACGAGCTTGCACTGGAAGTACTGCTGATCTCTTTAACCGCGGTCTTTCTGCTCGTGGTTATCAATTTCAGCTCCTTATCCCTGTACAGCGTAAAGGCTGCGGGACGGGGTGCTCCGGTCTCGCTTACCGTGCTCATAGCGCTTTTTGTGTGTTTGGCCCCCACCACAATTGCAGCGCTCTTGCCTGCTATTGGGATTGCAGGTATGGATCGCCTCTTTCAGAAGAACGTGATTGCCCTTTCAGGAAGAGCAATTGAAGCGTCTGGAGATGTTGATACCCTTCTCCTCGATAAGACCGGAACAATTACCCTGGGTGACCGGCAGGCAGTGGAATTTATTCCCGTGGGTGGTCATGCTGAGCATGAAGTTGCCAATGCAGCGCTACTTGCATCTCTGACAGATGAGACGCCAGAAGGTAGGAGCGTAGTTGTACTGGCAAAGAAGAAATACCAGATGCGCATAAAAGAGCTGCCCCGCAGTTCAAAATCCATTCCATTTACCGCTCAAACACGCATGAGCGGCGTAGATATCGACGGGCAATCGTATCGAAAAGGCGCTCCTGTTGCAATCACGGAGTATGTCCAAAGCACAGCAGGAAATGTACCCTCTGAGCTTGATCAGAAGGTGAAAAGTATCGCGAAATCGGGCGGAACACCGCTTGTCGTAGCTCATAATGCTGAAATTCTAGGGGTGATACATCTCAAGGACGTCTTAAAAGGTGGTATCCGTGAACGCTTTGTTCAGTTGCGGAAAATGGGGATTAAGACAGTTATGATCACCGGCGATAATTATCTTACAGCAGCAGCTATTGCCGCAGAAGCAGGTGTGGATGATTTTCTTGCAGAGGCAAAACCTGAAGATAAGCTTCGTTTAATTCGTGAAAATCAGCAGCAGGGCCATATGGTAGCCATGACAGGAGACGGCACAAACGATGCACCTGCACTTGCCCAGGCAGATGTGGCTGTGGCAATGAACACAGGAACCCAGCCGGCGCGGGAAGCTGCAAATATAATAGACCTGGATAGCAATCCGACCAAGTTAATGGATATAGTTGAAATTGGAAAGCAGATACTGATAACTCGAGGAACTCTGACAACCTTCAGTATTGCTAATGACGTAGCAAAATATTTTGCCATCCTACCGGCAGCCATGATCTCCATCTATCCTCAACTGAATGTTCTCAATATCATGCATCTTGCAAACCACTATAGCGCAATTCTGTCTGCGGTTATTTTCAATGCGCTCGTTATCCCTCTGCTGATACCACTTGCGCTGAAAGGTGTAAAATACCGCCCCATGCCTGCTGAAAAACTATTGATGTACAATCTTCTCCTTTATGGGCTCGGCGGAGTTATAGCGCCGTTTATCGGCATAAAACTTATAGACATTATGATAAGCACGGTTATGTAATCAAGGAGGACAAGTAATGAAACAAATAAAGACGGCACTAAAACTCTTTGCAGTTCTGCTGGTGGTTGTGGGTGTTATCTACCCGGTTGCAGTAACTGTGTTGGCGCAGTTAGTTTTCCCAAAGGAAGCAGGGGGAAGTCTTCTCTATGATGCCAGCGGTAAGGTCATGGGTTCGGCCCTGATCGGACAGCCTTTTTCTGATCCAAAATACTTCTGGCCGCGTCCTTCAGCCACTTCAGCGTATCCCTACAATCCTCTCGCGTCTGGAGGGTCCAATCTTGGACCTACAAATAAGAAGTTGATAGACCAGATTGAGCAAAGAGCAAATTCTCTGGTGTCATCCGGTATTGAGGCGCCTGTACCTTCAGACCTCGTAATGGCGTCAGCAAGCGGTTTAGATCCTCACATCAGTCTGCAATCAGCTCTCGTACAGATACCCCGTGTTGCCCGGGCACGCAATCTCGACGAGGAAACGTTACGTAACCTGGTGCTTGACCACCTTGAGGAAAGGCAGTTCGGCTTTTTAGGCGAGCAACGCATTAATGTCTTACAACTAAATCTTGCCCTAGACAGTTTGAAGTAACGTTCTCATGACGGATCAAGAAGACGAAAGACCGGAACCCGAATCTCTTTTGGCCATCGCCCAGCAGGAAGAAGCAGCCAAAAAACGTGGAAAATTGACCATCTATTTTGGCGCTGCACCTGGTGTCGGGAAAACCTATTCTATGCTCTACGAAGCCAGGATACGTCAACAGGAAGGAATAGATGTTGTTGCTGGCTACGTTGAAACACATGGTCGGGCAGAGACCGAAGCACTCCTGGAAGGGTTAGAAATTATTCCTCCCGTTGTTACTGACTATAAGGGCGTCCTGCTCAAAGAGATGGATTTAGATCGTGTTCTGGCGCGCAGACCACAACTCGTACTTGTTGATGAATTAGCGCATACAAATGCGCCCAATTCGCGCCATATTAAGCGCTATGAGGACATAGAGGAGCTTTTGAATGCAGGAATTGATGTTTATACCACCCTGAACGTGCAGCATCTGGAAAGTGTAAATGATATCGTCTTCCGTATAACCGGAGTTCGTGTTCATGAAACTATCCCGGACACTGTTTTTCGGTTAACTGATAAGATCAAGCTTGTAGATCTTCCTCCTGAGGAGTTGCTCAAGCGATTGAAAGAAGGTAAGGTTTATACCAGGGATATGGCAGAAGATGCTGTGAAGCGATTCTTTAAGTCGGGGAATTTGCTTGCACTTCGTGAAATGTCACTGCGGCTTGTAGCAGGCAGTGTAGATGAGAAAATGCTACAGTACATGAGGGCACATGCAATTGGCGGGCCCTGGTCTGCTACAGAGCGAGTCCTTGTCGGCGTATTAGCCAGCCCCTATGCAGAGCAACTGGTCCGCTCAGCTTTTCGCCTAGCCGCTGAAATGAATGCAGAATGGATTGCACTCTATGTCGAAACTGCTAAACATGCGCAGTTATCCGATGAAGAACGGGAATGGCTTAAGAATGCTCAGGATCTCGCTGAAAAGCTGGGTGCACGTGTTGTATGGATCAAAGGGGATGATGTTGCTGAAGAGATAGCCCAGTATGCACAGAGCCATAATGTAACAAAGATTGTGCTCGGCAAACCACGGCATTTTGGGCTGTTTCCTTCTCTCGCTCAAAAGATCATGGTGCGTACAAAAACTATAGATGTTTTCCTTTTTGCCGTTAAGAGCGAGCAACCATTACCTAAGAAAAAAATACGTGTGATCAGTCCGCTCAATTATGCTTTAAGCGCGCTTGCTGTTATTATCGGTTCTTTAATCGGTTTTCTTCTTAGCGATATTCTTGGTCAGGTTGACTTGCTCTTCTTAATGCTTTTACCTGTCGTAGTGATCGCTTTTTTCTTGGGACGTGGTCCCTCTATCTTTGCAGCAGTCTTAAGCGTTACCCTTTTTAATTTTTTATTTATTCCACCGTATTACACCTTTGATGTTTCAGATGTACGATATTTTCTATCTTATCTGTTGTTTATTTCGTCTGCCTTTGTGATCAGCAATCTTGCATCCCGGCTTCGCTATAAAGTGCAGCAACTTCAACACAGAGAGTCCAGAAATGCAACGTTATATGAATTTAGCCAGGACCTCGTCAAGGCCCACAACATTGATCAAGTTTTACACCTGATGATTAGCCACACAAGGCAACTATTTCCCTGCGAAATGGCTATTTTTCTTCCTGACAATGGACAAGTTGCGGTCAAGGCGTCTACCGACGGGTTTCAGATCAATCCAAAAGAACTTGTCATAGCAACCCTGGTCAGACTCAACAGCGAACCTGCTGGTATGAGTACGGACACGCTCCCCGAGGCATGGGCGTACTACCTCCCTATGAAGACGACAGATACCGCAAAGGGTGTTGTGGGATTTCATTTCGACAAACCTGAGCAGATACTTACCCGTGAAACTAAGGTGGTACTCGATACTATTGCTCGATTGGGGGCTCTGGCGATTGAAAGAATCGGCGCCAAGGAATGATTCTTCTTTTTTTCGAAATCCAAGGGTAGCCAGACGCTGAAAACTAAACTGGCGAGAACGGTCGAAAAGCCTCTGGAGTGATTGTGAATTTTCTTTTGAAAGGAACGAAAAGGACGAAATTTAGACCACCAAATTCATTCTAGTCAAGTTGGCAGTCCGTAGTGCGCCCCGGTGGGATTGGAGACCCGGTTAAAAGTGGAGTATGCAGGGATAGCGTGAGAAGCCGGACTGGATGGAGCATGACGTGAGCCGAACCATCACGCAAGTCACGGGTTGTTGCAAAGGATTACCCCTGGGGTCGCAAATGCTCAGCGCGGACAAATAAGTCCTTGCGCCGCTGCTTGTTCCCGTCAGTGATCTCCACAATAAATGCCCGTCCGCGCTCACCCTTGACCGTGCCCGTCTTGCCGTGGAAGCGCTGGTGCGGCATGCCCTTATGGATGCTCGGATCAATGTGGATGTGGACCCGTTCACCCACGGCAAAGCGCTGGATCGCTCTGCTAATGGGCGAGAGCCCGCGCTCACGTTTCTTCTTGCTCAGCTTCTTCCTCGTGTTCTTCCGCTCACCGTGCGACCGTGCCATTCGCTCTTACCTCAACTACGTTACGTACTCAGTACGTCTTTATAAACTTCCGGGAGAGGAGCGCCGTTAATCACGACGAGGGACGAGCAGTGGTAGATAATCTCCACGAGCTATGGTCAGGAATGCAAGAGAACGTACCTGCAGCTCGATTGAACGCGGAGATACTTGAAGTAAAGGGAGGAATAAAAAAGATCCTCTCACTTCGTCCAACCCCCCGGGAAGTGTTACGCCAGGAAATCATCCGGCTTGGGCATTTCCAGTTTCATGCCCTTCCGCTTCCGTACGTCCATCACCTTCTCGCCGAAGAGCGTCTGCGGTATGGGCTTGAAGCCAGCGAACTCCGTACTCCAGAGTGCTCGCCCTTCGGTCGCCGAGCGTATATCGCCGGCGAAGCCGAACATCTCCGCAACGGGCGTTTCAGCCTTCAAAGAGACCATATCGCCTTCCGTCTGGATATCGAGGATCTGGCCCCGCCTGCCCTGTAACTCGCGCGTTACGTTGCCCAGCAGGTTCTGCGGGACGCTGATGAAGACGTTCTGTATGGGCTCAAGGAAGGTGGCCTTCGCAAGCAGGATACCCGCGAGCAGCGCGCTGCGCACCGCGGGAATCACCTGCGCGGGTCCACGATGGATCGAATCCTCATGCAGCTTCACGTCCACCAATTTCAGCTTGATGCCGCGGCACTTCTCTTTCGCTAAGGGCCCGTTCAGCATTACCTCCTTGAATCCTTCCTGGACCAGCTCCATCGTCTCCCGGAGATACTGGATACCCTTGGTCATGTCGAGCAGCATGTTGCCCTCGAGGATACTGACGACGTTCTTCGCCTCATCCTTGTCCAGGCCTGCGCTGACCAACTGGTCACGGAGCGCGACCTTGTCCTTACCTACCGTAACGCCCTCGGAGATGATCTTCTCGAGCACCGCGGGCTCCAGGGGCTCAAACTCGAAATAGAATTTGTTGTGCCGGTTCGGCGACTTGCCCTCCACCGGACCCACTTTGCCCTCTACCGTCTCGCGGAAGACGACGATGGGTTGTGATGCGATGATCGGCACGCCCTCATCATGCTCGATGCGATACGTAATGATCTCAAGATGCAGCTCACCCATGCCCGCGACGAGGTGCTCGCCGGTCTCCTCGTTGATCTCCACCCGGATCGTGGGATCTTCCTTTGCCAGTTTCCGGAGCACCTCGACCAGGTGGGGCAGGTCTTTCGTGTTCTTCGCCTCCACCGCGACCGTAACGACCGGCTCACTGTAATGCCGTATACTCTCGAAGGGGGCCATCTCCACGGAGGAAAGCGTCGAACCGACGATCGAATCCTTTACGCCGACGAGCCCGACGATATTCCCCGCGGGCACCTTCTCCACCTCAACCCGCTCTTCACCGATGAAGATACAGACCTGCTGGATTCTGTTCGTCTTATACGTGCCGGAGACGAACAACTCCTTGCCCCGCTCCACGGTACCGCTGAAGAGTCGCCCGGAGGCAACCTCACCGGCATGCGGGTCCACGGAGATATCCGTAACCATGAACGCGATATCACCGTCACGATCGCAAGTCGCCATGCTCATCCCGATCTTACTCTCAGCTTCGCCGTGCCAGATCACGGGGACCCGGTACTTCTGTGCCTGTAAGGGGCTGGGAAGATGCTCGATGACCATATCGAAAACCGCGACATACGCGGGGCATTTATCTGCCAGCTCCTTCATATTACCCTGCCGGCAATACTCATAGACCTCTTTAAAGCTGATCCCAGTCTTCTTCATGGTCGGGACGCTCACGGCCCAGTTATAGAGTGCGGACCCGAACGCCACGTTCCCCCGCGCGGCGTCGAGCTTCCATTCCTCGTACTTCGCCTTGTTCATGCCCTTGATGAGCTTGTTCACCTTATCGATGATCTTCCCCAGTCGCACCTGCATCTCCATCGGGTCGACCTTCAGCTCGTTCACCATGCGATCAACCTTGTTGATGTAGAGGACGGGTTTCACGTTCTCTTTCATCGCCTGTCGCAGCACGGTCTCGGTCTGCGGCATCGCACCTTCGACCGCGTCGACGACCACCACTGCGCCATCAACAGCACGCAGCGCCCGGGTGACGTCGCCACCGAAGTCCACATGACCGGGCGTATCAATGAGGTTGATGAGGTGATCTTTACCGTTGTAATCATAAACCATCGACGCGTTCGCGGCAAAGATCGTTATTCCCCGCTCCTGTTCAAGAATATAAAAATCGGTAAAGAGTTGCTGGCCAGCCAACTCCTTGGAGATGATCCCCGTGCCGGCGAGGAGGTTATCGGTCAACGTGGTCTTGCCGTGGTCGATATGCGCGATGATCCCGATGTTCCGTATCCGCTCCAGCTTGTCCATCAACACTTTTGCCTTTTCTGCTGCCTTCTTACCTCGTGTTGCCATCACTTCTCACCTTCTGCTTCTCTATTCTCTTCTTCGTAGGACGTTTTATTCTTTCGACCCTCGCTCCCCTATCGCGTTAAAGATTTAAGTAGTAATAGCGGGTATAACGTATAAAGCATGCAAGCCCGGGTGGTGTAGCGGCCTATCATTGAGCCCTGTCGAGGCTCGGACTCGGGTTCAAATCCCGACCTGGGCGCTTCTTTTCCCGCTCCTCCCTGCAGCGCTCCAGCTCCTCATCTTCCCGAGCAGGGCGCATACTCACCAAAGCAACCAACCCATTCATGCCTACCAGACCATTCGTACTCGGCATAGGTGGTGTACTCCTCGCCATCGTTGCGATTGCACTTGTCTTCACCGTGCTGCATGAAATGGATTCGTCAGAGCCGGCTGCGGTGGAAACGACGGGGCGAATCGAGGTAGGAGAGCGGATACCACTGCCGTCACCCCGCACGGTGAGTGAGACCTCGGTCGAGGAGGCACTGGCACAACGACGCTCCGTACGTGTTTATTCGGAAGCGAACCTCAGCTTACTGGACGTATCACAGCTCCTCTGGGCTGCGCAGGGTATTACCGCGCCCGGGGGAGGTCGAACGGCACCCTCAGCGGGTGCGCTCTATCCCCTTGAGCTTTACCTCGCCGTCGGTGCGGTCGACGGGCTTGATACGGGCGTTTACCGGTATTGGCCGGAGAAGCATGAGCTGGAGAAGGTAAAGACTGGTGACGCGCGGGCTGCGCTCGCCGCCGCAGCTCTTAATCAGGACTGCGTGGAAGACGCGGCGATCGATCTTGTCTTTGCCGGAGTTTACGAGCGCACGACTGGGAGGTACGGTGACCGCGGGATACAGTACGTCCATCTGGAGGCCGGCCATGCGGCTCAGAACGTGTATTTGCAGGCGGAAGCCCTCGAGCTTGGCAGGGTAGTCATCGGCGCCTTTGATGAGAGCGAGGTAGCGCGCGTGTTGGGCCTTGAAGAGCAGAGCACGCCGTTATACATTATGCCAGTTGGCAGGAAGGAATAAGCAGCACCATGCGCGATCTCGTCAGCTTCTTAACGCAGCTACCGGTGGGTGGTGCCGTGAGCCTGGAGCGGGTCATCGCCCAGAGCTCTCTCTTCCCGATCATTGGCGCATTGATCGGCATCGTGGTTGCGCTCGTCGCCTTTCTCGCCTTTCGCTTCCTCGGTGCGGCACCTGATCTGGCGGCATTGCTCACGCTCCTGGGGTTATACCTCTTCACGGGGCTGCTCCATCTGGACGGGTTATCTGATTTCTTCGATGGCGTGATGGCACCGGGCAGCAAGGAAGCGAAGCGGCGCGCGATGAAGGACGATCAGACCGGCATTGCAGGTCTCTTCGCCACGCTCATGCTGCTCCTCCTCTCGCTCGCAGCCATCAAGACGGTCGGAGTAGAGTGGGCATCCCCTGTGGGCGACTGGACTTTCAGCTCCTTTTACCAGTTCGCCGCGGTATTCGTCACCGCTGAGGTCGCGGCCAAGCTCAGCATGAATACGTGCGTGCTTCTGGGCCGGGGTTATGAGGCTCCGGAGGGATTGGGACGGCTCTTTATCCAGGCTTCATCAGCGCGCAACTACCTCATCGCCCTCATCCTTTCCGTGCTCCTCGCGCTCCTCGTTACCGCTTCGCTACAGTGCCTCACCGTGCTCATGGGCGTGCTCGTCGCCGGAGGCGTGACGTATCTCGCGAAGCTGAAATTCGGTGCGGTGAGTGGCGATGTGATCGGCGCGTCGAACGAACTTGCCCGCTGCGCGACGCTTCTGGTATGGGCGTTCTTCTAACTTTTTCCAGTAAGTCGCGTTAAACCTGCTGGCCTGAATGATTACTACCCACTTTTTTAAAACAAACAGAAAGAGATGGTGAAAGAATAAGAGCGCCAGGATCAGGATTTGAACCTGAGAGTCCCTTACGGGACAGTGGCTCTCGAGGCCACCGCATTAGTCCACTCTGCCACCCTGGCTTCCCTCTTCACGTAGTACTTGATCTTCTGAGCTATAAGAAGAGGTTCGCAACGAAGGCAAAGAGCCAACTGGCATAAACCAGAATGACCGAGCGAACACATGTCCCGATAATCACCGCCAGCCAGGTCATCAAGGGTGTCATGCCAATAAGCCGCCCCACAATCGAGCCCACTCCAGCTCCCGTCCACTGGAGCGGGAAGATAACGAGCGCGACGAGCCCGACGAATCCGAACCGTTTCGCCCATTTGTACTTCTGCAAGGCTCGCTCGCCGCTATCGCCAACCCGTACCACGAGGATGCCCAAGCCCGGGATCTTCTTCGCGTAATCGAAGTTCCAGACCAGGAACATGGCGAGGACCGCATCAGTAAACATGATAAAGGCGATGAGCGGCACGGGATGGATGCCCAGTTGCAGCCCGGTGGGAATGACGGAGATAGTGCCGACAATCGGCACGAAGGAGTAAACGGTGAAGACGGTGAGGTATTTCCCGAAGTCCTCGGGCAGAACGAGCCATAAGAAGAGCAGCGCCGCAGCAGCGAGCCCCCAGGGAATGAGGAACTTCGCCAGTTTAATCTTGTTCATGACCATGACCTCACGAATCCCGCCACGCACATTCATCTCTAGCTCCTTAATCATCTGCCTCTCCTGGTTCTGCAGCGTCTTGCAATGGTTAAGTATGGAAGAGCGGATATAAAGAACATCCGGGCCTGGAGGTCATTTTGACGGCTGCCGCGGGGTTCTGTTTGGTGAGCTTTACGGCGTGATCGGCGGTTTTCACGGCTCTGAGAAGCTGGAGCTGCTGCGCGAGTTCCACCTGATCATGCCCTGCCACGGCACGGCACAGAGAAAAGAGATTGTGAAGCGGTATCCCTCGAAAGTTTTAAATATGAACAAGTCCCCAGTATCTTCAGCGCGGCAATGATGCGAGAAGAAAGACGGAAACCCTTAACGGCAAAAGAAGCCTCTGAAGTGAGCGTAAAATTCCTGGCTGAGCTGAAAAACCTGGCGAAATACGACATTAGCCTTGAAGAGATCGAATTAAGCGAGGATAAAAGCTGCTGGCTGGTTACGCTGGGCTATCCCCCCAGTGGGCTAGAAACGGAGCGAGAGTACAAAATCGTGAAGGTGGACGCCCAGACTGGTGAAGTGCTCGCCATTAAAATTTTCGGTAAATAGCACAGTTCAAAACCAGCTCTCATCCACATCGTCTCCCGGCAGTCAGTGACTGGAGATCGGGTGTCCGAGGCAGGAGCATGCGGTGACGAGGGTGGCACGTGCTGTGCCAGTCGATGTGGCGTTGCGGTGCATCGTACCTTTCACTGGCTATGTGTGGATCTTCAAAAGCTTTAAAATACTCTGAGACACCTCTAGTGGTTGGTGTAACACGAGCATGAGAGCGGTGGAGAAGAAAATAGGTGCGAAAGAAGCAGTACAGATCGCTACTCGATACCTGTCAAACATGAGAAATCTACCCGCAGTATACATCAGCCTGGAAGAAATAGAAGTAACCGATGACCGGAAGACGTGGTTAGTTACGTTAGGGCATCCCAGGAGCTATGAGGGCCCGGTCGAGGAGTATAAGCTGATAAAAGTGGACGCAGGGACGGGCGAGGTCATTTCGATGAAGATGCGAAGTATCGAATGAACTAATGCGATTCAATTTAGGGCAGAGATTATCGTTGATACAGATCAACTTGTACAGTTATCAGAAGGCGACTACAATTATGGCACGATAGGTAATAATAAATTTATTACCTAAAATTATAAATTGTGACTTCCAAATAGTAGAATGATTGTTAAGAATCAGGAGCGATGATAGTTATAATGTTGATCTTGTTGTTGAATGCCTCTTTGCTGATTTTTCAATCATCAGATTGATCGTCAGCCCTAAGGTGTCCTTGACGGGTCACCTGTGGTGCTACACCACTTCTCTTCTCGTCATTATTCCTTCGTTTGGCCCCGCTACGAAAGTAAAGAAGCGGAGCTTTCTCTTTTTGAACGAGAAAGCCCGGTCAGGGTATGAGCGCGTAGCTTGCGAAGAGCATCCCGAAGGTGATTGAGAGCGTGCCGAGCAGCTTGACGAGCACGTGAATTGACGGCCCTGCGGTGTCCTTCAGCGGATCGCCGACCGTGTCACCGACCACCGCGGCTTTGTGCTGGTCCGTGCCTTTCAGGCCGCTCGCTTCGATGAATTTCTTCGCATTGTCCCATGCCGCGCCGCCATTGTTCATCCACATCGCGACGATGAACCCTGAGACCGTAGCGACCATGAGGAACGCGCCCGCAGCCGCGGGGCCGAGCACGAATCCCACAATGATCGGCGTCACGATTGGCAACAAGCCGGGCACGATCATCTCCTTCTGCGCGGCTGCCGTTGA
>Ga0209609_10001363_pt1 | contig 14160 bp, 9 predicted proteins | sample LakKivw325mmetaG_FD_184136 | JGI IMG/M metagenome (GOLD analysis project Ga0209609, IMG submission 184136) | Anoxic lake water microbial communities from Lake Kivu, Rwanda to study Microbial Dark Matter (Phase II) - Lake Kivu water 325m metaG... | ecosystem: Environmental > Aquatic > Freshwater... | reverse complement strand
GTTTATTATGAAACAATTTTCACTGCTTATCAAGCCGACATCATCAGAATGCAACTCTGATTGCCTTTATTGTTTTTACAAAAACCTGCCGCTTTACAGACATCTAAAAGCCACGAGAATGGATGAAACCGTTCTTGAGACACTCATAAGAAAGTACCTGAAGACGCATCAGACACAATACATCTTTTCATGGCAGGGTGGTGAACCTCTTTTAATGGGTATTGATTTTTTTAAGAGGGTGATAGATCTTCAGAGGAATTTTGCGACAGCCGGCTCTGTAATTGGAAATGGATTGCAGACAAATGGTTATCTGATCAATGAAAAATGGTGTGAATTTCTTGCACAGTCCAATTTTCTCGTCGGAATAAGCATTGATGGACCTGAAGATCTGCATAACAAATTCAGGATAGTCCATGACAGACAGAATACATTTGAAATGGTAATGAATGCAATTGGATTGCTGAAAAAATTCAATGTGGCATTCAATACCCTGACGGTTGTCAGTTCTGCTCATAAAGGCAGGGCAAAACAGGTCTATCGGTTCATCAGGGATACAGGTTCTGAATTCCATCAGTACATTCCATGCGTGGAATATGACAGAAACCAAAAAAGATTACCATGGACGATTGATGGAAAACAATGGGGCATTTTCCTCTGCGAACTTTTTGAATCCTGGATAACTGATAACTTTAAGGTTTCAATAAGGCTTTTTGATTCAATCATCCTTTTATTGCTCGGCAGACAGGCAGGTAGCTGTCAGATGGAAAAAAACTGCTGTCAGTATTTTGTAATAGAACATAACGGAGATGTGTTTCCCTGCGATTTCTTTGTCAGACATAATACCCTTATCGGCAATATAATGAGAAATGACTGGCATGATTTTTTTAACTCTGACGTATACAGAAGTTTCGGAGTAAAAAAATCACAATGGCACACTGACTGTGACTGTTGCCAGTTTCTGAAATTCTGCTACGGCGACTGTCAGAAACACAGAATACAAAAAGGTTCTTCACAAAAACCAAAAAGTGTTCTCTGCGAGGGCTGGAAACTTTTCTACAGAGAGACGCTTCCGGAATTCAAAAAGATTGCACATCACATCAGGAGTAATTCTGCTGAATTGAAAACCTGATATGTTTCAATAAGTTTTCTTATAGTGGTTTTCACATTTTCTTCTGCAATGTTGCTTTCTGATTTCAGCCCTGATTCATAAGCCTGCCGTATCTCTGTGCCGATATTGATTTTCGTGATGCCATTTTTTACTGCCTGCATTATGCATTCAGGCGAAATTCCTGAACCACCGTGAAGAACAAGCGGAACATTTGCCTTCTGGTTTATCCTGGAAAGATGTTCAATATCAATCCTCGCGCATAATTTCTTTTTGTTTTTTGCTGTTTTTGATATTGCTCCGTGGATCGATCCCACAGAAACAGAAAGCCAGTCAACGCCTGTTTTTTCAACAAAAATTTTTGCCTTCTCAGGATCAGTGAATCCTATTTTTTTTTCAAAAATCTCCTCGTATGGAGGAAGTTCTTCCTTTTCATGGCCTAACACAGATCCAAGTTCTGCCTCAACGCAGATATTATTTTTATGTGCCATTTCGACCACACTGTAAGTGATTTCTATGTTCTGCTCAAAAGGAAGCCTTGAACCATCAATCATCACTGAATCAAAACCGAGTCTGATGCCAGTTTCAATCATCTTTTCCCAGTCAACCTGCTCATAATTCTCGTCAATCACCGGAACATGGTCAAGATGAAGAAACGTAAAGTGCTGATTTGCGATCTTATGATACTGTTCGGCAACAGATTCAATACTTTTCGCACCAAAATTGATTATATCAGGCCTTGATACTTCAATTATTCCGATGGTTTTGCATTCGCTCAGTGCCTCTGATATGGGTTTTACCATCGGTAAATAAGCAACATTGAAAGCGGGTATAAGGATGTGCTTTTCATAAGCAACCCGCATCAGCTCGGATATTCTCATAAAAGGATTCACACTTTACCTCAACCTGATTATTTTTCCTGTTTCAATGGATTTTTCTCCACCCCAGCATATCGCAATGCTTTCTCTTCCGGCAATGCCATCTGCAAGCGGATTTTTCCGCGTTATGCAGCAGGAAATGAAATCCTCAATCAATCCAGGATCTCCACCGCCATGACCACCTGGATTCAGTTTTACAGGTATTATTTCCTTTTTTCTTGTGTGTCTGTAAACAATCTCAATGTATGGTTGTTTTCTATCATCCTCTGAAACAATGTACGGGTCTATTCCATACATTCTTGCTTTATCTCCAATAAACCAGAACTCCCTTTTGTAATCAGGAGTAAACTGGCTTTCAACAAAGAACGCCTTCACACCGTTTTCATATGAAATCGTGAGTACCTCGTGGTCGTACACATCTATCTCTTTTGCGAAAACACACTTATCCTCAACATCCATGGTGATACTTGCTTCTCCATAATCCCAGGATATACTGTTATCAGCGAGAGATTCAGGACAGGTGTTTTTTATTTTGCAGGTTGAGCATCTCTTTTTATTTGACTCGGTCCCTCCAAAAACAGCGAGTCCTCCAGCACCATAAACACTTTTTGGCCTGCTACCCACTATCCAGTTCAATATGTCAACAGAATGGGTTGCCTTCTGTACAAGCAGTCCTCCGCTGTTTTTCCTCAATCTCCACCATCCATGAAAGAAATACTGTGAACCGGTTGAAACAGAGTCAATGGCGCCAGCCATAATAACCCTTCCAAGTCTTTTTTCAACATTTACAAGTTCATACATCTTTCTGTAAAAATTGTTATATCTTAAAACAAAGCCAACGCACAAAATCCTGCCTGACCTTTTTTGAGCTTCAATAATAGCGTCGCAATCCTTCACTGTCAGCGCAAGGGGTTTTTCACACAGAACATCAAGTCCTCTGTTGAATGCAGAGATTGCTATTTTTTTGTGAGTATAGTCCGGGCTTGTGATGATAACTGCATCAAGCGGAACTGTTTTCAGCAATTTCTCGGTATCAGTAAATACACATTTTTCATCAAGATGCAGAACCTTTTCAGCAACCCTGAGCCTTCTTCTGTCAGGGTCAGAAATACCTGTTATTCGTGCAATGTGCTTTTTTTCTTTCAGAATGTAAATCCCGTAGCACCTTATTCCCCTGTTTCCAGCGCCAACAATGCCAATGTTAATCAATTTTTCCTCCACAGACTGTTAATAATGTTCAGTGTTTCTTCAACAAGTTCTCTTCCGCCCTCAGGACCCACAACGCAGGAAGGACCGATTGCCCCATAACTTCTGCCTTTTATCGCGCGTTCTGTTGGCAGGTATGTGCCGCCTCCTGCAAGCTGGACAATAAATGTCTGGGTTGCAGGGCTCTGTGCTTTTATTCTTAATCCGTAATCAAGATACAGTTCAAATGGATTTGTGGCAAACACAATATCGCCTATTCTTAAAACATGCACCTCCACTGGTACCTTCGGTTTTTCTTTCAGGTTCCTGCATCTTTCTGTATAGCCCTCATACCATCTGTATCTTCTGTAATTGTATGTGATATCTTTGTACCAGCGTGGTTCATTTTTCTTTTCAGGATTTTTTTCAATTTCCTGTTTCAGTCTTTCGTACTCCTTTTTATGTTTTTCAGCCTCAACAGAAAAAAACTGCAGGTCCTGTTCAATGCAGCTGTACCTGGTCAGATGAATTGTCCTGCTGGTAATTTCAAACTCTGGTTCAAAGTCAATTGCTTTCTCAATATCAGGAAGCACCCTCATTATTCCATCAGCAATCCTTATGGCGATATCCTGTCTTTCTGTTCTTCCGGAAAGTTTCCACATGCGGTTATGGGCTTCCTTGCATAAAAGAACATGTGGGGACTGATCCCCAGCCGCACTGCACTGGCCGAGCACGACAACATGTTCACCGAGCCTTCTTTTTAATTCAAGCCGAACCTCATGCCAGAAATCAGCGCTGATTAAAAACAGATGCTCATCAACCTGGGAGGTGCATCCGATATTAACGATGATACCTGTAAGTTTTCTGTTATGATCCCATGTGCACATGATATTCAGGCAGTGGTCCTCATAACCTTCCACATGGCTGAACTGGTTATCCCTGGTATTGCCATACATCTTTGAAGACCCATCATAATAAGAAATTCTTCTGTTAAATCCAACAACAGCAAAACCGAGACCGAACCCCATACCTGCCTTCTGCTTTTTTTCATAAGCTTCTTTGATACCGCGGGCAATTCTTTTTGATGCAAAATCAATGTAATCAGAAATTTCCATTACAGGCAGATCAATCCCGTAAATTTCCCTGATGTTTGAACCTTTTGTTCCGCGCAGAATATCTGTGCCAATTTCACCGGCGGTGTGGGTATGCGTGGCGCTGATGATGATATTTTCTTCCCTGACACCCGGAAGCAACTTCTGAGTTTTCTCTATAATGGCTTTTCTGAAAACATCGGGTATAGCAACAAGGTCACAGCTTATCAGGACAGCCTGATTTATTTTTTTATCGTGAGAGATTGATTCAAAAAAAGCGATAGTTGATGTTATCGGGTCTTTTACTCCTTCTGATACCCTTGCGTGAAACTGTCCGCAGAGACAGACGGGTTGTTCTGGTGTTATATCAACCTGTTGCCATCCTGCAAAAAATTCCTTTGATTTCATGTTTCTCCCATGTTATCCATTAAAATTTCGCATCTTTTCGCAGTAGTACTGAACAAGTTCCCATTTTGCGTCAGGAGGAATTCTATGATCAGGGCATGGAATATAGCCACCGAGAGCCACAAGTTCCATCAGCCTTTTTACCTCATCATCAACAGCCTTCTTATCTTTCGAAAAAATAACCTTGTTCATTCCACCAACCCCACGCAGGTCCTTACCGTATTTTTCTCTCCATGGTTTGATACTTCCGTTCCAGGTACCGACCTCAATGGGAAACATTGTGTTGACCCCATTTTCAATCCATACCGGAACAAGTGCATCAATCCATCCATCACAATCAACACTAACAATGTCTATACCGTACTTATTGAGTAAATCGCATATTTTTCTGTAATGAGGACCTATTTTTTTTCTGAAAACCTGCGGGGATATCAAAGGACCATTTTTGAAACAGATATCTTCCCAGAAATGTCCGAAATCAAATTTTGCTCCCCGTTCAAGGGTCATCTTAACCGCCTGATAACATATCTCAGCGTTTGTCTCAACGATCTCATCGAAAAGGGCCTCATCGTCAACAAGAAGGTAGCAGGCGCCCTCCATTGTGAGCCAGTTTCTTATCCAGCCATACAGGCTTCCACAGAAAAGACCGTAGTGAAAATCTCTTTTATCACTTTTAAGAAAATCCATACCGCCATTTTCAAAGGGCAATGATGTGCCATCGGTCTTTACAGGTGCTTTCAAAACCCTGTCAGGATGCCATTGAAGTCTTGGAAGATAGTGCTTTTTCCAGGAGTCTCTGTCTTTCAAAAGATGGTCAACATCAGCAGGTATTGAACCAGCACCGGGTCTGTGCAGTGTTATAACGCCATCTGCATTCAATATTTTTTGGGTTCCATCAGGAAGTTCTTCAACAACTTTTTCCTCAAATGCAGGCCATAGCCCCAAAAAAGGCTTGAAAACACAATACCAGTCAAAATCAAAACCCAGCATTTTTGAAATTTCATTGTCCGAGGAGTTGCCATCCTCCCAGGTTTCCGCTATTTCTTTTTTGATGTATCCCTGGTTAGCCCACAACTGCAGTGTCTCATTCCAGAATCCAAAATGCACCAGTGGCATTCTGTCATAGTTTTCATAATGTAAAATCCGTTTCGTCCTTTCCCTGTCAGTCATTTTTATCTCCTTTTTAATGTAAACATATGAGTTCCTGATTTCAGTATCAGTTTCCTGGCCGGAATAAAATTTTCAGGTGGAATAAAAATTGCTTTTAAGTTAGCCGGTACATCAATTTTTATTTCAAAAATTTTACTGTTGATAAGCTTCCATGAAACAGAGATTTTTCCGGAAGGAGCTGGTACAGTGCCTTCTGCTGATACCAGGTCAAATAAAATCGGTTTGATTTCAAATTCCTTAAATCCGGGTTTAACAGGTTTTACTCCAAGCACATATGCAGGCAGTATCACTGCTGGACCTGCGCTCCAGCCATGACACAGTGATGTGTGTCTGTCCCACATTTCCCAGCAGCTTGTGGCACCAAAATCCAGCATGATTCCCCAGCATACTCTGATATAATCAATGGCTTCTCTGTATTTTCTGTTTTCAATCAGAGAGAGAAGTGCGTAAAAAGACCAGAAAGGACTTCCGATTTTTATAATTTCTTCACCGACATAATTTCCGTGATGCTCGGGAATGTGTGCGCTCTGGTAATCGCCGATATTTGGCAGATACAATCCGGTTTTGCCGGCAATTGATGACAGGGCTGATTTTCTCTGCCTGCTGGTTCCTATTCCGAGCAAGGGAAAAAGAAAATTCTCATGCTGACCGATGATATCTTCTGATGCATCCGCAGGCTTTACCGGACTATTTTTTCTGTATTTTTTGAATGCGTTTTTCTTTTTGCTCCAGTAAAGTCTTTCAATACTTTTTTTCACAAGTTTTGACTGTTCGGAATATCTTTTAGCTGAAGAAACATCTCCGATTGCCCTGGCAATCTTTTCAGCATAAATAAGTGATTGATAAAACCAGCCCTGCACAGCACCGTCAGCGCATCTATCGTCCAGACGCGTCCAGTCAACAAAGCTCCAGCCGTGCCTCAGGTCAAAAAGTCCATCTTTATCAGTATGTTTCAGCAGCCATTCCATCTGTTTTTTCACTCCATCATACGCCCTGATCAGTGTGTCAGAATCTCCTGTGAACAGATAATATTCCCACACGATCACGGGTATTCTCATTCCCCATGTCGGTAGATTTCCTTTATAATTTCCAGGGCATACCCCAGGGATATAGCCTTCCTCAGTATTTCCGGAAGTAAATTCAAGTACCGCCTTTTTTGATAAATCATATGCTCCAAAACAATAGTAATTGACAAGTGCCTCTGGTTGAGCATCTCCAACCCACTGAGAGCGCTCTCTCCAGGGACAGTCCGTATATGCGTCTTCCATGCAGAGGTTCACAGTTCGCCGGCAGATTCTGTAAATCTGTTCAAGAAGGCTGTCCGAACACTTAAAAGTACCCATTTCTTTAACAGGGTAGATTGCCTCGTAACCCTTTATGGATTCCATTGATATCTTTGCCTGTTCTTTCCATGGATTGAAAATCCTTACAATCAAATATCTGAATCCTCTCGGCTGATTTGTTCTGTGAAGCGTCCTACCATCTTTCAATATGATTCTCTGAGTCTGTTTTAGAGAACCGGATTGCCAGAGAGTCGGAACGCGATTATCCCACAAACACTCACTGTGTCCAAAATCCACGATAACTCCAGATTGTCCCTGCAGACAGAATTCAATGAATGACAGTGTTTCACAGCCAAAATCAATTATGAAACAGACCGCTGTTTCCGGATCAAGTCTGAGAGAAAATTTTTGCCATTTTGAAGGAGGCTTGATTTGAGGAATTGTTTTTACAGACTGGTTGAGAATCTTTGCATGCCAGAGTGTTTCAGCTATTTTCTCCTTATCAAGAAAATCCTCTTTGTTATCAACCTGGCAGGTATAAATCCTGAGGATTTTTGCTGGCACAACAGGTCTTTCCTTTATGGCAGGTATCGGTCTTGGAATCAATTTTTCAACTGGCGCAAGATTGGTCTGACTTTTTTCAATCGCATTTTTCCAGCTGCTATCATCAAACTCAGGAAGATTCCAGTTTTCATCTTCATTTCGTGCATCAAAGCACTCAGGGAAAAAAATCCCTGAAACAGGAGTGTAAGCATCCGCGTGCTTTGCTTTCCATGTGGAATCTGTTGCTTCAAGCACATTTCCATCAGCTTCTATGCTGCATATAAGTCCTGGTTCAATTGACTCATACAGGTTTGATGGTTTGAAATAATGCTGTACAAGAAACGCAATAAGATTTTCCCCTTTTTTCAGCTGTATTTTGTAACAATCATAATAAGGAGATGCTGATTTTCCCCTTGCGGGACCAAAGCCGAGATATCTTCCATTGACGTACAACCTGTATCTTGAATCAGCGCAGCAGTTTAATACAGCTGTGATGTTTTTTTCGACATAAAAACTTTTTCTGAAATAACAGAACTGAAACACATCATGTTTTTCTCCATCGCACCATATCCATTTTGCATTGCTGGCAAGCATCTCTGGCTCCTTTATATATCCTATGAAAATTTTATCGCTGTATTTTTTTTATTGCCTGAGGGAGAAATTCAATGATATCAGTTGCAATCAGAGAGTATTCGCCAATTTTTCTGGCTGCAAGGTCTCCGGCAAGACCATGGAGATAGGTTCCTGTAACAGCAGATTCCCACAGAGAAAAACCCTGAACAGCAAGAGAACCTATAATGCCTGAAAGCACATCTCCGCTACCACCTGTTGCCATTCCAGGATTGCCAGTTGAATTTACATAAACATTTTTACCATCCGTGATAACTGTTCTGTATCCTTTAAGCACAAGCACAACATTAAATTTACCGGCAAAATCAAAAGCGACTTTTTTTCTGTTTTGCTGGATTTCGGCAACGGTTAAACCTGTCAGATATGACATTTCTCCAGGATGCGGTGTCAGGATGATTTTTCTTTCACTGTTTTTCAGTATCTCGGTATTTTTTGAAAGAAGCTTCAATCCATCAGCATCTATGATAACAGGCTTTTTTATCTCAGGCAGAATCTGTCTGAAAAATTCTTCTGTTCCTGGGTCTGTTGATATTCCAGGACCTATCACAACACCATCAATTTTTTCAATGAATCTGAGACATTTTTCAACAGCAAGTATTCCGATGGTTTTTCTTCCTGATTCAGGTAGCGGCATTGTCATTGCTTCTGTCAGTTTTATTTCAAAAATTTCGTTGAGGGATTCAGGAACACCTGCTGTAACAAGACCGCAGCCTGTTCTCAATGCAGCCATGGAGGCGAGACACACTGCACCTGTTAATCCAGGAGAACCACCTATAACGAAAAGATGGCCATATGTACCCTTATGTGTATCCTTCTTTCTTTTTGGAAGAGCAAATTTTTCCATTTTTTGAGATAACGCATAATCCGGCAGCAACTGATTTTGTATGTGATATTGAAACAGAGATTGAATAACCTTTAAGACGCGTATCCATGCAGACAATATATGGTTTTCCTTCAGAGGTATGTTTTATTTCAAGATTGTGTATGTCAAAACCTGTAAAAAAAGGGGATGCTTTTTTGAAGGCAAGTTTTGCTGCAAGACAGCCAGCAAGATGCACAGCCCTTTCTCTGTAACCAGAGCAGTGAACAATCTCAGAGGAGCAAAAAAAACGACCCAGATATTCAGGTTTTTTTTCAATCAGGGCTGCAATTTTTTTTACATCCACTATCTCAATGCCTGTGGATATCATTAAGTGCTGTGGTTGATGACACTGACAAGTTTCTTGCCCCTGCTTTCGCTGAAAACAACCATCCCTTCTATTGCAGCGTGAATGGTGCAGTCAGAACCGAGATATGTACCATGACCCGGAACAAAATGGGTGCCCTTCTGTCTGACTATGATATTTCCTGGCCTGACATACTGTCCCTCAAAAACCTTTACTCCTCGCTTTTTGGGATTTGAATCCCTGCCATTACCCTGTTTTTTTCTTCCCATAGTGGATTGATAATAACATTTTTTTCAAAAAAGTCAAGTTTTCAGCCTTACACAAAACAATGTGATTTGACAGAAAATTATACCCGTGCCTAAAATATAACCAATATAAAAACCTATTCACTTTTATCCGCAGTGAGAAAGGAGCACAGATGGATCAAATAAAGGTTGCAATTGTAGGGACAGGAGACAGAGGAACAAGCTTTGTGAATGTCATACAGGAACAGATACCGGAACTTAAAATTGTTGCTGTCGCGGATACCAATCCAATAAGACTTGAAAATGTTGCAAAGCACCACAACTACCCGAGCTGTGAAAGATTCACCTCAGTGGATGAACTTCTTGACTCGCGGATTGCGGATCTTATCTTTATAACAACACCTGATTGGACACATGCAGATCTCCTTATCAAATGCATTGAAAAAAACTATCATGTCTTCTGTGACAAGCCACTTGCCATAGACGAAAAGCAGATAAAGAAAATACTTGATGCTACCGGAAAGACATCTCGTATGACCTTTATGGGGTTCAATATGAGATACAACCCGGTGTACATTAAAATGCATCAATTGGTGAAGGATGGAGTAATTGGAAATATACTTTCAGGTGTTGCTTACAGCGGTTATGAAGGAACAGGATACTTCAGAAGGTGGCATAAATTCAGGGAAAAAAGTGGAGGGCTGATTGTGCATAAGGGATGCCATACAATAGACATCTTAAACTGGTGCATTGACTCATATCCAGTAAAGGTTTATGCCGAAGGGAAACAGAGCCGTTTTGGAGGAAATAAGAAATGGGAAGGATGTCATAAGTGTGAGGAAACAGCCAGTTGCCTTTACAGGCGGCAGTTATCGGAGAAGGAATCAAAACTTCTTGAGGACATTTATATCAAAGCGGCTGCTGTTGATGGCTACACAAGAAACTACTGCGTTTTTGGACCGAGCAGCTGTCCTGACCATTACATTTTGACGATTGAGTACGCAAATGGAGTTCTTGCCTCTTTTACCGAGATTTTCTTCGGAACAGGAGTCAGTTTTATGTGTTTTGCAGGAGACAGAGGAGAACTTACTGTTAGTTCTCTTACCGGCAGTTCCATCACTGTGATAGACAAATTTAAAAAGGAGAAAAAAGTCCATGAGGTAAAAAAGGAAACAAGCAGGTTTCACGGTGGTGCTGATATCCTGATGATGAAGGATATTGTTAAATCGCTCAAAACCGGTAAACAGATACTTCCGGGATTTGAAGAAGGAGCAAAATCTGCGATAATCGGTGTTGCTGCGATGAAATCCATTGATGAGAAAAGACCTGTAAAGATAGATGAACTTATTCCTGCAGAAATGTTAATGAAAAAGGAGGCTTGAACGAAAAAAATTTTAATTTTATGTCTGGCGTTTTTGTTTTTCTCTGCTTCAGGATTCTGTCAGACAAAAGCCTATTACGAAGACATTGACAACGATGGAAAGAATGACAATCTTGTTATGGAAAACCAGTATTTCAGAATCAAATTCAATCCTTCTGCTGGCGGAAAGGGTATTGAGCTTTTTTACAAGCCAGAAAACAAAAGGATGGATGTTGGAAGAAATCTTTTCATGGATCATGTGGTTGAACTCGGAGAGATGTTTGACCAGAAACTCTACAATTGTGACCACCCGTATCAAAGTGAAATTATAAAAACAGGGCCTGATACTGCCATCATAAAACTTTATGCAAACCTTATTGGTGCAGGAAGTTTTGAAGCATATAAAGATGTTGTCATAGAAAGAACCTACACACTGAGACAGGATTCACCGGTAATTGAGGTCCAGATAGAGGTTAAAAACAATTCAAAGGAAAAACTTCCTTTTACATATATGGTGAGCCATCATACATGGGTTGTGGATGAGGACTGCTGGCATTTTGTCCCTGATGAACTTGGCGTGTTGAATGAACTGGATTCAATAGTAAGGTCTTTCAGTGCACCTGTTGGATCACAGGAACCAACAGCAAGTTTTTCTGGTTTCGTAAGTGTCCAAAGCAGACTCGGGCTTGTTTTTATAATGGACTGGAAATACCTTGATGCTATTGAAAACTGGTTATCAAAAGGACCGGGAGCGGTTGTACAATGGCCCTATAGAAAGCAAATTCTGGAACCAGGGACATCCTGGAAAACAAGTTATATTGTTTATCCGGTAAAAAACCTTGACAGTTTAGATTATGCCACAGAAAAGATTGCCATTGGAATCACTGCTGGAGAAAAGTCAGATATCGGAAATTTTGTTAGCAGAGATGAACTGAAAGTTTCCTCTTCCTTACCCATAAAGGTTTCCATCTCGAGTCCAACCGGTGGAAGAATCAAAACAGAGTATGGATACAGGATATTTCCGGAAGAAAAAGAGACAATCCTTGGAACAGGGGATCTCAAACTGAAAAAAGTTGAAGCTTCAAAGTTTCAATTTCCGCTTTCCATTGAAAGAAAAGATTCAACCTATGTTGTTTTTGTAAAAGCCCTCGATGAAAAAAATCAACTTCTTGCAAAGGCAGAACTCCCATTAAAAATTGGCTCCTCACCATACACATATTTTATGAAGAAAAAAGAAGGGCAGCAGGTTGGAGAAAAATTCTACGGTTATCAAATAATTACTCCCCCTTTACCGGACTGGTATGCAAAGGTTGATCTGAGTATTGAAACTCCTCATATAAAATGGGCAAAGCCATGGGTTAATGGAAAAACAAATGTTTTATTCGTCAATAGAAGTGATAATTCAGTTGGATACTGGCGAGAGATATGGCAGAGATGCGATATTGATTTTGATGTATCTGTGCTCGCCTGGGATGCAACGAAGAAATTTCCTTATGCCCAGAATACATTGAAGGATTTGCTGAAAAAACTATCTGAAAAGGATTATGACCTGCTATTTTTCTCTGCATTGCACTGGAATCAAGGTTTCCCTGCCTATATCCAGGAAAGCATCTATTCTTTCATCAAGAAAGGAAAAGGTGCTGTTATCCTTGGTAATTTAGCAAACAAGGACCTCTATGGAGATCTTGAAAAATTTCTCAGGGAAAATGGCAAAGAGGTTGATGCATCCTGGCTTACAAAAGGTATTCCTTACAGAATGCCAAGGGTATGGGTTTTTGAAGTTGGCAGAGGAAGGGTTGTTGTAATAGATGGAAATCCTGCGAGTGGTTATGAATCAGTTGCCCCGAGTCTCGGAGACTGGCAGGCAGAAGGAAGATGGATGTGGATACCCGGATGGGAATACAGTTTTGGAATGTTTTCAAGAGCCATTTTATGGGCAGGGAATAAAGATTCTGGAATAAATATTGTCGATATAAAGGAAGATAAAGGAGTGATAAAGGTTGAGATAGAAAATACAAAGGGAGAACTCAATTGTCTTTACGATATCAGGATTCACAATGCATTCTTTGAGATTGAACAGCAGCAGAAAAACAGAATAAAACTTTCTCCAGGCAGAAATAATCTTGAATTAAAGATTACAAAGCCGCTTTCAGATAAAGTTCATCTTGCCAATTTAAAGATAGAAGATGAAAAAGGCAGAAGTATCGGTTGGGCAACCTGCAAATTCAATGTTGTAAAGGATGTTGAGGCAAAGGTTTCTTTTGATAGGGATACCTGTACATACAGGGAAAATGAGGATATAAATGTCATCGTATCCATAGACAATAAATCGCAGAGCAGAAAACTCAAACTCAGGTTTAATGTTGAAGATGCTTCAAAAAGAATCATTCAGCAGGAAGAAAAAGATATTGAGTTACAGCCAGGGAAAAACCAGTTTACTTTCAAGGTGGATAAATCAAGAATGCTCCAGATCTATCATGAGGCAGAGATTTCAATTTTTGATGGACAGAATATTGTGAGCAAGGACAGAAACATATTCTTTGTTTATCCTGAAAAGATGCCCCTCTATGATGATTTTTATCTTGCATGCTGGGGAGATCTTGATACAAATCCTCTGAAAGTAATCATTTCCGGTCAAAAACTGAAAGAAGCAGGTATTGACTATGTTTATTCCTATGGAAGCGGAAAAACAGCAAGATATGTTGCTTACAGAACAGGCCATTTGCTAATGGGACCTCCATTTTCATGCAGTCTGAAAAATGGTTATACCGGAAGAAGAAAGGCGGATTCAAAAACACTCACCTATGACCCACCCCTTGTACCATCTGATGAAGAGATACAAAAATTCAGGGAATCAATGAAAAATACAGCAAAATCATATGGTGAAATAGGTGGTGCTGATTACATTCATCTTGATGATGAAAGGGATATGCAGGCAGAGTTTGACTGGTCAGAAAGAACAATAGCAAAATTCAGGGAATGGTTAAAAGAGCAGTATGGCACTCTCGAAGCACTGAACAGACAATGGGATACAAACTACAGAGACTGGCAGGAAATCATGCCTGTAAGATCAACAGAAATCAAAGATCTCAATAACAT